>Ga0233425_10002423_pt1 | contig 36841 bp, 30 predicted proteins | sample Watercolumn_Towu_2_FD_181712 | JGI IMG/M metagenome (GOLD analysis project Ga0233425, IMG submission 181712) | Freshwater microbial communities from Lake Towuti, South Sulawesi, Indonesia - Watercolumn_Towuti2014_140_MG | ecosystem: Environmental > Aquatic > Freshwater > Lake | place... | reverse complement strand
CTCGTCCATGGCCGCGAATGAGTACATCAGACGCGGGCAGGCAAGTCAAGGATGCCGGGAATCTTGGATGTGATCGCCGCTGTGACAGATTGGCAGGAGCCGCTCTCTTTCCGGGGCAGCCGGGGGAGCTGCGGCCGGATGCCGGTCTCCCCCGCTCCCCTCCACGCGGGCTCCTGCCACACGCCGGATCGCACCACCGAGGATGCGCACTGCATCCCGAAGTTCTACTCCACGCGGGCTCCTGCCACACGCCGGATCGCACCCGAAGCAGGCGGATGTCCCGGCTACTGGGAGAAGTACGGGTTGTTGTAGTTGGGTGTGATCTTGTGCTGGCCTGTCTCGTCGGTCACCGGCGTGACCGTTCCGGTGACCCAGTCGATCACGCACACGGACCACATGTCGGAGTCCACGAGCTCGACGCCCGCTGCCTCGAACGCGAGAACGCCCTTCAAGTACACCCTGACCGTGGCGTACGCAGGTCCGTAGCCGTGGTCGTTCCAGTAGTGCGCGCCGACCCTGTATATGAACGGCTCCGGGTTCTCCAGGTGTATGAGCTCCGGCCCAAGCCCATCGGTGTCATCCCGGATCATATCGGGATCGTCGTTGGCTGCCGGATCGTAACTCCCCCAGTTGGGATGGGCGTTGAACCAGAAGACATCGAAGGGGATATCGAACCAGCCGTCGGCATAGCCGTCCTGGTCGAGGTCCGGTCCCGCTGCCCACGGGTGCAGGAAATGCAGGTCGAGGTCACTGCCGGCGTCGGCTCCCGTGTCGGTCTCGTCCGGGTCCCCGGGAGTACCCCAGATCAGCTCGACAGTGATCCCGCTGCCAGAGGTGTTGCCGCCGTCCTGAGGAGCGCTGACCAACAGAGTCTGCTTTGCGGGGAAGCAGGAGGGGGTTCCTGCCCGGTCCCTCACCGCGAGACGGAACGTGTAGATGCCAGGGACCATGGCGGTGAACGATGGACGGGGTGACGCTGCGTTCGGCATGAACCCAATGGAAGAAATCGCCGGCTGCTCCACGGACCATTCCCATTGGCTTACCGGGCCGGTCACGGCGAAGCTCCGGATCCCGGACAGGCGCAGCAGCGCGGGCGGGGGCACGACGTCCCCCTCGCCGACTTCTGCTCCTGTCACAGCGTCCTCGATCCGGATGATGGCACTGGGGCAGTCGGTATCGACACCCGCTCCCCACGTCTCGACGACCGGCTGCTCCGGGGAGTTGAAGGTCCTGACCATGACAGTCCCATGGTCGGGCAGGACGTCACCGTTTGGAAGGATGGGGCTGACATCCGCTGGAACGTAAGCCACTTGAAGCTGCAGCTTCTCGCCTGCCGGCACGATGAGCGGGGCTTCGGGCGACGGGACGTGGTCCAGGGACGAGAAGTCCAGATGGAACTCCGGAGAAGTACCGTTCGCCATCGCGATGCCGGTCACGACGGCCCCGTCCTTTGCGCACCCGACAAGATCGAGCGCCTTGTGTGCAGCGGTCCCCACCTTCAGGCCCCCGAACTGGACGGGCCCGGCAGCAGCAAGGATGCAATCCGAGTCGTGAGCGCCTCCACCGGCCCCGTTTCCCCCCAACGCGACGGTGAGCACCGGCGTTACCGGGTCGTTCGACAGCAGGCGGAGCTCTGCCTTCGCAGGCCCGGCGTTGATCGGAGCGAAGCGAACGGCCAGGTAGCGCCCCTCTGCCGGGGCAAGGACGATGGGGTTGATGAGAAAGACCCCCACGGACCCCCTGGAATCGAAGCCGTACTCCACTCCATTCGCGATGGCCGAGAAACATAGACCCGACCAGATGGGAATCAGCTGGAGAGTGTTGATGACCAGTTCCTGAGAGCCCGAGTTGTAGACGTAGACGGTCGACTGTGCGGACGCCCCCACCGAGACACTGGGGAAGGTGACGGTTTTCGGAACGACCTCGATGTGCGGGCAGGCCGGACAACCGGGCTGCGTTTGGGGCGCCTCGGAATCGCCGATGAGCGCGCCCCACGCATCCTGCCAGCCGATGCCAGGGTCTGACGGGTCCTGCTGCACGTCCGTCTCCGGCGCGGCGGGATGGCACGACGCCGCGGCCAGAGCAATCAGCCCTCGGGCCAGTCCTGCCAGCACGCGGCTCGTCATGGCAACGACCTCCGGCATCCGGAATCCAAGTCCCCCCTTTCCACGTCCGACATCTCGTCCGACCACGGGCCTCACCTGGCACCCTGGTGGTACGGGGTCTCGTAGTCGTGTGCAATCCTGTAGTCGCCTTCCTCGTCGGTGCCCACGGCCACCTTGCCGGCGGGCCACTCGATGGACCCCACGTCCCACATGTCTGCGTCCACGAGTTGGACGTCGACGACCTCCTTGACCAGCACGAGGTCGAGGTAGACCCTCACTGTTGCGTATGCGGGACCGTAGCCATGATCGTTCCAGTAGTGGACGCCGAATCGGTAGACCACAGTCTCCGGACTCGCCAGGTTCAGTATCTCCGGCCCGAAGCCGTCGGTGTCGTCCCGCGTGATCTCAGGGTCGTCGTTTGTGGCCGGATCGAAACTCCCCCAGTTTGGCCTGGGGTTGGCCCAGAACGCGTCGTAGGGCCCGTCGAACCAGCCGTCCGGCTGGCCGTCGCCGTCCCGGTCCTTCCCCGCTGCGTTGGGATGCAGGAAGTGCAGGTCCAGGTCGCTTCCGGCTTCGGGCCCGGTGTCCGTCTCGTCCGGGTCACCGGGGGTATGCCACGTCAGCAGGAGGTGAAGTCCGCCACCAGCCTCGACGAGCACCTCGTGTTTCGCGGGGAAGCAGGAGCGCGTTCCCACCGCGTCCCACACGCTCAGGCGGAGCGTGTAGGGACCGGGCAGGAAGGCATCCAGGACAGGGTCGGGCCACACCACGCTCGGGACCAGCGCGGAGGGCGAGGCTTCAGGTTGCTCCAGGGTCCACTCCCATTGGCTCACCGGGCCGCTTGGTGCGAAGCTCCCGCTTCCGAACAGGTGCAGCAGGGTCGGCGACACCACGACTGCCCCATCACCGGACTCGATGATGGCCGAAGGGCAGTCGCTGTCGACTCCTGCTCCCCAGACGTTGACAGTCGTGTCTTCATCGGACCCGAGGGTCTTCACCACGATGGCCCCCATGTCCGGAATGACGTCGCCGTTCGGCTCGAGCGGGCTGACGTCGGTCGGAGTGTACGTGACGGACAGGCCCACTTTCTCGCCGGACTCCAGTAAGATGGGGTAATGGAGCGACGGGACGTGGCTCAGCGACGAGAGATCCAGCTGGAACTCCGGAGAGGAGCCCTTCTCCATCGCGATGCCGGTCACCGCGGCCCCTTCCCACCCACACCCGCCGATCTCGACGGGCTTGAGCGTGGAAGTCCCCACCTTGATGCCCCCGAACTGGAGCGGGTCCGGGACAGCCAGAACGCACTCGGGGGCAGGAAGCCCGTGTCCAACGAGCCAGACGGTCAGCTCGGGCTGGTCGGGATCGTTCGAGAGCAAGCGGAGATCCGCGGCCCCTGGCCCGGCCTTCAACGGCCGGAAGCGGACGGCCAGGCTCTGCTGCTGCGATGGCGCAAGCACGAGGGGAGTCGAGAACGGGAATCCCACCGGGCCCGGGTCGGCCGAGCCATTCTCCTCCCCGTTGCTGACGACCGAGAACCACTGCGCTGAGTACTGCTGGGAAAGCTCAAAACCCCATACGACCAGCGACTCGGCGCCCGGGCCCGCGACGTTGGACACTTCGATCGTTGACTCGGAGAACTCCCCCACGGAGACCTCCGGGAAGCTGAGGGTGCCCAGGACCACTTTGATCCTGGGCCCACTGCCATCACCCGACCTGCCCTGCTTCCCCGCCCCGCCCAGGTCCCCACTGTCCGAACCAGAGCCGGACGAGCACGACGCGGGGCAGAAAGCGACCAGCAGGCACGCCAGACTCACGGCAGAACGGTTCGCCATGCCACTGACCTCCGACGCGTTGAGCGGCATCTGCCTGCGACACAGGCCCGGCCTTCTTCCCAATGATGCACCCGGCGCCCGCGGGTTGCAAGCAGGGCGTGCTCGTCAATCGCCGGAGAACTCGCCGGGGCCGTCGAGACCCTCCTCTTCTTCCGCCTTGGCTGCGTCCTGGAGCGCGACTTCCTCGCTGGCCGGTCGCCTGCGGGGAACCAGCCGGCCGTAGAGGGCGACGCCTCCGAAGAGCACGGCCAGCGGAGCGAGGATCCAGTAGACGAGGTAGTTGAGCGCGGAGACGACGTAGAACAGCGGGTCGGAGAAGCTCTGCACGGACAGGCCCGCGGCCCACGGCATCACGACCTTGACGTCGGGCGAGAACACGACGCAGTTCCAGATCATCACCGCGACGCACACGATATTGAGCGTGATGTTGCCCATGATGCTGGCGGCGTGGGTCCACCCGAAGCCCGCGGACCGTCGGCCCGAGAAAGGCCAGAGGAGCTCGGACCCGAGGACGCCGAACTGGTCCACCAGCGTGTGAGCCCAGAACGCCAGCGTGATGATGCCGAACACGGTCAACGTGCGTGCGGAGAAGAACGACGCGGGGTCGCCGGTCGTGGAAAGGCCGATGAGACCGTAGACCAGCCACCCCAGCAGCCCGCACACGAGGCCGAGGAAGGGGCTGTGCGCCCAGGTGCGGTGCCACGGGATGAAGTCCACGCGGATCTTCCCGTTGTCCGGCACGAACGCGAAGTCCGGGCCGCTGAAGATGGCCACCGTGGTCTCCGCGTGGTACGGGTTGTCCACGTTGGCGGAGAAGGACGCGACGGCCTGGAGCTGCTCGGGCGGAAGGTCGGGGATGGAGCGGGGAAGAGAGCCGCCGCCGCCCATGGCCTGTCCCATGGTCTTCAGGGGGCCTATCTTCGCGGTCACCGTCCTGGCTTCCTCGTCGATGCGGATGGAGTACGTCCGGTGGTAGTTTGCCGAGACCTTCAGCGTGTGGAGCTTCAGGTGCACCCGCTTGCCCGTGGTTGCGGCCTCGTCGATCGCGGCAGCGACCGCGTTGGCCACCACCCTCGCATCGAGGTTTGCGAGGTCCGGCGTGACCGTGCGATGGTGCTTCCAGAGGTAGCGCCCCACACGGAAGTCGAGGGTGTCGGGCAGCAGCCCGAAGGCTCCGCCCAGCAACAGCATGAGGGAGTTCTCGCCGACGGTGGCGCGCATGGCTTCGGGGAAGCAGGTGGCCACGGCCATGCCGGTGAGGAAATGACCGATCCCTTTCATGGCGCCTCCTACATGAACCCGAGCCAGCGGGCCACATCGGACCCGAGGCCGGACATGTTCAAGAACATGGGCACCAGCAGCACGCTGAGCAGCGTGATGCGACGCGTGTGCCAGTAGTTCGGGATGAGCCCGAGGAAGGTAGCGGCAGTCATGATGACCAGGCCCTGCCAGCTCGTCACGTGGTACACGAGCCCGATCATGACAGCCATACCCGCGGCCGAAATGAGCTTGTAGTTCACCTTGGAAGCGATCCAGAGCACCATGCGCGAGTAGCCGAACATCAGGAGGAAGGAGAGCCCGCCGGTCAGCGCGATGAGGCCGGTTATGACGTAGTACTGGGCCTCGGTCTCGGGGATGAACACGAGGCTGATGTTGATGGCAGCGCCCCCGCGGCGGAGGAACACGCCGGGCATGAAGAAGAAGAGGAGCGCGCCGACGTAGTACATCACGCGGCCTGCGCCGCCGCCGATGATGAACTGGCGGTCGCCTCCGGTGACGGTGGCATGTCCGGACAGCAGCATGGCCGGGCCGGGGGTCATGGAGGGGGTCATGGAAGCGAACATGCCGGCCAGCAGGCCGGAAGCGCTTCCCCGGATGACGTCCTCGCCGTAGAGCTCGACGCTACGGGCCACGTGCTGCTTCGGGTAGGCAACCGCGGCCAGGATGGTGACCAGCTGGCTTGGGATTGCAAAGAGCCCTACGAACACCGGCATCAGCGACTGGAACGCCGCGTCCACCGGGATGGTGGTGCGGTAGAACGTGAAGATGCCGAGAGCGGAGGACAGCAGGAAGCAGAGATAGCCCATGAGGATGGAGCCCCACCCGTCGAACATGCGGGTCGCCACCGTGGGACCGGTGCCCGGGTCCTTGGGCCATTCGGTCATGAGCAGGAACACGATGACCGCGCCGATGATCCAGTACAGGTGCGGCCGCAGGATCTCCCGGACGAAGCCCATGTGCGGGCCGATGATGGGGATGATGATCCCGATGAAGAGGATGGCCACCAGCGACCCGACGGAAGCGAGCAGCACGGCCTCGTGCCCCCGCCTGTCGAACAGGAACTTCTCGTGGGGCAGCATGATGTAGCGGGCCGAGTCGTCGCACGGCTGAAAGAACTGGGAGGAGATGGTGAAAAGCATGGAGAAGCCCACCACCAGCCCCACGAGGAAGCAGGTGAGCACCATGGGGTCCACGCCGGCGAACACCTCCTCGACAGTGAACACGATGACCATGGTCAGAGCGATGACGTTGTATATGTGGAGCCCGGGGATCAGAGACGCCACAGCGGCCAATGCCATGCCGGCCACCGCGACCCAGGTACACTGGAGGATCATGGAGAAGTCCATCAGCGCACCTCCCCGCGCTTCTTCACGGTCCGGACCATGGGTGCGGTGTTGACCGACAGGGTCTTGAACCCCTCGCCGACGTGGAGCGTCCCCTCCACGTCGATCTCGTCCCCCGCCTCGGGCAACCTGCCTGCCCCCTGGATCTCGCTGAACACCTCCCCCTCGATCTTGACCTTGAGCCCGCGGCCGTCCTCCCCCGGGTCGGTCCCGTCGGAGACCCACACGGTGTACTGGCCGGACGCGGGGTAGCGGCTGGGGAACAGCTTGACCGCGGTGACCGTGCCCGCCACGCGGAAGTGGTCGAACGCGCCGTCGGGCGTAAGGTCCGCGATGCGGGTCACCCGGGTCTGGCTTCCGGCCGCCAGGGCCAGGAGCACGGCAGCGGCCAGGAACGCCGGCACCGAGCAGAGCGCCAGGCGCACCTCGCTCACCCGCCTGTCGGGCAGGGTCGCGGAGCCGCAGTAGCAGCAGGCTGGGGAGTCCTCGATGCCGGAGCCGCAGCTCGGGCAGGTCACGGGCGGGCGCTCTGGGGCGCAAGCATCACGGATCTTCATCTTCTCATTTCTCCTCGATCACTGGATGAGGCGCCCTGTCCAGTCGCCGGATGTCGGACACGTGGCCCGGAGTCACGGTCCAGCCGGGGTACTTGCCGGTGGCATCGTACCGGACTGCCCCCTTCACCGTGACCCAGGTTCCGGGTGCGGGAGCAGAGGCCCACACACCGTCCCCGGACTTCACCGAGCCGTCGGCTTCCAGCAGCTTCCACTGGATCGAGACCTTCACCGACTTGCGCTCTCCTTCCAGCCCATCCCTGTCCTCGCCCCGCAGGGTGAAATACGCGCTGTAGCTGCCCGGCTTGCGCTGGTTGCCGAGGGCCTTGACCCACCCGGTCACCTCCACGGTGGAGAAGGATGCGACCTCGTCCTCCCCGATGGAAGCGAGCTTGCCGGCATCCATCTGCATCGCCTGTGCGGCCCCGGTGACACGGATCTCCTCGGCCGCTCCCACCACGAGGGACTTCTTGCTTCCGCGAAACTGGAGATTGCCCAGCACCTCGACCTTGTCGCCCATGACCGGGACGTTCCCGGAAGCGACCACACGCCGGGTGGCGTCCTCGTACGTCTTGACCTTGATGCGGCCGGTGCCGTCGTCCACTGCGAACTCCAGAGCGGAGGAGTCGGCTTCCTGCGACCCCGCCGCGGCGTACACCCGCGGGGCTTCGCACACCGTGCCCGCTATGCGGACGTAGGCGAAGTTGCTCCGGGGAGTCAGCTCGCCCACTCGGACCAACGGATGCCCCTGCACCTGCCCGAGCTGGTGGAGCACCAGGATCCCCAGCACCGCCAGGAACGGGCTGGAGTACTTGATGATGCGCGTGGACAGGCGCTTCTTGTGGTGCTTCCTGCAGTACACGCACAACTCCAGCGGGCCGACGTAGCGGCCGCAGTGCGGGCAGTTGACGACGTCCAGCGACTGGCTGAAGACGAACTTCTCTATTCCGGGGGGCGCAACGGCCATGAGATCCCACCTCCGCGCCGGAAGACGGCTGGTTCGTGAGTACATCAGTCGCACGCGCATAAGTCAAGCACTTAAGGAAATGGAGAATCTCCTTGACAGAAGGCCCGCCCTGCGACATTATTCGCCGGTTGTACGGTTGGTTTGAAGATTGCGAGGATGGTGGAACTGGTAGACACGCAAGGTTGAGGTCCTTGTGGCCAATCCAAAAGGCCATGGGGGTTCAAGTCCCCCTCCTCGCACCAGTCCAAGGCACTTCTCGGATTTGAAGCGGTTGTTCGCCACTCTGGCCCTGTCGAGTCTGCTGCCCCTTGCAGGGTCGTGCGGCCGGAGCCCGGAAGCGGTGGCCGAGGCTGCGGTCGCCGCGCTGTGCAGCCCGGAGCCGTCGGGGTTCGACCGAAGCCTGACGGAGCGCTCGGCCAAGCTGCTGGCCGGCGTGAGGGCTCTGCGGCCGGATCGGTTCACGTGTTCGCAGGGGTGCGACCCGGTGGCTTCCGTGGTGCGCTCGCGAGGACCGGTGGCGCTGGTTTCGGTCGAGGGCTGCGCGGGTGTCCCGGACCTGGTGCTGGTGGAAGAGGACGGGTCCTGGCGCATCGACATCTTCCTGACAGAGTCCGGCCTGCCCCCTCTGGATGGGGAGGAGGCGCCATGAGCCGGGCCTTCGGACCCGTACTGCTGCTGCTGTTGGCTGGCGGGCTTGCCGCGTGCGACCCGGCGGCTGGACCGGAGGAGGTGGTGCGGAACGCGATGGAGGACGCCCGCGCAGGCAGGCTGGATGCGTTTCTCGACCGGTTCGAGCCCCGCTCCCGCGACGCGCTCGGAGCGTTCTGGGCGCTGTCGGACCGATACGGCTACCTGGGGCCGGATGCGCTGCCCCACATGGCGGACCTCACGGTGGTCGAGACCGAAGCGGACCGCGACGTGGCCACCGTGACGGTGCGGGACGGGGACCGGGTCGGGAGACTGCGGTTGGTCCGCATCGGTGGCGAGTGGAAGTTGGACCTGCTATCGCAATGAGGAGACGAGGATGTACGTCGGCGCGCAGGAAGAGAAGATTCGGCAGGACATGGTGCTCGTGGCGCGGCGGATGCACGACCGTGGTTTCATCTCCGGCTATGACGGCAACATCTCCGTCAGGACCGGCCAGGACAGGCTGCTGTGCACCCCGTCGGGCAGGAACAAGGCGTTCATCGAGGCCACGGACATCGTGGTGCTGGACATGCAGGGCAAGCTGCTTCGCGGCAAGTCCGAGCCGTCCAGCGAGGTGCGCATGCACCTTGCGGTATACAAGGAGCGGCCGGAAGCGGGCTGCGTGGTCCACGCGCACCCGCCCCATGCGGTGGCATGCACGCTTGCCGGCATATCGCTGGCCGTGCCTCAGGTGCCGGAGACCGCTTTCATCCTGGGCTCGGTTCCGACCGCGGCCTATGCGACTCCCGGGACCGACGAGGTTCCGGAGTCGATCCGGCCCTTCGTGAAGTCTGCGGAGGCCATTCTGCTGGCCCGGCACGGGGCCGTGACCGTGGGCAGGGATCTCTCGGAAGCGTACGACCGGATGGAAGCGCTGGAGCACGTTGCCAGGGTGCTGTTCCTGGCCCGGAACCTGGGCGACCTGACGCCTCTGTCGCCCGCGGAGGTTGCGCGGCTCAAGGAGTCGGTGACCTCCCGCGGGATCCCGTGGCGCTACCCGGAATCGGCCGCGCTTCCGGCCAACCTCGTGGACGTGATCGTGGAGCGCGTGGTGCACAAGCTGTCCCGGTCGTGATGCCGCGGTTTCCCGGAGCGCGGTTGCTCCGCGCAGGACACGCGAGTTGTCGCGGGCCCGATCCACTGTATAGTAGGGTAGGAAATTCGAGGGGTGGAAGAATGACGTTACGCAAGAACCTGGCGGCTTGGCTCCTTGCACTGGCGGTCCTGGGTCCCTCGACGGCAGCGGCCGCAGAGCTGCTGGACGAGACGACCATGCTGGAGGGGGTCAAAGCCTCGGTGCTCCCGGCCACGCTGGCCGAGCTGACCGAAGGCGGATTCAAGGATGCGGCTGCGGCCTGGACCGGGGCCAAGCCGGGCAATGCGGTGCTGGTGTGGGGATACGTCCAGGAGGCGCAGCGCCTGGAGCCTGCCTACTGGCTGGTGTCGATCCGGTCGGGAAGCAAGCTGGTGGGGCTTCTGGCCGTGGATCCGCAGGATGCGACGTTGTCCTGGCGGGCCACCCGGCTCTCCCCGCGGCACGCTGCGGTGGCCGAAGCGCTGCTGTCGGGCCCCAAGGCCGCGGTGGACAAGGCTCGCAAGGAGACGGCCGCGGAGTCGCTCAAGCAGGTGGATGCGGGAGCCGCTCTCGCGGTGTCGGTCAACGGAGCGTTCTACTGGATGCTTCCCACCGTGGACGAGAACATCCCGCAGTCGCTGTGCATCGCGGTCGACGGCACGGGCTCTCCCATCATGTTGTGGGAAGCCGTGGCGAGGGGGCAGGGCCTCCGGCCGTTCCAGGGCAAGGACCTCGCATCGGACATCGCTCCGGAGATACCGCCTGCACCGACGGCTTCCGGCGCGGACAAGGGCATCACCTGGATGGCCGGCGAGGTGCCCACCTACGCGTCCTCGGCCAAGACGCCGTCCTGGGCCGCGGCGCTGGCGGCGCTGCACCAGTGGTGGAGCCCGGTGCCGCTCGACGCCGGAGCTTCCCAGGCAAAAGAGATGGCGGACTACCTTGGGCGGCCCGCGTCGGAACCGGTCTACCTGCACCAGGCCGGAGAGGTGATGCGCAGCTGGAACCGGGTCGCGCAGAAAGCGGGGCGGAAGACGGGCTACCAGCCCTTCCGGAGGGTCTGGTTCGGCAAGGGGGGCACGCTGGACGGGCCCGTCGCCTGGCGCACCAGCGACATCCGGGCCTGGATCGCGTACGAGGCGCCCGTGCTCCTGGCGGTGGATGCGGATGGCAGAGGGCCGGACGAAGGGGTGGACCAGGCGCTGCTTGCCGTGGGCTACTCGAACACGCACCGGACGGTGTACGTGGTCAATCCGTGGGGTCCGGCGGACACGTACTCCTTCGACTCCCTGTCCCGGCACTACTGGAGCGCGTGGTACAACGTGTCGTGCGACCTGCCGTCGCTGTGTGCGACCAAGACCATGTCCCGCAGGGGCATGGTGGCCGGGACTCCCGGAGACCTGGTAGGGCCTGCGACGCCCGTCCCGGTGTTTGCCGCGCCCCAGGCCGTGTCGGACTCGCAGGTCGCGACGATATCGAGCATCGGGGTCCACGTCGCGCCACCGCTGGTCGAGGCGTTCGGCGGGCAGGACGAGTTCGGCGAGACGTATGCCACCGAGTGCGCGCTCACGATACCCGATGCCAAGCCCGCGGGCGGGGCGAAGAAGGGCTCCTGGGAGCAGCTGGGCGAGCGCCCGTCCAAGGAAGCGCTCCTAGTGTCCGCGTCGGGGACCCGGATGATCTACCCGGGCACCGTGTTCGGCGGCGGGCAGATCGACGTGACGTTCACTGCAGGCGCGGATTTGAAATCGGTGACCGTGCAGGCTACGTGCAAAGCGTTCGACGGAAACGACCGCACCCATCTGCAGGAAGGCGCCACCATCGAGGTGAGGGACGACGCCACCGAGGTGGACGGCAGGAAGGCCATGCGCAAGCCGCTGCTGCTGTCCCGTGCGGACTCGGTCTCTCTGCCGGTCCAGATCTTCGACGATGACCCGGCCCCGCCCAGCATCCGCCTGCTGTCTCCGGACGTCGTGTTCGACAGCCAGAAGGGGGCTTACCGGCTGGAGGTCTCCATCGACGACGTGAGCGGCGTGCGGGACGTGGGGGTGAAGTGGGCATTCGGGGGCAAGCAGCCCCCGGGCGGATTCGAGTCCATGAGCAAGGGGCAGGGGCAGGTGTATACCTGCGAGGTTTCCCGCGGGGACTGGGTCCAGCACGTGGGGGAGACTCTGCGGTTCTGGGTGACCGCTACGGATGCGGACGAGGATTCGGCCGGCGACAGCGCGTCGGCCGTGGAGGTGTTCGACATCTCGATCCAAGACGACGATGCGGTGGGCCCGCTGGTGGTGCAGCAGGTGGTGCAGCCTGCGGAGAACAACCAGTTCCAGGTGCTCGTCCAGCTTGCCGATGCGAGCGAGATCCTCGTGACCGAGTCGTGGCCCAAGCTCTACTACAGCTTCTCCGAGAACCTGAGCCTGGACAAGTTCAACGGGGTGACCAAGCTGGTCCGGGCTCCGAAGTACGGCGAGGGATGGTTCACCGCGGTGGCTCCCTGGGGAGAGGAGGGGATCCTCGATGCAGAGGAGCAGAAGGGCAAGAAGCTCGACACGCTCATCTTCTTCAAGGTGCGGGCCATCGACAAGGACAACGACCGGGAGGGCGACGAGTCGGATTCCTGGTCGTCTCCATGGTGGGGCGTGTACCTGGCCGCATCGGTGGACGACCGCAAGACCATCACGGACATCTGGCCCGCGGGCGAGAACGCGGTGGTGGAGAAGGTGTGGGACCACTGGTTCGAGCTGCCCCCCGCGGATCTGGCAGCGGGGCTGTTCATCGAGGCTCAGCCCACCGAGACGTCGCCGCCGTCCATGCCCGACATCCTGCCCGGTGGAGCGACAGCCATCCGCCTGCACTTCTACCTGACGCGGCTGGCGGTCAGCGGCGGCGTCACGGTGACGGTTGGGGGAAGCTCGGCGGGGAGCAAGCCGTTCGCGCTCAAGGTCAGCCTCGTGTCGCGCAAGGGGGTGCGCACGCTGTCGACCTTCACCTACAAGACGCAGGCGCAGGGGGGCGGCGGAGAGCAGTCGGTGACCGTTCCTGCCAGCGCCCTTTCCACGGGAGAGAACATCCTCGTGCTGGAGCCTGCGCCGCAGATGAAGCCTTCCGATTCCTTCGTGATCGAGCGGATCCTGATCGAGCGTTGAGCGGCAGCCCCTAGAAGGTCATGTTGATGTTGGCCGCGGTCTTGCCGGACTCGATGGTCACCTTGGTGCTCGCGTTGAGCGTGGGGTAGCCGGTCATCTTGTCCCCCGGCGCGTTCTGCTCACCGAAGCTGTCGTCGTTGGAGTCGAAGAACGCCAGGATGTAGTACTGCCCGGGCGGAATGTTGTCGACGGTGTAGCTGTAGGGGAAGGTGACGGGCATCACCTTCTTCTGGATGATGGAAGTCACCTCCGGGTACGAGGTGGTGGAGACGACCACGTAGAGGGAGTCGTTGGGTGTGGCCCCCGTGGCCTTGGTGATGGTGCCGGAGACCGATCCTGGGGGGATCGCGGTGATCTTGATGTCGATGCCGGTCACCTTCTGCTTGGCCGCCGCCACCACGGCCTGCGGGGACTGCATGTTGGGATACCAGCTCACGGTGTCCTCCGGCCCGATCCCGGACTCGGAGACGGTTCCCCCCTTGTCGAAGACGCCCAGCACATAGTAGCTTCCCGCGGCCACCGGAAGCGTGTAGGGGTGCGGGAACGTGGCGGGCTCGAAGATGACGTAGGCGGGCTTGTCCGCCGGCGACTTCGGGTCGGGCTGGAGCTTGGTGAACGCCATGACGATGACTTTGTCCGCGGGTGCGGGAACATCTCCCGTCAGCGTGACGGTGCCTGCGATGGCGGTTGCGTCGACCTCGTACTTGCAGGTGGGGGAGCACCCGTCGCCCGCGGTGAGGTTGCCGTCGTCGCATTCCTCGCCTGCGGTGGTGTAGCCGTCGCCGCAGCACGGCATGGGTGCGCACATGCCGGTTCCCTCCTTCTTGCACCACGGGTCGCAGCCGTCACCGGCCACTTTGTTCCCGTCGTCGCACTGCTCGTCGTTGATGGGCTCCACGACGCCGTTGCCGCACTGCAGCGGGACGAAATTCTCCAAGATGCACTCGAAGGAGCAGCCGTCGCCGTCGTCGATCCCCTTCTCGCAGATGAGGGGGATTCCGAGCAGGCACTTGTCGTCGCACATCTCGGTGCCTTCCACCTTGCCGTCGCCGCAGAGGGGATCCGAGCCTTCGAGGCCGCAGTTCATGTTGCAGCCGTCGCCGTCGAGGTTGTTGCCGTCGTCGCACTGCTCGCCCGGCTCCTTGATGCCGTTGCCGCAGACGCCCTCCTTCTTGCACACGGAGCTGCAGCCGTCGAGGTTGATGAAGTTGCCGTCGTCGCACTCCTCGCCGGGCTCCACGACCCCGTTGCCGCAGACTGCCGGCACCTCGGCCTTGCAGGTCGAGGAGCACCCGTCCGCGTCCAGGAGGTTGCCGTCGTCGCACTCCTCGCAGGGCTCCACCTTGCCGTTGCCGCAGATAGGGGGTGCCTCCAGCTGGCAGCTTGCGCTGCACCCGTCGCACGCCACGGTGTTGCCGTCGTCGCACGACTCGCCCACCTCGACCACCTTGTTGCCGCAGACCGAGTTGGCAGCGCAGCTGGAGTTCATCTTGCCAGGGGATCCGTAGTCGCCACCGGCCATCATGAGGACCTCGTTGCACCAGTAGGCTCCGTTGTCGTTGTCCACGGAGTTGAACTTCGTGGGGTCCAGCACCATGCTGATGCCCGCGATGTCGGGGAATGCGGCGTCGGTGAATGCGACTGCGTCGATGACGAGGCCCGAGGGGCTCCCGTCGGGGGCCACGAGGATCACCTGGTCGTCGCCGTTGCCGAGGGAGAAGGAGCCGGGGTACTTGTAGCCGACCGTGGCGCCTCCGTTGGTCGCGGGATCCGCGTTGTTGCCGAGGACGAGGAAGCCGCCGGCCGGGACCAGCAGCGGCCCGCCGTTGGCAATGACGTGCTTGTCCACTCCGTTGTCCTTGATGGTCCAGCCGTTGATGTCGACGGGCTTGCCCGTGGTGTTGAAGACTTCGAACCATTCCCCCGCGGTATCCGCCACGAGCTTGGGGTTCTTCATGATCTCGGTGACGATGATCATCCCGATTGCAAACGGGTCGGTGGTCTCGACGAGGCACTGGGAGCTGCACCCGTCGCCGTCCTTGGTGTTGCCGTCGTCACAGGCTTCCCCTGCGTCCACCGTGCCGTTGCCGCACGCTGCGGGGCAGGCGCCGCAGTCCTTCGCGCAGGTCTTGCAGTCTTCGCCGAGGGTTCCTTCGCACTTCCCGTTCCCGCAGCAGGGACCGCAGTCCGTCGCGCAGGTCTTGCAGTCTTCGCCGAGCAGGGCCTCGCACAGCGTGTTGCCGCAGCAGGAGCCGCAGTCTGCCGCGCAGGTCTGGCAGGTCTCGCCCGCGGCCTCGTCACAGGTGCCGTTGGGGCAGCAGGAGCCGCAGTCCGCTACGCAGTTCTGGCAGGTTTCCCCGAGAGCGGGCTCGCACAGCGTGTTTCCGCAGCAGGTGCCTCCGCAGTCTGCCGGGCAGGTGGCGCAGCTCTCTCCCTCGTCTTTGTCACATGTCTGGTTGCCGCAGCACGGGCCGCAGTCGACGGGGCAGGCTCCACAGGTTTCGGGCGCGGTGCAGACCTTGTCCCCGCAGGTCGCCATGTCGGTGCACGAGGGGTTGGGCGAGCCGGGCGAGCCGTAGTCTCCGGCCCCAAACGTTCCCTTGGCCTTGCACCAGTTCTTGGCATCGTCGTTGAGCAGCGCGTCGTCCGACATCGGGTCCAGGCTCATTGCGTAGCCTGCCGCGACGGGGTGCGTGGTCGCGTCGTAGTCCACTGCGTCCACGAGCACGTCGCCGGACAGGAGGTGCACCGTGTCCGCTGTGTTGGACAGGGCGAACGATGAGTAGACGTAGTCGGGCTCGACGCCACCATTGGTGGCCACATCGGCCCCGCGGGTGAGGACGATGAAGCCCGAGGGAGGGAGCTTGACCCCGCCGACCTTGAGGATCCGGTGCTCGTCGTTGTTGAGGTCCGTGAGGATCCAGCCGTTCACGTCGATGGGCTTGCCCGTGGCGTTGTAGAGCTCGATCCATTCGCCGGCCACGTCCGCGACCGCCTTCGGGTCGATCATGAGCTCGTTGATGACGACGTCGCCGGAGTTTGCCGGCATGGGCTCCACGATGCACAGGTCGCTGCACCCGTCGCCGGACTGCAGGGCCCCGTCGTCGCACTCCTCGCCGAGCTCGACCTGCACGATGCCGTCCCCGCAGCCCGGAGGGCAGGGGCCGCAGTCCTCTGTGCAGGAGAGGCACGTCTCGCCGCCGGCATCGTCGCAGGTGCCGTCACCGCACGGGTCCGGGCACTCGCAGTCGTCGGGGCAGGAGTCGCACGTCTCGCCGAATCCGAGGTCGCACACCGAGTTGGGGCAGCACTCGCCGCAGTCGTCGGGGCAGGCGTTGCAGCTCTCCCCTTCGTCGCAGGTTCCGTTGCCGCACTTGTCGCACTCGTCGCAGTCAGCGGGGCACGTCGCGCAGTCCTCGCCCGCGGCCTGCGAGTCGCAGGCGCCGTCACCGCAGCACGCGCCGCAATCGTCGGGGCACGCCAGGCACGACTCGTCCGCGGCGCAGGTCCCGTCGCCGCACGGGTCCGGGCACTCGCAGTCGTCGGGGCAGGAGTCGCACGTCTCGTTCTCATCGCAGGTCCCGTCGCCGCACGGGTCCGGGCACTCGCAGTCGTCGGGGCAGGAGTCGCACGTCTCGTCCTCATCGCAGGTCCCGTCGCCGCACGGGTCCGGGCACTCGCAGTCGTCGGGGCAGGAGTCGCACGTCTCGTCCTCGGCGCAGGTGCCGTCACCGCAGGGGTCCGGGCACTCGACGCAGTCGGCAGGACAGGAGTCGCACGTTTCGTCCCCCGCGCAGGTTCCGTCGCCGCAGCATGCGCCGCAGTCGTCCGGGCAGTCGGAGCAGGTCTCGCTCTTGTCGCAGACCTTGTTCCCGCAGACCGGGGCCGGAGCGCAATCCCCGGTGCAGGCTGTTTCCGCGGGGGCATCCGGCGTCGAATCCAGGACCTCCAGAATCCCATCGCCGGCCGCGTCCAGGATGTCCCCGGTCGTGGCACCGTCCTTCTCCACCGTGGTCCCGCTTCCGCCACACGACATCAAAGCCAACGCCGCCACTGCCACGAGCCACCGACCTCTGCGCATGGGACACCTCCTGGAAACACACGCACGTCATGGTAAGATAGGGAAGATCCAATTGCAATATGAAGCTTAGGAAACGTGTAGAATAGGAGTGCCCTTGTCGATGGACGCGCCCTCCTCCACGCTCACTTTCCGCACCACGCCCGCGACCTTGCAGCGGATCTCGTTCTGCATCTTCATGGCTTCCAGCAGAGCCACGACATCGCCTGCCTGGACCGTGTCGCCCACCTTCTTGAGGATGCGCACCACCATTCCGGGCATCGGGGCCACGATGGTGCCCGAGGAGGCGGCCGTGTCCGCTCCGCCGGCCTTTCCCGCCCTGCGAGCGGCCACGGCTTCCAGGGTCACATCGAAGGCCTTGCCGTCCACGGTGACGGTCAGCTTGTCTGCCCCGGACGCCTTGGCCGCGGCCACCGAAGCGCTGTATGCGGTCCCGCCCAGAGAGATCCGGTAGGTCCGGTCCCCGGTCCTGGCTGCGGTGACCTCCGCCTGCTTCTTCCTGGCCTGCTCCGGAGGCGGCTCGGTGGTGGCCGGAGCCTTGCCCTCGTGCCGTGCCTTGAGGAATGCGAGGGCGACCTGGGGGAACAGGGCGTGCGACAGGGCGTCGTGCCGCTGGGTCGAGTAGGGAGCCACCGCGGCGACCGAGGCTTCCATCTCGGGCTTCAGCAGGTCCGCGGGCCGGCACGCGACCACACTGGCATCTCCCACCGCCTTTCCTGCCAGCTCCGGATCGATGGGTGCGGGCGGCCGGCCGTACATGCCCCTGCAATACTCCTTCACCTCCTGCGAGATCATCTGGTACCTGGCTCCTGCCAGCACGTTGAACACGGCCTGGGTGCCGACGATCTGGCTGGTAGGGGTCACCAGCGGCGGGTAGCCCAGGTCCTTGCGAACCCGGGCGGTCTCCTCGAGCACCTCCGGAAGGCGGGCGGATGCCTTCTGCATCTCGAGCTGGGACAGGAGGTTCGACAGCATCCCCCCTGGGATCTGGTGCATCAGGATCTGCGTGTCGACCCGCTCCGACCGCGGGTTGAGGATGGCCGAGTACCGCTCGCGAACCTTCTGGAAGTGCGTTGCGGCCTCGAACACCCGGGCCAGGTCCATGCCGGTGGAGAAGCCGCCTTCTGCGAACATGGCCGCGATGCTCTCGGTGGGGGGCTGAGACGTCCCCCAGGAGAAGGGCGAGAGCGCGCAGTCCACGATGTCGGCCCCGGCCTGTGCGGCCCGAAGATAGGTCGCGGGGGCCTGGCCCGAGGCGCAATGCGTGTGCAGGTGCACTGGCAGCCCCACCTCCGACTTGAGCGCGGAGATGAGGTCGAAGGCCGATGCGGGAGAGATCATGCCCGCCATGTCCTTGATGCAGATGATGTCCGCTCCTTCATCCTTGAGACGGGAAGCGAACGCGACGAACTGCTCGATGGTGTGCACGGGGCTGACGGTGTAGGAGATGCTGCCCTCGACGATCCCGCCGACGGCCCTGGCCCGGTGCATGGCGCGGGTGAGGTTGCGGATGTCGTTGAGCGCGTCGAAGATGCGGAAGATGTCGATGCCGCACTCCCGTGCCTTGTCGACGAATGCGTCGACCACGTCGTCCGCGTAGTGCCTGTAGCCCACCAGGTTCTGCCCTCTCAGCAGCATCTGGAGGCGGGTGTTGGGCAGCGCCTTGCGCAGGGTGCGCAAGCGCTCCCACGGGCACTCGTTGAGATACCTGAGGCAAACGTCGAAGGTCGCGCCCCCCCAGACCTCCAGCGAGTAGTACCCCGCGGCGTCCAGGGCCTGGGCAGCGGGGAGCATGTCCTCCAGGCGCATGCGGGTGGCGATGAGGGACTGGTGCGCGTCTCTCAGGATCGTGTCGGTGATTCCGATCTTTCGGACCGTGTCCATTGGGCTGTCTCCGTTTCCGAGCATCAGCGCTTCCCGGTGCGCCGTGAGAGCATGGCCCGCAGCCGCCCGGAGCGACCATACGCGCCGGGGCTCTGCGGGTGCCATGCAGGGGAATCCAGGTGGGGATGTCCTCCGCACTGCCACGTCCTCTCGGGCGTCCGGCCGGAGCATGCGGGGTCCTGCGTGGATGCGTCCAGGAGGAGCGCGAGGATCGCAACGGTTTCCCGTTCGTCAGCCATGAGGTTCCTCCTACAGGGGGATGTTGCCGTGTTTCTTCGGCGGCCGCTCTTCGCGCTTGTTGCGGACCGTGGCGAGTGCGTCGATGAGTCTTTTCCGCGTGGTGCGCGGTTCGATGACGTCATCCACATAGCCGCGCTCGGCAGCGAAGAAGGGGGTGGCGAAGCGCTCCCGGTACGCGGTGACGAGCTCCAGGTTGCGCGCCGCAGGGTCTGTCGCGGCAGCGATCTCCTTGCGGAAGATGATGTTGACCGCACCGTCGGGCCCCATGACCGCGATCTCCGCGGTCGGCCACGCAAAGTTGTAGTCCGCGCGGATGTGCTTGGAGCACATGACGTCGTATGCGCCGCCGTAGGCCTTGCGGGTGATGACGGTGAGCTTGGGCACCGTGGCTTCGCAGAAGGCATAGAGGAGCTTGGCCCCGCTGCGGATGATGCCGCCATACTCCTGTGCGGTCCCGGGCAGGAACCCCGGGACGTCCACGAAGGTGACGAGGGGGATGTTGAACGCGTCGCAGAAGCGGACGAACCGCGCACCCTTGATGGACGCGTCGATGTCCAGGCAGCCGGCCAGCACCGCGGGCTGGTTGGCCACGACGCCGACGGGGTATCCGCCGAGCCTGGCGAATCCGACCACGATGTTTCCGGCCCAGTGCTCGTGCACCTCGAGGAAGTCCCCGTCGTCCACGACGCGGGCGATGACCTCCTTGATGTCGTACGGCTTGTCCGGGCTGTCCGGGATGAGCGTGTCGAGGGCCGCTTCCTCGCGGTCCGACGGGTCGCCGGCGCGTGCCGACGGGGGATCCTCCATGTTGTTGGAGGGCATGAAGCCGAGGAGCTGGCGGACCTGCTCCAGCGCGTGCTTCTCGTCCTCTGCCACGAGGTGGGCCACGCCCGACTTGGACGCGTGGCTCATGGCTCCGCCCAGCTGCTCGAAAGTCACCTCCTCCTTGGTCACGGCCTTGATGACCTGCGGTCCGGTGATGAACATGTGGGACGTCTTCTTCACCATGATGGTGAAATCGGTCATGGCGGGGGAGTAGACCGCGCCGCCCGCGCACGGCCCCATGATGACGCTGATCTGCGGCACCACGCCGGAAGCGGTCACGTTTCGGAAGAAGATCTCCGCGTACCCGCCGAGGCTCACCACCCCCTCCTGGATGCGAGCGCCGCCGGAGTCGTTGAGGCCGATGACCGGAGCACCGGCCCGCATCGCCAGGTCCATGATCTTCACGATCTTCCAGGCGTAGGCATCGCCCAGGGCGCCTCCGAACACCGTGAAGTCCTGTGCGAACAGGTAGACGACCCTGCCGTCGATCCGGCCGTATCCGGTCACCACGCCGTCACCGTACGGGCGGCTTTCCTGCATCCCGAACTCGGTGCACTGGTGCCGGACGAACATGTCCAGCTCGGTGAAGCTTCCCGGGTCCACCAGGGCCAGGATGCGTTCGCGAGCGGTCATCTTGCCCTGCTGGTGCTGCTTCTCGATGCGCTCTGCGCCGCCGGCCGCAAGCGCTTCCTCCCTCGCCCTGCTCAACTGCTCAATCTTCTCTCTCGTGCCCATTCCCAGGTATCTCCCCGTTGCCAGTTGTGTCAGCGTGTTCCCGCGGGCTTCGAGCTCGCGGGCCGGGTCACCGATTGATATCGACTCGCAGAACGAATCTCCACGTGAATCTCGTCGCCTTGAAATCGACCACCCTGCTGCCCTTCATGGTCAGCACGTTGATGGCTGCCGCGTACTCCATGGTCTTGTAGTCCACCTCGACGTTGGGATGGAGGGATGCGCGGATCTCCTCGATCTGCCCTTCGATCGCGTCGGAGCAGCCGGGGTTGGCCACGCACTCGATGGCAAGGAGGTTGGAGACCTTGTTCAGGTCCGCCTCCATGCCGTTGACGTCTGCGTACGCGACGATGCACTTGTAGGCCACGAAGAGGAAGACCACCACCCCCAGCGAAGACAACAGTGTGACGAATGCGCTGGCCCCTTCCTCTCCGCGCAACCTCGAAAAACGGAACATGTCGTGCCTCCTCCTCTCAGGCGGCCGGCCTCTGCATCGAACTCCCGCGGGACGGGAGCGTCACGGTAAAGGCCGTGCCTTTGCCAACCTGCGACCGGACCGCGACCCGGCCTCCGCACCGGGATACGAGGCGCTGGACGATGGAGAGACCCATGCCCATCCCCTTGCCCGGCTGCTTCGTAGTAAAGAAGGGGCTGAAGATCTTGTCAAGGTGTTCCTGCGGAATGCCCGGTCCGTCGTCCTCCACGGTGACGCGGACTTCTCCGCCCTCCAGGCTGGCCGAGACGCGGATCCGGCCGTGGTCGGAGGTCGCGTCCACCGCGTTCTGCACGAGGTTGTCGACGATCTCGTGGAACTCCTGGGGAACGCACATCATGCGGGCCCCGCCGCTGGGCTCGAAAGAGACGTCGCGGTGTGTCCCGTCCGAGGGTGCGGCCATGGCGACGACGGACCGGATCCCCTCGTCCACGTCGTAGAGCTGCTCCTCCCGGGACTGGCCCTCGCGGGCGAATCGACGGAGCAGCTCCACCGCGTTCCCGATCTTCTGTGCGCCGATCTCCACCTGAGCCACCATCTTCTCCGCTGCCTTCACCTGCGCTTCGGCGGCTGGGGTCAGGGGCTGTTCCGACTGGGCCTCGGTCTTCAGTCTCTTGAGGCTGCGCGCGGCCAGAGTCGCGCCGTTGAGCACGTAGTTCAGAGGGTTCTTGATCTCGTGGGCCAGCCGGGCCGCCATGACCTCCAGGGAGTCGAGCTTCTGGTCCACCATCTGCTCGGACTGCTTGTCCCGCGTGGCCAGCAGGCCCCGCACGACGGCCATGAGCTCCGGGGGGCTGAACGGCTTGACGAGGTACTCGTCCGCGCCGGCTTCCCGCCCTGCAACGCGGTCGGAGGAAGCGTCCCGTGCGGTCAGCATCACGACCGGGACCAGCGCGGTGGAGGGGTTGCGCTTGAGCAGCGCGGTCATCTTCATGCCGTCCATCTCGGGCATCATGTAGTCGGTGATGACGAGGTCGGGAACCTGCTGCAGGGCCATCTCGAGCCCCTTGCGCCCGTCGCTGGCCACGGACACCTCGAACGCGGGCTTGAGCAGAGAGCTCACGAACTGGCGCATGTCCGCGTTGTCCTCCACCAGCAGGATCCGCCGCAGCACGCCCGCGCTCTTGCCGGTCTCCGCAGGAGCCGGGGCCGCACCGGCCGGCTGAGCCGGCCCCACCGCATCCTGGATCTCGAGGAGCCGGTAGTCATTGCGATTCTCCAGCAATGCAGGACGCTTCTCCCCGGCCGGCGCCGCAGGCCCCGAAATCGCCTGTCCCCGCGGGAGCACCACGTGCATGGTGGTCCCCTCGCGAAGCGTGCTCTCGGCCCAGATCCGGCCGCCGTGCAGCTCCGTCAGCTCCCGTGCCAGGGCCAGCCCGATGCCGGTCCCGCCGAACCTCCGGGTGCTGCCGGACTCCACCTGCTGGAAGCGCTCGAACACCAGGTCGAGCTTGTCCTGCGGGATGCCGATGCCGGTGTCCTCCACGGTCACGTGCAGATCCGGACCCGACGCCTCGAGACGCACCCGCACGCTTCCCTTCTCGCCGGTGAACTTGATGGCGTTGGCCAGCAGGTTCACGAAGACACGCTCCAGCCGGTGTGCGTCCGCGAGCACCTGCGTGTCGGTCCCGGAGCTCTCGAAGGAGAGCGCGATCCCCTTGTTCCGGGCCAGGGGTCCCACCTCCGCGACGAGCCCGTCGAGGAACTGCCGGAGGTCCAGCGCCGCGGGCGTCAGTCTCAACTTCGCGTCATCCAGCCGGGCCAGGTCGAGCAGGTCGTTGATCAGGCGCATGAGCTTCAGGCCGTTGTGATGCGCCATGCGCAGCGACTCGCGCTGCTCTCCGTCGAGAGCCTCGGGGCGGGCCAGCATGGCCTCGACGGGCGACAGGACCAGGGCCAGAGGGGTCTTCAGCTCGTGTGTGATGTTGGCGAAGAACTCGGTGCGAAAGCGGTCCAGCCGGCTGAGCTGTGCGTTGGTCCGCTCGAACTGCCGGTTGGCCTCCTCGATGTCGAAGAGGGCCAGGGACTCGCGCATCCGGAGCTGGTGGTTGAAGCTCTGCCCTGCGGTGGCGACCCCGAGGGTCAGCAGCAGCACCGCGTTGTGCACCGCGAAGGCCAGCAGATCGTCGGGGACCTGGAGCACCAGCGTCGGCACCAGGTAGGCGGCGTACACCACGCCGAAGACGCGCAGTGCCTGGCCCAGGGTCCACGAGAACAGGAGACCCGCGGCAACCGCGATGACGCAGATTCCCGCGTAGAACCGTGACGGGGCTTGTGCGGGGTCCACCGCATCCTGCACGTGGACCGTGACGATCATCACGAGCGCGGCCGTCACCGTGACGGTGGCCGACAGGGCGAAGTGCTTCTTCAGGTCCGGTGCCCTGCGTACCTGGAGCCAGACGGCAGCGACCACCGCGGCCGCCACGGCTCGGGTGGCGAGCAGAGGCAGGAACCTGCCCGGGAAGAGCAGCGCGTCGAGCCCGGCAATCACCGGCAGGAACGCGAGCAGGGCCACGACGGCCCGCCGCACCGCGGCCAGGTTGTTGCCCGCGGCGCGCTGCTCGAACCGTCCCACCGCTTCCGGAAGCCGGGCGAACCGCGTGGTGAACCCGCGGGTAGCGGCCAGCGCCTCTTTGTTCGAGATGCCCATCCTGCGATCATCCCTCCTGCGCCAGGGGCAGCCTGAAGGACACCCGGGTTCCCCCCTGGACCCCGCAGTCCACGGCCAGCGTACCGCCATGCTCCTCGACGATCTGCCGGCAGATCCCGAGGCCCAGGCCCAGACCGTTCTCCTTGGTCGTGAAGAAGGGCTCGAAGAGCCGCTCCCGAACGGGGGCCGGAATGCCCGGGCCGTCGTCGGTCACCGACACCTCGACGTGCGACGCATGGCGGCCGACGGCCACTTCGAGGCGGCCCCCGTCGCCCGTCGCATCCAGCGCGTTGCGCAGCAGGTTCACCACCACCTGGCGCAGCCTGTCGCCGTCTGCCAGGACCGCGGGGAGCTCATCAGCCAGCCGCACGGCCAGGTCTCTCTTCTTGCACCGGACATCGGTGCGAACCAGGCGCACGGCCCGCTCCACCACGTCCCGGACCGAGCAGGGACCCGGCACAGAGCCCGCACCCTTTCGCGAGAAGGCGTTGAGCCCGGACACGAGCTGGAACAGGGCCTCGGCCGAGTCCCGCCCCGCCTGGACGAAGCCGGCCATGTCCGCGGGCAGGTCCGCCCCCCGCACGACCTCCATCAGCAGCTGGATGCCCGTCAGATGGTTTTTGAGCTCGTGGGCGATGCCCGCGGTCAGCTGCCCCACGGTAGCGAGGCGGGCAGCGTGCAACAGCTGGTTCTGGGCGTCCTTGAGCTCCGACAGCGCGGCGACCAGCTTCGTGTTCCGCTCGTGGAGCACGCCTGCCAGCCGCTCGATGGCCAGCACGTTGTACCGGTGCTCCATCCCCTGCTTCACCGCGGTGACCAGCTCGTCCAGGTTCCACGGCTTGAGCACGAACCGGTAGGCTTCCCCCTCGTTGATGGCTTGCAGGATCGCGGTGACGTCGCTGTAAGCGGAGATCACCATCCGCACGGTCCGCGGCCACCGGGCCCGGACCTCCTTGAGCAGCTCCACTCCCGTCATGTCGGGCATCCGCTGGTCGGTGATGACCATGTCGAACTCGGTGGCGGATATGAGCTTCAGCGCCTGGAGCGGGGAGGTCGTGGTCGTCACCCGGTATCGCTCGGACAGCACGGCTTCCAGGACCACGAGGTTGCCGTCGTCGTCGTCCACCGCGAGGATCTTCCCCGGCACGAGCCTCGATGCTTCCTCAGACCCCAGAGTTTCGTGGATCAACTCTTCTACGTTCATAACCCATCCTCTACAGGTTGGGAGGGTATCCTTTGTTGTACCTCGCGGCAACTTTCTGTACACTCAGCGGCCGGCAGCCGGCGGGGCCGCTCAGCGTCCCTCCCCCAGGTTGCCAAGGAGGTGTTCGTGCCCGCTCCGTTGCCCTCTTCCCGCTTCCCGGCCGCCAGGCTCCGGGCCGTTCTCCTCGTGCTGCTGCTTACGGCCCCCCGCGGCAGCCTGCAGGCAGGTGGGGATCCCATTCCAGCCACTGCAGGCCCCGAGGCTCCCAAGGAAGCCATGGTGCTCAAGCCGGTCTACTCGCACACGACCGAGAACCCGTACGTGCGGCCCTTTGCCGGCCACAACGGCAAGCAGCTCCTCTACTCCGACGGGGTCCGCGTCTCCGGGCTCGACACCCAGACGTCGCTGGTCCGCTGGCAGGGCGGCGAGCTGGAGTCCGTCCGTCGCATCATCGATCTGCCCGAGCGGGTCCTGCTCATCGGCGAGCACATCCAGGTCATCGACAAGGAGCGAGGACAGCGGGTCTGGGACTTCCCACTCAACTGCTTTGCAGGCCAGCAGTGCAACGCGGACGTGCTGGCAGTGACCGGCGACCGCCTCCTCGTCGGCGGGTTCGGCAGCGTCTACAACATGGCGCAGATCGTGTCCGTCCGTGACGGCAAGGAGATCTGGCCCAACTGGGTCACCACGTGCGGCATGCGGCTGGCCGGCATCGCGGCCGAGTCCGTGATCCTGGTCTGCCAGTCGGACAACCCCCTGATTCAGCGCATCGACCTGGCGTCCCGCCGGACCCTGTTTGCCGCGCCCTCCCCGGCTCCGGGATTCGAGCCGCAGGAAGCGTGGTACAGCGACCAGTACGTGTACGTGGTCGGTGACCTCGACCGCGCCCGGAAGCTGTACGTGTTCTCCACCGCGGACGGATCGGTAGCCGGCAAGTTCAACATCAAGACGTCGGGGTCGGAGATGGGCTTCGTCGTGTCTCCCGACGCGGGGCGTTTCGTGCCCTGGCAGGTTTCCGGACAGGAGATCACCTTCTGGGGCATCGACGTGGCAACGGGCAAGTCCGCGTGGCAGTACAAGGCGGCATCCGGAACCATCGTCGGCCAGGTGGGCTCCACCCTCGCGCTGCTGACCCTGCCGGAGACCGGGCCGGTCATCGTGGGCCTCGGGCTCGGCGACGGCAGGGAGCGGTTCCAGTTCCCGGTGCCCTTCGACAGGCCCGTCGCCACGCTGCAGGGTCCCACCCTCTACGTGGTGGAGACGGGCGGGCGGCGCTTCGTCGCGGTAGACCTGCCTTCGGGCAAGGTGATTGCCATCGGCACGGTGCCGTCCACTGCCGGGGCCACGCCCGATACCATGTACTTTGCCAGCTCCGTGGCCGGCTTCGTCTCCCTGGTGGGCCGCGAGGTGACCCTGTTTGGCGGGACATCGATCCCGGGCCAGGTGGACCAGGTCGTGGCAGCCCTCGACAGCGGCAACGAGGCGCAAGCCGTGGAGCTGTACTCCGCGCTCATGCCCTTCCGGAGGACGCTGCCCGAAGCGCGCAGGGCGTTCACGGAAATGACGCGCTTCCGCTGGTTTTCGGGCCGCGTCAAACTGCGCGGCAAAGATCCGTCGGCCGCGGTCTTTCCGCTGGCCGCCGCGCTGTCCGGCGTGGAGACCTGGTCCGACGAGGAGCTTCTCCCGCTTCTCCCGGAGTTGGAGCGGGTTGCGCTGGAGGTCGCGATGTCGCGGCTCACGGGCGCGGACCGGGACGACCTGCTGTTGCCCGTGCTCGACCTGCTGGTGCAGCATGTCGCCATGGTTCCGGTGGAAGCGCAGTCGGTGCTGGTCGAGACCGCCGTGACCCTGGCCAGAGCCCTGCGCGGCGGACCTTCCGGAGTCACCGCGGCCGGGCTCGTGGACCGGCTGCAGGAAGCCAGCGCAACGGCCGCGTTCTTCGATGAGCACCCCTACCGCACCGCCAAGGAGATGGACACGATCCAGACCACCATCGAGCTTGCGGACCAGGCGTTCGTCGAAGGCGACCCGGCCATGGCTTCCGACCTGCTCAAGGAGCTCGCAGCCAACGCCGCGTGCACCCGGGTGTTCGGGCAGGACTACGATCCGTGGCTGGACGCGGCCGGGCTCTACCTGCTGCCCGAGGACGACCAGGCCACCAAGCTGCCGGCCGTGCTCAAGGGGCTCAAGTCCCGGTTCGAGTCCGGCAGGCGCAAGATCGAGAAGGAAGCCGACCGGGCGCTGTGCCACCGGGCCTGCGCGGCCGCGGGCAAGCTGTGCCCGGGCTCCCGCTGCGTCGAGACGAGAGAGTGCGGCAAGTCCCAGGTGCGCTGCGACGAGGAGTGCGAGCGGGACAGGACCCTCTGGCCCCTTCCGCCCTTCAACGTCTCCGCAACCTCCACCACGTTCAACAAGTGCCGATAGGAGGGGCCCATGGTTCGACCCATCGCACTGCTCTGGTGCTGTGCAGCGCTGTCAGGCTGCGGATCCGGCAGCGGCGGTCAGGACGGGAGCGACACGCAAACAGCGGATGCGGGGGACGCGACCCCGGAATCCGACGTCTGCACGCCCTTCAAGATCGTGGGACAGCCGTGCGACGACCCGTGCGAGTGCCTGGGCGGCATGTGCGTGCTCAACGAGTACGCACCCTTCCGGTTCTGCACCCGGCCGTGTGAGGCAGCGACGCCGGGCACTCCCTGTGCGCCCGAGCCCGGGGCGGAGGGCTTCACCGCGTTCTGCGTCCAGTTCCCTTCCGAATTCCTCGTGCCGCCCGACACCTTCTGCGCCCCGCTGTGCAACGCGGCCATCGACTGCGCCAAGCTCGGCGCTCCCTGGGAGACGTGCGAGCCGCCCCACTGGAAGGGAAACGCGCTCTACCCCTCGGTCCCGGACTCGGTGTGCATGGCCGCGTCGGCCCAGGGGCACATGCCCGTCGACCCGGACACCTGCGAGGGGTGGGAGCCGCTCTACGACCTGTTCCCCGAGGAGCGCCTCGGCTGCCTCGGGTTCTGCGAGTACCTCGCTGCATGCCAGGTCCTCGATCCCGGCACGCCCAAGGCCTGCTGCGCGTTCCACTGCATGGGCAATGTCGTGGTCGAGGGCGTGGTGGACGAGGTCACCTTCAAGCAGCAGGTCCGCTGCTTCTTCGACAACTTCCAGGCGTTCCAGGGCACCGCGCTGGCCTGCTCCAAGCCCGAGGAAGCATGCGGGAAGCCGGAAGCGCCGTAAGCGCCCGGCCCCCCCTGTCCACGGCCGCGCCGACGCTGCCGACGAGCCGCCGCCCCGCCCCCGGCTCAATCCTCGCAGCGTGCGTCCTTCTTGGGACAAACGAACCGGAGGTGCATGTGGTGGTGGTGCCCCTTCACGTGCTTCACGATCGCGGTCACCCCCGTGCCTCGCGGGTACTGGAGCAGCTTCTTCAGGTACGCCTGCTTGTATCCCGCGGACTTGAGGAAGTCGTAGAGGATGCCCTGGATCTCGTAGTCGATGAAGAAGTTCTTCACCTTGCCGGTGTCGAGAAAGATCTTCATCAGCTCCCAGGTCGTGCGGGGGTCCATGTTGCTGCGGTCCGTGGTGAGCATGGACGTCACGGGCTGCACCTTGCGCACGTGCATGTACCCGAGGTCCACGTCCCGACCGCTCTGGTGCGACTTGTGCGGGGAGAAGCTGCCCCCGTTCTTGCGGCTCAGGTTGCCCACCACCACCAGGGGCGCGGTCGGGTGCTTCCTGCGGAACCTGCCGAGCCCCTCGATGAGCAGCGTGACGGTCTCGTTGGTCCCGTAGACGTTGTCCCTGCTTCCGTAGGTGTACCCCGGCCCCTTGGGCATCTTCTCGCCGTTGACGAGTGAGCCGGACGAGGAGCGCCCCACCGACTCGCTGGGCTTCTCCGGCATGGCCACGAGATAGGCCAGCTTCTGGCCGGGCCGGATCAGGTCCCTCTTCAGCCCGTTGACCTTGCGGATCTCCGCGACCGGGCTCCCGGTCTTCCTCGCCACCTTCTTGAGCGTGTCCCCCTTCTGCACCACGTAGTACGCGGTGCGCTTCACGCGGATGGGGACTTCGGCCCGGATCTTCAGCACGGTCCCAGCCCGGACGCTGTCGTTCTTGCCGACCAGCTTCCTGTTCCACCGCTTGACGCGGTTCATGGACACGTTGAACTTGCGGGCGATGGAGTAGAGGGTGTCCCCTTCCACCACCTCGTACTCGTAGTAGAAGGCCGGAGCCTTGGCAGCCTTGGCCGCAACCTTCTTCCCCTTGCCCGTGGCAGGGAACACCTGCAGGCAGAGCAGCGCGGCCACTGCCGCTGCAAGCACCACCGAGCACCTCGTCACCCGCCAGCCAGACACGCTGCCGTCCTCCCATCGACTGCCGGATGATGCCCGCCCGCAGACGGCGTGTCAACTGCTGCCCAGCGCGGGCCGCACCGCGATTCCGCTTGTCGCTCGGGCGCTCCGGTGCTAAGGTGACTGTGCTACGGGGGACGTGAGGTTGGGGGTCCGTGATTCAGCCGTCGGTCAACTGGTGTCCGCTCTGTAGCTTCCCTTCTCACCAGACCAGGGACGTCAAGGAGCTGTGCCCGTCGTGCGGCGGCACCGGCATCGCCATCTGCCCGAAGTGCGCGTGCCCGTCCTGCCGCGGCAACGGGAAGACGCCGTGCGGCAACTGCCGCAAAGGCCGCATCCAGTGTCCCGCGTGCAAGGGGGAGGGCCGGGAGTCGGGCATCCTGTTCTCCGGCCGGTGCAAGCAGTGCGACGGCGTCGGCATGGTGTACCACGAGGCGTGCGGCGGCCGGGGCTCCCTGCCCTGCCAGGCGTGTCTCGGCGTCGGCCACGGCCACGAGTGCAGCACGTGCCAAGGCACGGGCCGCACCTTCTGCATGCACTGCTTCGGCGTCGGGATAGCTCCGTCCAGCCACGTTGTCGAGCACGCAATCGAGGGCCCGCTGGCCCACCTCGCAGACCGGCTTCCGGAAGTGCCTCGTGACCCCGCGGCCGAGATCCTGGACCGCACCGGAGCGCTCCAACGCGCTGCCGCGTTGCTCGCCATCTTCCACTTCGCCCCGGTCTCCGGCGACTCCGAGCGGGAGCACGAGATGCTCGTGCAGGATAGGCGCCTGCATTTCCAGGTGTCGCTCCTGGAGGTCTCCACGCGCTCCACGGTCCGCGTCACGTACCACTTCCTGGACCTCTCCCGGACGGGTGAGAAGTCCTTCCAGGCCCTCTACCGCACCAACGAGAAGGAATTCCGCTGAGCCTGTCGCGCGGACGGCTATCTAGGCAGCCGGCCTTCGCGTGCCGCGCTCCAGGCCGGCTTCGCATTCCATGGCCGCCCGCACGTTCCTGAGCAGCTTCTTGTGGCCCAGCCGCGCGATGACGGTGCCGCAAGCCAGCTCGTCGAGCTCCCCGGGCTCCAGCCGGGACAGAGCGGGCAAGCCCATCCGGTCCAGCCAGTGCCGCGGGCCGAGACGCTCGGGCAGCCGGTCCCAGGCCGCACGGTTCCCCGGGCAGACCCGCTGGCACTCGTCACACCCGTAGACGCTTGCCCGCATGAGCTTCCGCTGCCACGGCCTGAGCCGACCTCGGGCCTCGATGGTCCAGTACGAAATGCACCGCCGGGCATCCAGCAGGCCGCCACCGAGCAGCGCGGCATTGGGGCACGCGGCCACGCACGCGCCGCAATGGGCGCAACCGGTCGGGTATCCCGCGGAACTCCGGGACGGCTCGAGCCGGGCATCGGTCAGCACCACGCCCAGGCAGACCCAGCTTCCCAGCACCGGGTGCTGCAGCAGCCCGTTGTCCCCGATCACTCCGAGCCCGGCACGGGCCGCCAGCAGCTTCTCCATCACGGGCCCGGTGTCCACGTGCGCCACGGCACGAAACCCACGGCCTTCCAGCAGCGCCACGACCTGCCGCAGCCCGGAAGCCATGACCTCGTGGTAGCTGCGCCCGAGCGAGTAGAGCGCAAACCGGCTTCCCGGACCGGGATAACCTGCGCCGTGCCCCGGACCGCGGACCCCTTCGGCCAGGCAGCTCATGGCCACGACCACCGCGGTGCGGGCCCCGGGGAGCACGTTGCCCGGATCCATCCGCGCCGCAATGCTCTTGCGCAGGAAGGTCATGCCCGCGTGGTATCCGAGACCCACCCACTCGGCAAGACGCTGCATCTCCGGATACGCGACCGCATCGCAGAACCCGACATCGTCGAATCCGGCCGCTCTCGCGACCCGGGTCACGTCACCGGCAAGGCCGTCACATCCGGCCGAATCGCCGATCATGCCGTCCCTCCGCTGCGGCGTCTGCACCGCGTCACGCTTGCCTCCCTCCCGCGCGCATTCTACACTGGCCCGGCCCGGAAGGTCGCGGCACCGGCCCGGCCCGGTAGGTCGCGGCACCGGCCCGACCCGGAGGGTCTCGGCACCATGCCGGACCCCGGGCGCAACCGTTCTTTCCAGCAGCCCCGCGGGCGATCCCGGGGCTGGCGAGGTGCGACCATGTCCGTCCTCAACCTCTCCGGGCTCACCCTTGCAGGCGACTCCATCGCGGGCGTCGGAACGGCCGTCGCGGTCAAGCAGCTCAAGCTGTGCTTCGACCTGGGCGTGCTGCGCCCCGAGGTGCTCTCGTGCAACAACGTCTTTGTCAGCCACGCCCACGCGGACCACGTGGGCGAGGTGTTCAACTACCTCGCGGTGCGGGCGCTGGAGCACCGCACGGCAGCGTCCCTCTTCGTTCCCCATTCCGCGGGACAGGCGCTGCGCGAGCTGCTCCGGACGTTCGCAGCCTTTGCAGGCTCCACGTTCGAATACCGGGTGTTCGACCTGCACGAGGGTGCGGCCGTGCCGCTCAAGAACGGCATCACCGTCACTCCCTTTGCCACCGATCACGTGATCCAGACCTTCGGGTTCCTTGTCGAAGAGTCGGTCACGAAGCTCAGGCCCGAGTGCGCGGACCTGCCGCAGAAGCAGATCGCCGCAGCCCGCAGGGAGGGTCGGTCCGACGTGTTCTACACCGAGGTGCGCCCCATCCTCGCATACGTGCCGGACACCCTCCCCTCGGTCCTCGACCGCCTGCCGGACAACGCGTGGAAGGCCAGGATCCTGATGATCGAGTCCTCGTTCCTGGACGACCGGAAACCCCTGGCCAAGATCCGCCTCGGCAACCACGTCCGCGTGGACGACGTCGCTCAACGTGTCCACCGCTTCCAGGGGGAGAACATCGTGCTGTTCCACTTCAGCCGCATGTACGGCCGCGACGAGATCCCGGACCTCGTGGCCGCCGCGTTCCCAGAGCCCTTCAAGCACCGGGTCCACTGCTTCCTTCCGTCCGAGGGATTCCCGCTGTGACCGCATCCCTCACGTTCCCGCGGTCCGTGCCCCCGACGGAGACAAGGCGGAGGACGGGGCTTGGGGAGTGGCAGCGAAACTCAGGCGCCTGATGACGGCCGTTGCGCGGGCAGCGGAACGACCCGAACCCGCTCGTCGTCCACCACTGCGAAGGAGCCGTTCCAGTCCTCGCGCGATGCGAGCACCGACGCGATCCGCTGAGCGGAAGATGCCGGATCGGGCGTAGACAGACGCAGCAGGATGATGCCGGCACTGGCAGGAAGCCCCCACCGGAACGCCAGCTCACCGAAGTCCTTGTCGTGCGTCACCACCACACGCCTGTCCGCATCCGCGCGCTTCAGAACCTCGTCGTCTGCCGCCCCGGGCATGTCGGTCCGAACCCACAGCACATCGTAGCCGCGCCCCCGTAGGGCGACCACGGTCGATCCGGCGACGTTCTCGTTGGCGAGCAGTCTCACGGGTCACACCGCCACCGGGTAGACCCTTTCGGAGCGCAACACTTCGGAGGCATACTGCAGACAGGCCAGAACATCCTCGTGCGTCAGCCCGGGGTAGTTATCCAGAATCTGTTGTTCCGTCCAACCCTGCGCTAGCAGCCCTACAAGGAACTCGACGGACAACCGAGTGTTCCGTACCACCGGCTTTCCCACCAGGATCGTCGGGTCCACAACGATACGATCCGGCCAGCCCATGATGACCACCTCCCGCCAGGACCAAGGATAGCCTCTCTGTTCGACCCGGTCAACGACGGCTGTAAGGGGGCTACGGAACCGGCTCCGGCACCGGCTCCGACTTGGGAGACTCAAGCCTGAAGTTTAGGGTGGTTATATCTGATTTCTTGATGTCAAACTTTATCTTCTTTCGGATGCCTTTCTCCGGCACGAACAGGCCGGCCACGTGGGGGCCCGGAGCGATCTCGAAGGACTGTAGCGGAGTCCTCCTGCCCAGCGGCACCCCGTCCAGCTCCACGTCCGCGGGCGGGTAGGTGTGCAGGTTCAGGATCCCCACGTCCCTGCCCGGCACTGCCAGGTCCCGGTAGTAGGCCGGACCGGTGCGCGCCATGACGAACCGCTGCACGAGGTCGACGATGCGCGCGTACCGTGCGTCCGGAAGCAGGTCCGGCCCGGTAACCGTGAAAGCGTGGGCTTTGCCCCTGAGCCCCACCTCCACCTTCCAGGTCAGGGCAAACGGGAAGCGGGCCGCGGCGTCCGGAAGCTCGAGAATCCCCAGGGAAGCCAGCTCGTCGGCCAGCGCGGCGAAGTCGGACGGTTCCACGAGAGCCGCACGGTTGTCGTAGGTGTCCACGAACGGGTAGCTCTTGGCCTGCATCGCGGCCGCAACGCCCCCCAGGTCCCGCACCGAGTAGACCACCGCGGCAAAGGGGCTGGCCCCCCCGTCCAACGTCACGTGCACGTGGTCGAAGTAGTAGTCCGGCTGTGCGTGGGCCGGCACCGCGACGAGCGCGGTCACGGCCACCGCGGCCAGCCACGACACGAGGGGCCTGCACCGCACGCGGAGACGGGAGACCGCCGGGATTGCCGGCAGGGTGCACGGCTGGATTCCGCCCCGCACGCGGGGCCCCGGGGCTGTCCCGGGACACGCGGTCTGCCGCCCCAGTCCGTCGCACGCTTCGAGCCGCTCAGACATCTCAGACCTCCTTCCAGGCTTCCACGGTCCAGTCCGGCCCCGCACGGAGGCTCACCACCGTGTCACGTCCCACCTTGCGGACCTTCTCCACCGGGAACCACAGGGAGTCCCCTACCCTGTCGACCCCGGGCCAGTCCACGAGGGGCCGGGCCCTGGTTCCCAGCAACAACGGCGAGTAGGCCACCATGAGCCGGTCTGCGAGCCCCCGTTGGAGGAACTGCCCGGCAAGCCCGGCCCCGCCCTCGACCAGCAGGTGCGCCACCTGCCTGCGACCCAGCTCGCACAGGGAGTCGAGGAGGTCGACCCGTCCGTCTCGCGACGAGACCGGGCAGACCGAGACGCCCAGCGCCTCGAGCGCCTTCTTGCGCCTGGGGTCCGCGTTGCGCGTCGTGAGCACGACGGTGGGATGACGGTCCTGCCTCTGGAACAGCTTGCGGTCCGCGGGCACCTCGAGCCGCGACGAGTAGAGCACCCGCAGCGGGTTCCACGCGGAAGCCACGAGGCGCACGGTCAGGTCCGGATCGTCCCTGACCGCGGTGTGAGCCCCCACGGCCACGGCCTGCACGTCACCGCGCATCCGGTGCACGAGCCTGCGGAACGGGGCGTCGGACAACCAGCGGGCGTCTCCGGTGTGCGTCGCGATGCGGCCGTCGAGGGAGCTTGCCAGCTTCACGGTCACGAAGGGCAGGCCCGTGGTGATGTACTTGGCATAGGCCTCGACAAGCCGCCTGCATGCCGCCTCCCGGACGCGGTGGACGACTTGAATGCCGCAGGCTTCGAGCACCGCGGCGCCCGCGCCCCGCTCCCGCGGGTTGGGGTCCAGGGTGCCGATCACGACCCGGGCGATGCCGACGCTCCGGATGAGGTCCGTGCACGGGGGCGTTCGGCCGTGGTGGGAGCACGGCTCCAGCGTCACCACGAGGGTGGCTCCACGGGCCTTGCGCCCCGCGGCCTGGATGGCCCCGACCTCCGCGTGCGGCCCGCCCGCCACCGCGTGGAATCCCACGCCGACGACCTGGCTGCCCCGCACCACCACGGCCCCCACCCTCGGGTTGGGACCCGTGCTGCCCCGCCCCCTGGCCGCAGCCCGCAGCGCCATGGCCATGAAGCCGTCGTACGGCCCGATCATGGCTCCTCGCCGTTCATGGAGCCCAGCAGGCCCGAGAACTCGTCGATGCTCTTGAAATCCATGTACACGCTGGCGAACCGCACGTACGCCACCGGATCCTTGTCCTTCAGGAAGCGCATCACCTCCTGGCCGATGGACTTGGTGCTCACTTCCTTGCGCAGGTTCTCGGCAAAGCTCTTCTCCAGCTTCAGCAGGAACCCGTCGATGTCGTCGTTGCCGATGCGCCGCTTCTTCACCGCGGTGAGGATGCTGTGCCGGATCTTCTCCCTGTCGAACGGAGCCCTGCTCCCGTCCTTCTTCACCACCAGCGGCTGCCGCAGCTCCGCCTTCTCGAAGGTGGTGAAGCGCGAGCCGCATCCCCCCTCCTGCGGGTCGCACACCCTCCGTCTCCGGATCTCCTCGCCGTCACGCACCTCGCGGGAATCCACGACCTTGGTGTTCTCGAACTTGCAGTACGGGCAGCGCATCCAGGACCTCGCGTCATTTCTCCAGGCGGTGAATCTTGTCGAGCCGCGGCCGGTGCCGCTCCTCGAACCGGGTCCCAAGCCACGTGGCCACGATCTCGCCGGCAAGCTCCGCGGCCAGCAGCCGCCCGCCCAGGCACAGCACGTTCGCGTCGTTGTGCTGCGCGGCCAGCCGGGCCGTGGTCAGGTCGTGCACCAGCGCGGCGCGGACGCCGTCGACCTTGTTGGCCGCTATGCACATCCCGATGCCCGTCCCGCACACCAGGATCCCGCGGGGGCACGCACCCGACACCACTTCCATGGCCACACGCGAAGCGTAGTCCGGATAGTCCACGCTCTCCGTCCCGTTGGTCCCCATGTCCACGAAATCGTGGCCCAGCTTCACCAGCTCCTTCTTCAGCTCTTCCTTGAGCGACAGGCCGCCGTGGTCGCTGCCAATGGCTATCCGCATCCTTGCCCCCGAGACTCGAAGTCCCCGCGTCCGCGGACGCGGCTCAAAAACATGCCAGCGCTTCCGGTGCGTCGTCCGCGTCCAGCCGGATGCCGGCAACCCCGCGACGCCTGAGCTGGCGCCTCGGGATCTCGGACTCCGGGAACATCGCGAGCCGGGCGCGGCGCGTGCCCACCACCACCGTGCACCCTTCGACGCAGGTGGCAGCGCTCGTGATGTGCGCCCGCGAGACCAGCCTGCCGAAGGACGGACCCTTGCGCGTCGTGACGTCGCTGCTCCGGATGCGCAGGATGACGCCGTTGACGCCCAGCAGCAGCACGTCGTCCTGCTCCCGCACCCCCACCACCGCTACCGGCTCGTCCCCCTCCTCGAAGCGCACCTTGAGCGCGCCGCGGGACTTGCGCGAGCCCGTGCGAAACACGCTCTTCTCCAGCGCGACCCCGCGGCCGTTGACCGTGAGCACCAGCAGCCGCTCGAAATCCGGCTTGAGCACCGAGGCCGCCACCACCGCGTCGCCCGGCTCCAGCCGGGCCACGATGACTCCCGCACTCAGCACCCGCCGGATCACCGACAGGTCGATGAGCTTGACCCGCCCCTTGCGGGTCGCCAGCGCGAGGAACCCCTGGTCCTCGCCCCATGCCACCACCGAGACCACCCGGGCCCCGCGCTTCATGCCTGCCACGCGATACGACGGCAGCTCCAGCTCCTCCGAGGG
>Ga0233425_10002422_pt1 | contig 36846 bp, 50 predicted proteins | sample Watercolumn_Towu_2_FD_181712 | JGI IMG/M metagenome (GOLD analysis project Ga0233425, IMG submission 181712) | Freshwater microbial communities from Lake Towuti, South Sulawesi, Indonesia - Watercolumn_Towuti2014_140_MG | ecosystem: Environmental > Aquatic > Freshwater > Lake | place... | reverse complement strand
GGGCAGGGGCGTTTTTACGGCGGGGATTTTCTCGTGCGGGTGGTGAGGACGGGGTAACGTGCCGGTAACCGTCATCAAGGGCAACAAGCCCGTTTTCTACGTCCACAACGCCGATCTCGGTACCTACGGGCGACTCATCAATCCCGATCTGGCCGACGACGTGGTCGATGTCGCGGCGTGGGTCGACGGCGGTCACCGGTCGCGGCCAGGGTTGCAGAACATCACGGCGCAGTTCCGGGCACTGTTCGACGACACCTCTACGGCCTCGCACGCGGTGATCACCGACCTGCTTGACAACGAGCGCGCGGCGTCGGTGTACGTCGATGGGGATGCCTCGTCATCCCCCGGCATCGGCCTGGGCTCTGTTCGGGCCCGCAACTACGCGGGCGCGGGCAGCGTTGGCGACGTGTACGAGGTCTCGTGCGAGCTGTACCAGCAGAACACATGGGACACGCTGCGGTCGCTGGAAGCGCTCGCCACCTACACCGCGGCGACCGCGACGGGCTCGATCCTCGATGATGGCGCCTCGAACACGTCCGGGGTCGGGTTCTACGTCCACGTGATGTCCAACTCGGCCTCGGGCGGCAACGCGCAGTGGATCGTGGAGGTCCACCACTCGACATCGACCACCGCGGCGTCCTTCGCTACCCTGACAGGCGCGGTGTTGACAGTACCGAGCGGCACCGCGACGGGCACGGTCCTGAGCATAGCGTCGGGGACGACCGTGAACCGCTACACCAGGGTCAAGATCGTTCGCGACGCCACGTCGGGCAATCTAAAGGTTCAGGCCGGCCTCGCGCGCCGGTAGAAGGAGCAAGCGATGGCAGTCTCAATATTGAAGGGCGACGGGGCGATCCTGCTCATCGTCGATTCGACCGGCGGCACGAAGTCGGTTACCGCCGACTGGATCGGAGGCCACCCCGACGTCTCGGACGATGTCGTGGACGTGGCGGCGATCAAGGACGGCGGGCACCGCATGAATCCCGCCCTCCAGAACGCCTCGCTGCGGTTCTCGTTCCTGATGAACCCCGCGACCGCGGGCACGTCGGCGTGGGAGATTTGCTCTGGCCTCAAGAACAACAACGGGTCGGTGCGCAACTTGGAGCACTACCCTGCCGGTACCGCCTCGACCAAGCCGAAGGTGACGATCCCGGCGCGCTGCACGCGCCTGGTCATCAACGGCGCGGTCGGCGATGCCGAGACGTTCGACGCGGAGTTCTCCCTCGATGGCACGTACACTATCGGGACGGTCTAGCGATTGCAGGAGCAGGCTTGGCTGGTCGCGCTCCTGGTCGCCGACCCTCCTAAGACGACTCCCGCGACTTGCTGCGGTGCGCGGGGCGACCAGCCGAACCACATGGAGGTGTGGCATGGGACAGCCGTTCGGGACCGTGGCGGTGAAATTGCCGAAGGCCGACTACGGCCTCGACGAGGATGGCGTGATCTACGTCAGGACGCGCCTGTCGGTGCGGCACGCCCGCAAGTTCGTGGGCGGGGCCGAGCTGGGACTGGACGACCTGCTGCCGCTCGTCATTGCGGGCTGGTCCATCAAGGCCAACGGCATCGAGTTGCCCTACTCGGAGGACAACACGGCAGAACTGCCCGTCGAGATGCTGGAGGCGATCAACGAGCACATCCAGACCCCTTTAGCGGACTCGGTGCGATCTATGAACGGACGCTCAAGGGGCTCAGGCTCGCCGGCGCCGTCCGGCGCACCGGACGGCGCGAAGCCCTCGATGACGGCGCAGTAGAGGCGCAGAGAGCGTTCGAGGTCTGGCGGATGGCGAAGTTGCTGCACAAGTTTCCCTCCGAGATCGAGGAGATGGATGCCGAGTGGTTCTTCCGCGGCCTGGCGTGCGAGGCTTACGAGGCCGATCTGCAGAGGCGGGCACAGGCCGACGCGCAGCGTAACGGGCGACCGTTGCGCACGATGTCGGGCGACGAGTACATGAGGCGGTAGGTGGTTTTCGGCGGCGGGTCGCGGCGGCTGGAGGTCCTGCTTGAACTGCGGGACAAGTTCAGCGCGGCGATGGGGTCGGCGGGCGAACGCGTTGAATCGTTCACCGACACGCTCAAACGCCATCGCGTGCAGCTGCTCGCCGTCTCAGGCGCGCTCACCGGCGTCGCGGGAGTGTCGGTCAAGGCAGCCTCCGATCTCGGAGAGGCGCAGAACAAGGCCAACGTGACGTTCGGAGAGGCCGCGAGCGTCATCCAGGAGTTCGCGGCTGCGTCCGCGGACGCGTTCGGCATCTCCCGGCGTGCGGCCAACGAGTACACGGCCACCCTGGGCAACATCCTGCAGTCCTCGGGACTCTCGCAGAAGGCTGCCGCCGAAATGTCGGTGGAGTTGACGAAGCTCGCCGCCGACCTCGCGTCGTTCAACAACATCCCGATCGACGAGGCGCTGATGAAGTTGCGGTCGGGCCTGGTCGGGCAGGCAGAACCGCTCAGGACGGTCGGCGTCCTGCTTTCTGAAGCCGCGTTGCAATCGAAGGCCCTTGAACTTGGCCTCGTCCGGCAGGGGCAGGAATTGACCGAGGGGGCGAAGGTCCAGGCGCGTTACGCCTTGATTCTGGAGCAGACGCGCACCGCGCAGGGTGACTTCACGCGCACGTCCGACCAGCTTGCGAACTCCACCCGCAGGATGCGGGCCCAGCTTGAGGACGCGGCAGCATCGCTGGGCGAGCAGTTGATACCGGCCGCGACGCGGGCCGTCACCGTGATCTCCAACCTGCTGAAGTGGTTTGATGACCTATCGCCGTCGGTCAAGGCAGGCATCGTCGCGGTCGGCGGGATCACGGCCGCGGTCGCGGCGCTCGGCGTCGTCATCCCTCCCGTCGTCGCGGGACTGGTGGGACTCGCGGCGGCGGTGTCGACGGTCGTGACCGTCGTGCTGCCTCTCACGGCCGCGGTCGCGGCAGCGGCGGCGACCGGCTGGCTGCTGGCTGCAAGCACCGAGGCCGTCATCAACACCTTCCTGAACTGGACGCGAGGCACCGAGTACGCCACCAATCCGCTGACGATCATGCGGAACGAGGCCGAACTGCTCACCGACGAGATCAAGAGTCTCATCATGGGCACCCAGGACCTCACCGCGGACACTCACGGGTTGCAGGAGCGCATGGAGTTTGCGGCACAGGCCGCCACGCAGTCAGCCGCCGAATTGGAAAAGTACGGCGTGGCGCTCACCGGTGTCTCCGAGAAAACGAAGCGGCAGACCCGCGACGCGGGCGACCTTGACCAGAAGATACGCGAGCTTTCCGACACGGCGCGCGACACCACGTTCCTCGAAGAGCGCATCATGCACCTCTACGAGAAGCGCATCGAGCAGATGCGGATATACGAGGGCGTCACGTCGCTGGCTGCCGAATCGGTCTGGAACATCGGCGCCGCTACCCAGGCGGCCATCGCGCCCCTCACGAACCTCGAAGCGGCGCTCAAGGCCGACGCAGAGGAGATCGCCCGCATGGGGCGCGAGGCGCTCGCGACCTTCGACAGCATGACGAAGCTCGCGCAGGGCACCGTGACTGGCTCCTTCGCTGGCTTCCTGAACGTCAGGAATCCGACGACCGGGGCCACGACGGGGGTGCTCGACGTGCCGCCGCTGCGGTGGAATCCCGCCTGGGGCGAGGCGCCGCCGGGCATCCCGATCATCAACATCACGATTCAGGGATCGGTGACGACGCCGGACCTGACCGCGATCATTGCACGCGAAATCAGAGAGATCGAACGGAGGGGTTTCTAGTGGCGACCTACTCGGTCAGATTCCTGCGCGACGGCACGGCGGCGGCTGGACTCGAAGTCGTCGCGGTCGGCGAGCGGTTCTTTGGGACCACGAACGCGAGCGGCGTCATATCGGCCAATCTCGGCACGTACTCGAACCCCGTCGGCGTGCACCTGATCGTGACGGGTTCGGGGATCAACTGGGGCGGCGGCCCGATGAGGCTGGAACCGAACGGCACGAAGGACGTGAACCTGTAGGCCGATGTTCAACCTCCCGCTCCTGGTACTGAACAAGCAGAAGCTGACGGCGGCTGCCGCGAGCGTCACGTGGACGCTGAGCGACTACACTATCCCCAGCGGCACCCGGCATCTGGTGGTAATTGCCAACGCCCGAACAAACCAGGCTGCTGTCGTCGGGAGTGCAAACATCCGGTTGAATGGTGACGCCGGGCCTAACTACAACAGGCAGTTTATAGAGGGAAGCGGTACAACCGCCTCGGCTGCCCGTGGAACTGGGTCTGGCGACTCCCTAATCCTAGTGTTTCCAGGGGCATCGGCAGCCGCCAATATATTTGGCGGCGGATTCGTACTCATACCTCATTACGCCAATACTGCCAATCATAAAGCTATGCTGAGTAAGACTGGATCGGGCGAAGACCTCGTAAGGACCTGTGTTGCAAGGTGGGCCAATACAGCGGCGATTACCTCAGTAACAGTTCTTCCTGATATTGGCGGGGTAACCTTCGTTGCCAACTCCATCTTCCTCCTTTGTGCCGTCGATGAGCGGTTCTTGGTGGAGGAAAAGAACCTCTCCGCCGATGGGACGGTCACGTTCAGCACGATCCCGCAGGCAGTCGCGGAGGACCTGGTCTGTATCGGCTACTGCCGGACGGACCGGGTCGCGGTGACGGACGATGTTGACTTGTCCGCGAACGCTGACACGACCGACGCGAACTACGCGAGGCAGCGGTTGTCTGGCGCCAACACGACGACTGCCGCGGCTGCCGCGTCCGACCGGGCCGTCATCGAGCAAGTCCCCGGTGACTCGGCCACCGCGAACGCCTTCGGCGCCTTCGTCGTCTCAATCAGCCAGCACGCGAACGCGGTGAAGCAGCCACACATCGTCGTCGTATCTGGCTACCATGAGAGTTCTGGGCCGACCGCGAATGTGGCGGTCGCTTCAGGCCGCAGGGCTAACGTGGCCGCGTATACGTCTCTAGCGTTCAATCCAGGGGCGGGCGGAACGAACTTCAAGTCTGGCTCCTTGTTCTCGCTCTACTCCGCCCCGAAACGGCTGGTGGCGTTCAACAAGCTCACTGCCGACACCGCCTCCATCACCCACACCGTCCCCTCCGGCTATGAGGCCCTGGTGGAGTCGATCTTCACCCGTGGGGACGCCGGTGGCGACGCAATCGAGGGTGTAAACGTCTCCTTCAATAGCGACGTGACGGCGGCTAATTATGATTACCAGCGGCTCTACGGAAGTGGCTCTACGGTGACTGCGGATCAGTCGGCGGCGGGCCGGGAGCTGACGACTATGCCCCGTGCTGGAGCGCCCGCCAATGTTTTTAGCGGGGGTTATGTGTTGATTCCGGTGTATGCCGAGACGGATCGGCACAAGCACACTCTAGTCATAGATGGGGCACCCATTACTGCTTCATACGTGCTTATACGTAGCACTCGGTGGGAGGATACCGCCGCTATTACAACAATTGCACTGACACCTGGCGCCAGCACCAACTTCAAGGGCAGTTAGCATGTCGAGCACCTTCCAACTGACCGCACTGGCGCCCGCGTTCCCCCGCAAGGCGTCATCTCGCAAGCGCCGGACGACGAAGTGACGTGGCCTCGGTCTTTCAACTCGACGGGCTGCTGCCCGCGAACGGCGAGGCCAACAACCTGCTCGCCCGCTACGAGCTACGCGTCGATTGGACTAACTCAGGCACCTTCGGCGGCACCTCGGACAACATCTCTGACGATGTCATGTCCGTGTCCGTTACCTACGGGCGGGACTTTGCCAGCCAGCTGACCGGCAAGGCAATCGCGGGCCGCCTGTCGGCCGTCCTGGTGAACACGGGAGGCACCTACAACAGCTACAACTCGTCATCGCCTGTTTACGGCTCGATCCTGCCCGGACGCCGGGTGCGGCTGATCTCGCTCGTGCCCTACGCGCGCCCGATCTTCCAGGGGTTCTTGACCTCGATCGTTCCCCGCATGGACCAGCAGCGCAACCGCGTCGCCCACCTGGAGGCCGAGGGCCCGCTGTCCAAGCTTGACACGGACGCCCGGATCGCCATGCAGACGACGCTCACCACGGACGTCGCGCTGGGGTCGATCCTCGACGCCGTCAACTGGCCCGCGACCATGCGCGATCTCGACACCGGCAAGACGACGATGGTGAGGTGGTGGGCGGACGGCCTGCGAGCGCTCACCGCGGCACGCGAGGTCGAAGCCACCGAAGCGGGATTCCTGCGGGAGACTCGTGACGGGAAGATCGCGTTCGAGAACCGCCACGCGCGGATCAGCGGGACCGCTTCAACCTCGCAGGCGACCTACACCGACTCCACCGGCGGGACCATCTACTACTCGGTGATCGAGCAGCAGGACTCATGGCCGCTCATCTACAACCAGTTCACCGCCGAGGTCCGCATCTTCGGCACGACGACGAGCACCGTGCTGTGGACGCACCCGGAGGGCAACTCGACCGGGTCGGCACCTGATTTTCAGCCGAGCGAGACCAAGGTGTTCTGGGCAGCGTATCCGAATCCGACCGCGACGCTGAACGCGGTCGGCGTCCATTCGTGGACCGCGCCATCGGCGACACAGGACTACAACTTCTTTTCGGACACGGCCGCGACGGGCACGAACCTGAACGCGAACTTTGCCGTGACGGTGACGACGTTCGCGACCGCGGCGAAATACTCGATCCAGAATACCGGGACCGTTGTGGGGTATTTGACGCTCCTGCAGGCGCGCGGCGTGGGCGTCGTGCAGAACGACCCGGTGCAAGTGGAAGCACTCGACGCGTCGTCGACGGGAACTTACGGTCTGCGGCGGTTCCCGCGACCCGCGGAAGCGCGCTGGACGCCGGACACCGACGAGGCGCAGAACTGGTCCGACATGAACCTGGGCATCTACAAGAGCCCCAACCCGATCCTCACGGTCGGCATCAATGCCAACCGCGACCTGTTCCACATGCGGGAAGCGCTCAACCGGGACATCTCGGAACGGGTAACGGTGCTCGCCACGGGCACCGTGGTCCGACTCGGCATCGCGACCGCGTTCTTCGTGGAGGGGATACGGCATGAGATACAGCGTGACCGCTACCACAGGGTGACGTATGAGTTGTCCGCGGCGGCGGGGTATTCGGATTTTTGGCAAGTTTCAGTCTCGAAGCTAGGCATAAACACGCGCCCAGCTTACTGATCTAGGCTAGAATCGGCCTGTCAGACGCCGTCGGGAGCGTCCCCAGAAAGGGACGCTCTTTTCACATCCGGGAGGTTTTTGAGGTGGCAGAAGCGATCATCACGCACGAACACGCGAACCCGGAACCGTTTCTGGCGCACATGTTCGCCATTACCCGTTCGGCATTGCCAACAGCCGAGAAGGTCGCAGGCGAAGTGCTCGCCCGCGTCGATCACGGGCGATGGGTTGCCGAGTGTCCCGACGGCTGCCGGTGGGCGGTCATCGTCAGCGTGCAGACGCCGCTGTTCTTCTGCGGCTCGTGCCGGAACGCGAAGGTCGGTGGCAACTGGCGGAGGGTGGCCCTGCCCGCTGACCGGGACAAGATCGAGTACCACCTGCTGAAGCGCATCGGCACCGCGAACCGGTTCTGGAATCCCGGCGAGACGGTGGCGGACCTGATCCGCGAGAACGCGGCGCACGGGGTCGTGTAGATGGCGTGGACCGCGGTGCCTGCGACGAAGGTCGGGACGATGTACGACGCACCCGCGCTGAACGTGCGGCTGCGCGACAACATGCTTGAACTCGACCAGCACGCCCACGACGGCGGTTCAGGTTCGGGCACGCGCTCGCTCGGAGCCACCGCGACCGGGCTGACCCTGCTCTACTTCCGGGACGGGACGGCGCCAGCCGCGCCGACCGGGACGATCACCGTCCTGTTCACGAGCGGCTCGATGCTCGGCCATCGGGCATCTGGCGGCGCGGCGTTGATGCTCACGAGCACCGCCCACACACACGGGTATTAGGGCAATGACTTCCGGCGTAGACGAGCCGCCACTTGATTTCTGACGTGTTGAGGCGTCTTAGGTTTGCCTCGGAGATGCAGGCTGGCGTGCACAGATTGACTCGACAGCTTCTCCAGATTCTCAGGGCGGTCGTCATTTTTCACGCCGTTCCTGTGATGGATTACCTCGCCGTGCTTTATCGGATCATCGGGATGCGATGCGTCCCATACGACGTGCGAGCGCAGCACGCCGCCGATGTGAATATAGCCAAAGTCGTCTTTCCAGCCGCCCCGGTAGTTGTGGTTCTGGCTGCCAGCGCGTCCAATTCTCGCCCGAATCTCCGGTGTCATACGTCCTGGGGCGCGATTTGCACAAGGGCGGGAACAGTAACGTGGTGGCTTGCGCGCTGTATGGACGCGACTGAAAGAGCGGTGGCAGACAGGGCACTCGCTGATAGTTTTCATGGCATGACGAGTCCATGCTACCAGAAGGGGGCCTGCGATTAGCTGGACAGCCCCCCGGACATGGGTCGCGGACGAGGTGGTGACAAAGGCTCTCCTCGATACCCACCTGCGGGACAACCTGAACGAACTCGCGCTGCACGATCACTCAGGCGGGTCGGGGTCGGGCACGCGCGCCCTTGGCGGTTCGGCAACCGGTCTCGTGAGCATCTACCTGCGGGACGGGGCGGCGCCAGGGACGCCTACGGGCACGATCTCGGTGGTCTACACCACGGGATCGCGGCTCGCTATGCTGTCGTCGGGCGGCACCGCGGTCCTGTTCGCAACCTCCGGTCACGAACACGCGGCAACGCTGGTCAGCACCGCGGGTTTCGGCACGGGCACGCACAACAGCGCGTATTCAACATCGGCCGAGTTCCAGTTCGGCACTGCAATTCCAAGCGCGTCGTTGACGACACTCGTTTCAACGGCGTTGGCGATTGGCGGCACGGGCCGGCGAGCGATTGCGTGGTACGCCAGCGTCGTGTACCTGAACACCACCGGGTCGTTTCGCAGCGGCACGATCCAGATAGAGCGCGACGGGACCAGCGTGTTCAACGGGCAGGGTGTCGAGCTCGCGGCGAGCAAGACGGGGTTTTTCGGCACGATGTCGCTGGACACGACGCTCGCCAGCGGAACGTACACTTACGCGCTGCGCGTTCGCATCGTGGAGGATGGCTCAACGGTCCGGCCGATCGCCGCTCGGGTGGCGTTGCACGAAGTCTCGGTGCCGTAGGCCGGGAGCATCCGTGTGCGTCTCGATTACGCGGGAGCAGATGATGCCTGAAGATCAGTTCGTCCAATGGGCCATACAACTCGGAGGTCCGCCGTCCGTGATCTTCGGCGTGCTGTTCGCGTGGCTCAAGGTGGCGCGCTCGTCTCCTGAGAACACGATGAAGCAACTGCGCGGCGTCGATGAGAAGCTGATCCACCTCGACGCCAAGATCGAGGTCGAGAGCGCGCGCGCCGCGGAACGCTGGACTGCCATGAACGAACGAGTCGGTCGAATCGAGCGCCTGATCGACGCTCGCACGATCAGCGGTGCGGCCAACGGAGCCGAGCATGACGACAGCGCCTAGCCCGCCGCCAGACGCGAAGGCCCTGCGGCTTCGCGTCGTCACCGACGTCTACGGCCACTTCGGCAAGCCGCTCGTCGAGAAGCTGGGGCCGAAGGGCGTCGCGGTCGTGGGGTCGCTGCTCGTGTTCGTGGGGGGCGGCACGGCGGCAGGCGAGGCTACCGGCACCTTCACGCCGGTCTCGTCCACGATCAGCGTGGCGCAATCGGTCGCAGGTGCCCCTCGCCAGGACGATGAGATCGCGACGATCCAGGCGGACGTGGCCGAGATCAAGCTCGCGCTCTCGCGACTGGTCGAGCAGCGCGGCGGAGCTTCGACGCAGACGCTCCGCAAGCTGCTGTCCGGGGCCCGCCTGGAAAAACTTGAGATCACCGACGTGAACGCGGGGCAGGGCTCCGGCGTTGCTCTCGCGCTCGAAGTGAAGGCGGACGCGGGTCAATACATCCGTGCCGAGACGTGCGTGGTCGACCAGCTCACGGCGCCAGCCCTCACGATCTCCACGAGCACCGCCTACACGCTGACCCTCTCGAACACGGCTGCCGACGGCAACTCGCACGACTGGACCTCGTCTAGCACGGTGTCGCAGGTGAACGTCGGCTCGCTGCGCGGCGCGGGCTCGGACGTGACGACGGGCGGCGACTACGACCGGATCGTGATCGACGGCGGCAGCCAGGGCGCGACGATCAAGGAGCTTCGCCTCACGAGGATCCGCCTGTTCGGTGCCCCGGCCTCCATATCCAACCTCAAGTGCGGCGCGCTCACGCTGTCGAACCTGGTCATCGGCGACGGCGACGGGATCGCATCCGCCGACTTCGTGATCGATTCCACCGTGGCGGCGAACGTTTCGTCTGCCACCAGCACGGTCGAACGTGCGATAGACGTCAGGTAAAGAAGGAGAACGCCACGATGAACGCCAACCCGCTCACCTGGATTCGCGGCTTCCTGCGGCGCGTGGTCGCTGCCGCGCTCGTGCTCTGCTCGGGGATCGTCATGGCCCTCGTGTCAGCGGTGAAGTCGTCGCTCGACGGCGAGTATTCCGTCGAGGACCAACTCGCGACCTCGGACGCCATCGCGGAGGCCGTCCGCAAGGGCAGCCTAGGCCTCGTGAAGGTGCCGAAGCGGTCCTGAGTCCTGAGGCAGCGTCGAGGCAAGTCTGCCTAGGACTTGCCCGGCGTCTCGCGTGCCTCCTGGATCATCGCAGGAGCCGCACCTAGGCCCTGGAGGACCGTCAGGGTCTCGGGCCACCGCTCGAGCCGGTCGAGGACCTCAGCGCGCCAGTGGAGGCGCGAGCTCGGCTGCGGGAGTCCGGGCGCGCACGATGACTCGTACCAGAAGCGCGTCCGAGCCTTGTTCGTCCTGAGCCGGAAGGTGACGGGCTCCGTCCAGTGGCCGACGCCTATCCGAGGGCAGCGTTCCAGCCCGCAGCGCCCCTCGAACTCCAGGACCTCGGCCAGCCATTCCGGGGAGCCTGCGTCGGTCATAGGGCCATCACCGACTGCGCCATACGCTTCGCGGCGATCTCGCAGTAGCGTTCCTCGATCTCGATGCCGATGGCCCTGCGGCCTAAGTCCTTAGCGGCCCGCAGCGTCGTGCCAGAACCCATGAAGGGGTCTAGGATCGTTTGCGCTGCAGGAAAGAACCCTATGCACCAGCGGATTAGTTCAACCGGCTTCTGTGTCGGATGCTGATGGCCGCCACTCTTATTGGTCTGTGTCCACTCCCGCAACGCGGCATCCCGACTTGTCCACGCCAGTTCGCCATCTGAGAAGTCGCCGCCCATCAACTTCTGCCAATAGAGCCACCCACGACTTACAGGCAACCGATCTGTGAAGTAGTTGCCTCCCCATATCACTGCATGGGGCGCAGCCGCCAGAACAAGGCGGAAAGTGTCTGGCGATGGAATGTCCCGATCCCAACCCATCTGCGGATACTTGCTATACCCCGGTACTCCGCGGGTGCGACATGCGCCGCCATCCTCGCCGATCCCATACGGCGGGTCGGTGAGCACCAGATCCACCTTCGGCATGAGCGGCAGCAGATCCCGACAGTCGCCGTGGTAGATCGTCACCGCGTCGTCCTGGTAGTAGGGCGCAGGCAGGCCCGCGGGTGGCCACGTAGAAGCGAGGTCTGTCACGCGCTCGTCCTGCCCTGGAACGTGACCGCGACCGCGAGGGCCGCCCACTCGTCCCCGGTCAGGCCCGCGAGAGGACCGGGCGGGATCCGCCACGCCGTCCCCGAGCAGTCGGCGCAGGGAGCCCTGTCGCGACCGCGCCAGCCCTGACCGTGGCACCGCTGGCACTTCTTGCCGCCGATCGCCTTTTCGCCGCCGTAGAAGTCGATGAGGCCCTGGCGGATGTTCGCGTCGGTCGCGTTCGCCCTGCCGCAGACGTGCATCTTCGCCTGCATCCGCGAGACGGGCTTCCAGGACCCGCCCCATGCCTCGATCATCCTGCCGAGCTCCACGCAGGTATCTATCTCCTCCTGAGCCGTGGGCATCCCTCTCGGGCGCATGTATTCGACCGCGAGGGTCACGAGCCCGCCCGAGTCAAAGAGCCGCGCCGCGCGCAGCCACTCGCGGACGTGGACGTTCGCGCCGGAGTAGCGGTTCGTCACCTGACCGTCAGGCGCGAGCTCCACGACCGAGGACTCAGACGAGCCGGGGTCCAGGCCGATCACGTTCACGTCCCGCCTCCCTGCTTGCGGTAAATGACGATAGCCGATGGGAAGGGCGCAGAGTTCTTCTGGCCGCCGAAGCGCAGGCGCCCGCGAATGAAACGGACTGTCGCTGCGGGCCGCGTAGTCGTGCCACCATGCCGTGTCGGTGCGTGCTGGAATCAGGCAGACAACGAGATCGCAGTGAACCGACTCCTCCCACGCCTTCCGCATCCAACGCCCAATCTCGCGACCATAGGGCGGGTTCATAAATACCCGGCAGCCCGCCCACGATTGCGCTAGACCATCATCAGCACGCGTGAAGTATCAAGCGCACTTTGCGTTCTCGGCTGTTGCACAGGGATCTAGCGTGAACGGGCCGAACTCGGCGTTGAGCACGTCGAAGGTAGCCTGCGGAGTTGACCATTCCGCGGTAGCCGAGGAGCGTAGGCCGCCGTTGAACTTGCTCACGACGCTCCCTGCTTGCGGTACTCGGCTAGGGCGGCTTGTAGACGCTTCCTATGAACCGCCGCGTCTTGGTCACAGTCGCAGCCTTTGTGCTTCTGGCGATGCCATCGAAGGTAGCCGCCCAAGAAACGCATCGTGCCCCTCGTACGACTCGCCAATTTTCTACCCCGCTTCTGTTCAGCCTCCAATTGCCCCGCTTTCTCGTGCAGGAGATCGCCCGCCGTCTCGCGCTCGGACCTCAACATCTGTTCGGCGTACACCAGCTTGCCCTCGGCGTCCTGGCGGGCGGTACGCTCGGCGCGGAGGGCGGCGATGAGGTCTGCTAACTGTCGCTTTGTAGCTACGCCATCCGTCTCGATCTCTGAGATCTCAGCCTCGGTGAGCGTCACGGCGTACCTCCGAGGGCGGCTTCCCCCTCCGCGCAGATGATGTCCAGTTCCGCCACGTCGTAGTCCCCGCGGCGGCGGATGTCGGTGAGGGCGTTGAGGGCGTGTTGCAAACTCAGCCACACTCGGCCAGCCTTCTCCCGCTCGGCGGCTACGGCCTTGGCTACGTGGGCGGCGAGTTGGACTGTCCACACTTCTCGCAGGTTCGGTGACGGCGTAGTTGCGTCGACTTCCTGACGTAGGCGATCCATGAACCGCTGGATGAACTCACGGTCAGCCTCGGTCACGGTCGGTTGCTCAGGCATTGGCGAAGAACCTCCACGCCCACAGCAGAATCCATACAGCCCCCACGATCATTGCGGCAGCGGCCCATAGCCCCGCAACACAGATGGCGAGTGCGATCAGTAGAGGCCCTGGCTCAGGAAAGGCCGGGCGCATCGGTGTCACGTCGTCTCTCCTGCCAGCTTGTCGGTGGCGGCGGCGTTCCGTCTGACGGCGTGGCTGTACGGGTTTCGCTTTCCTGCCGTCAATGACTGACACTCTTGCCCTAGCTGGGCGCTACAAGCGGGGCATATCACCGAACGGGCTGCGACAAGTGCCTGGCCTCGATTTCGATGCTGCCGCTGCTCGTCCGCCTTGCACCGTTTGCACTTCCGCTTCCGTGTACGAGTAGCAGCCGGATTCCTTGGATCGTGTCGGTGGCCGTTCACGCAGGTAGTCACGTTGCCGCTGATCCCGCGCATCGTGTTCGTCCTGTTATCAACGACTTCCATGTGGGCGGGATTGACACATGCACGATTGCGGCAAAGATGGTCGATCTGCCGATCAGTCGGGATCGGGCCGTATGTCGCTACGTAGGCGAAACGATGGGCCATGAACTGCCCTTGCCCCAGAAAGAACCGCCCGTAGCCCGTGTGCATGATTGTTCCGAGCCATCGCCAACAGGTAGTCGTTTTATCAACATTCAGCCAGAAGCGCGCCACCGCCTTCGGGGTAACGGGAATCGGTTTCGCTTCCCACAGCCGCGCACGCTTCTCGGCTACGTCGGCCTGCGTCATGGGCGGGCCTCCGCTAGTTTCCAGCCAGCCTGGAGGCCGATCCGGGCCTTGTCAGTCCTGTACCAGCAAGGTCGGCACCGCTTCGCCGCGCGGCGGGCGAGAGGTCTACCGCAGTCGAGGCACTTCGGCTCAGGGCCCGCTCTTTCCCTCCTCGCGAGCACGGCTGCTGCTGTTGCATGGGGCTGGATGGCCCTGAGGCGGGCGACATCAATCCCTCCTCGCTGCACGGCGTCCCGGCCGTTGTCCTTCTGAGTCCCTGCGTAGAGATGGTCAGGGTTGACGCACCGCTTCACATCGCAGTGGTGAAGCACGTAGAGGCCGGGAGGGATCGGCCCGCGAGCGATCTCGTAGCTGAACCGATGGGCAGTGCTGCCGCAGAACTGACCATAGCCGTCCGGGTAGTTCAAGGAGCCCTGCCAGAGCCAACATCCCGCCGTTTTCTCGACGTGCCGCCAGAAGCGTTCTAGCCTGGTGATCACGCGATCAGCCCCAGCCTTCGCCCCAGAGCCGTGTCGTCCGAGATACGCGAGTGGCAGGCTCGGCAGAGCGCGATGAAGCGCTGGCCCTGAGCTCGCGCCTTCGCGTCGGGCAGGATCGAACCTCCGTGCGACCTCGGGACGTACTCATGGCAATCAGTCGCCCTGCCCCAGCAGCCCTCCAGTCTCGACTCGCACGATGGCCTCTCCCGCAGGAACGCGGCCACGAACTCCCGACGCTCGCGGGCTTCTGCCTCGCGGCGGGGAGAACGCGGTCGCAGGCTCGTCCTGGAGGCCGCTGGCCGCTCGTTTGCGCCCTGCCGAGCTACCCGCGGGGCCTGGAGCCCTGCCTGCCTTCTGAGTGGCGTTCGCCTCATTGCCGAATCTACCCCGGTCGTACTGCTCTGGTGCTCGGCGGTAGCGGCACTACCCTCGCGGCGAGGAAGCACCCGCGGCAGAGCTTCCAGAGGTAGCGCCTGAGCGCGAACCGTCCGCAATCCGAACACTTGCCCATCAACGAGAGCCTCCTTTATCCGCCATCGCCGCCCGGACGTTCGTGGCCGGGTGCCACTGATAGACGCCGCACTGGTGCCCCACGAAGCGGGCGACGATCCGATCCCCGATGGCATCCTGCATCTGGCCGTCGTCTAGGTTCGATGTCAGCAGCGTCGGCAGTTCGGTGCGCAGGCGCTTCTGGATCACGTACTCATAGCCCTCGGACGCCACGTACGCGCTGCGGTCGGCGGTGCCGGCGCCTACGTCGTCCAGGATCAGCCAGGGCACCTTCGCTACACGCTGCCGGTACAGGCGCCAGTCGCTATTCATGTCCCGCAGGCTGTCAGCGAAGTCGGCGCCTGTGACATACCAGACCCCATCGCCGCGGGCGATCAGGGCCATCGCCGCGCCCTCGGCGAGATGCGACTTGCCGATGCCGGTCTTGCCGCGGATGACCAGCAGGGGAGGCGCCTGCCGGCCCAGCCATGCCGTGATGGCGCGAACCGCGCCCAGCGCCTTTTCCCGCTCCCGGCCTGCCGCGTGGCGGGTGATGTCGAAGCTCGCCAGCGTCGCGGGTCGCTGGCCGTCTGCGAAGCCCGCGGCAAGCAGCGTGCCCGCGGTCGGATGATTCAGCACGCAGGACGGGCACTTGGCAGATCGCCCGGTCGGGTCGACGATCCAGCGCCGATCACCGCAGGTCAGGCAGTCAGGTTCGTCGCGATCCAGCAGACCCACGATCTCAGCCCGCCGGTCGTCGCTGACGGGTCGACCGTCGCGCGCCTCGACGTTGGCAATGATCGCGGACAGCCGTGTGGCGACCCGCTGGGCCTTGGTGCCTTGTGCCTGCTCTGCCACGTCAGCCAGCCGGCTAATCTCGGCGGCTTGCTCCGGGGACCATGTGGCGGAAGTCTGAGAAGGGGTTGTCCACGCCTTCGTGAGCGATGTTGACAGGTGCGCGATACCCTCGGCTTGTTCCATTGCTGCCTCCGATCTTGTTTCGTTTCTGTTCCGATAGCGCCCAGTGGACGAACGTCAGGTCGGCACGCTTGTATCTGCCTTTCAAGTCCGCCCACTTGGACACAAGCGCGGTGGCGGCGAGCAGGGCGTCGGAGTCGGTGACTTGGTGTTCCGCCACTTTCACCATGACCGCCGCGTCCTTCAAGCAGGGCCAGGAGGGGATTTCGTGAAGGGCCGAGAGCCACTTCGGGTCGTCGGCGTGATCGCGGCTCATGAGTTCGACCTGAGAGGTTTGAAGTGACTCCCGTCCTACGGGAGGGGGTTCTGATGGTTCTTCTTCTGACGGTTCTAACACTGATGATTGGGGTGACACAGCTCTGTCACCCGGATTGTCACCCGGTTGGGCACCGTTTTTGTCACCCGGCTGGACGCCTCCGGGTGACAAATTGTCACCCGGCTGGACAGTCATCTTGAGGCGGTATCGGTTTGGCAGCTGAAGCCCGGTCGCCTCGTCGCGTCGATGCTCAAGGGTCAAGAGTCCCGCCGCCGCGAACTCTTCGACGTGCCGCATTACTGTGCGGCGGTTCACGGAAGCCTTGTCCGCAACGCGCTCAAGGCTGGGCCAGCAGACGCCATCGTCGTCGGCGTGGTCGGCGATTGCTATGAGGATGAGTTTGGGTGTTGGTGCGATGCTCAGGGAGAATGCCCAGTTGATGGCTCGAATGCTCATCGCCTTGCCTCGCAGGGATTCCAGAGAAACAGAACCGCCCCGAATCGAACGCCGATGGATGAGATCAGTGTCCGGTGCCGGGGCGGGTTCTGCGCGGCTCTGGGCCGCTCGTCTAGACGGCTAGATTCTACACCCGACACTGATCTCATCCAACGCGACGGTAGCCTCTCCCATGCCACGGCGTCAAGCAGCCTCATTCCGCGCATTCCGCAACCCATGAGGCGAAACTGTCCCTCGCAGTCCTGCGACGTAAACAAAGCTGCGGCGATTGCGGAACGCGGAGGAGCCGAGGATGGGTCACAGACACCCCCGGCCCCTCGTCCCAGGACCTCCCATCGGGAGGCAAGATAAAAGCGGGCCGCGCCCATCAGGCCGGGTCCCTGCGAGCGGGCTGGCTCATCGCTCCCCACGACTCCTCGACTTGCTTCTGAGCCTCGGCCTCCGCCGCGTCCGCGATCTGGCTCCAGTCCTCCTCGGTCCACTGAGGCCAGCCCTTCTTCGCCAGGGCCGGGAACCGCTGCCCGACCCAGACGTTCCGGGCCTCCTGGAACACCTTGGAGTCGGGCTCGTGGTCCCCGAACAGGCGGTCCAGCGCGAGGCGGGCGCGCTCGGACTGCTCGCTGCCCGTCGTGCGCGGGATCGCGGGAGCCTTGGCAGGAGCAGGCTTCTCGGCGCCGGCGTCCTCGGTCTCGGGCACGTCCACCTCAGGAGCGAACGCGTCCAGCTGGGCCTGCCCTGCGTCCGCGAGCTCGTCCGCGGTCACGAGGCGCTGGTCCTCCACGCTCATCGGGGCGAGCTTCGCGAGGCGCCGTAGCACCGTCTTCTTGGCCATCTCGTGGTAGTCAGTCACCCACGGCCCCTCTGAGCTCGCCCTGGACCGGCCGCGGACGCGCTCGATCTCGGCCCTGCTCATCACGTCGAAGAGCCTCGTCCCGTCCTTCATGTAGAGGATGGCGTAGGCGCTCGTGAGCAGCTTCTCGGGGTCGTTCGCTGGGCGGTGCGAGAGCTTGGGCGCGAGGCCGAGCTCGAAGTCAAACTCGTCGCCCTCTCTGACCACGGACGCGAACACCGCGGACACGCCGTTGGACCTGAGCATGAGCTGGACGAGGCCGCGGTAGCCGAGGATCAGCGTGCACTCGGTCGTGCCCGCCTTGCGGTCCCTGAACGGCACGAGGTAGGCGTGCCCGAGGCCGTTGTCCACCTCCAGGCCGACCGTCGCGGCCTGGAGCAGGCAGCGGATCAGGCTGACCGGCGTGCACTCCAGGAGCTTCGGGTTGCGGGAGAGGGACGTGAGCGCGACCGCGGCGAACCGCTCCGGCTTGATGATCGCGGGCAGCATGTTCCTGATGCGCTCGCGGAAGGTCGGATCGTTCACCCACGCCGCGACCTTGTCGGACGCGGCGGCGGATCGCTTGACGATCTCGCCCGAAGACGTTGTCTGCACCATCTCCCTAAACCTCCTCCCCTGCGCTCGGCAGGTTCTCGTAAACGGGACACGGATCGGGCTTGCACCAGACGCAGATGATCTGGCGGCAACCGCGACATTCGATCTGCTCGCCGACTACGCGATGACAGTGGGCACAGGTCATGGCTTCGACCTCCTGAGTACCCTGAACTCTGCCGGGGCTACCGTGTAGCCGCTCCGCTTCTGCGTGCGGAGCGTGAACGCTCGGGAGCCGTCCGGGAACAGGGCGACCTCGGCGCCCGCGATGGCCGCCTTCAGGACGTTCTCAATCCCGTCAATGCGGTCCTGGAGGAGCCTCGCCTCCTGCTTCGCCTGGTCAAGCTCGCGGGCCCAGTCGTAAGCGTCTGCGGGCAGCACGACCGACTCGCCTACGGCGGTCACAGGCCAGAGCTTCGCTATCGCCTCGCTCGTGGCCTCGCTCGCGTCCGCGGGCGGCGGCGAGTCGTCCGTCACGTGCTGCCAGAACGTGCGGCACGCCTCCACGATCTCGCGGATCAGGACCTCATCGCGCTCCACGTCCGTCCACATGAAGCGATTACCGCCGACCAGGACTCCCACCGAGGCACGGGAAGCCCCGGTCACGAACATCTGGTGCTGGCACTGGACCTGGACGTGCGGCGGCGGCCCGTCCTGCCAGTCGCGGATGCGCGACGCGTCGGTCGTCTTTATCTCGACCGGGACCAAGGGGTAATTGTTCGTCGCGGCGAGCCGGTAGTCGGGCGTCGCGAGCATGAACGGGGCCAGCGTGGAGCGCAGGAGCCAGCCCCACGGGGTGAGCTTCCTGCCGGTCCTGCGCTCGTACTCCTCAGCCACAAGGGGTTCGAGCCTCTGGCCCCACAGCATCCGCTCGTTCTCGCTCTCCTCGTCGGGGAGCCTGCCTGTCTTGACTCCCCACAGGCTCATCGCGGAGCCCCACTTCGAGGCTCCCGTGAGGACCGCGGACTCGGACGCGCCGACGCCCTTCGTGCGGGCGGCCAGCCACGCGGCGCGATCCCCGGCAGGCACGATGCCTTCGAACGCGAGGTCCGTCATCGCTTCGCCTCCTGCCGGTTCACCGGGCACTTGCTAGACAGGTGGACCCGGTCGAGCATGTCCGCGCCCGAGGCTCCGAGCGTGTTCTGCGGGGAGCCCCGGCAGGTCGAGCACAGGCCCGTCATCACGAAGCCGTCGTCGAAGCCGAGCACGGTCACGCCGCAGCAACCGCAGCATCGACGGATCGCGGACCTGATCTCATTGGCGAGTCTGTCTTTCATCACACCGCCTCGCGCGCGGCCTTGACCGCCTGCTGGCGGCTTTCGCACCAGGCGCCGACCTTCTCGGGCGAGCCGTAGGCTGCCGAGGGGCACTCCCACAGGAGCCATTCGGCCCACCGCGGCATCGCGGCCAGATTGTCGGTGTCGGCATACCGGAAACTCTCGACTAGCTGATTCGAGAGCGCTGCCGTCAGAAAGTCGTCTAGCTCGATTCCCTCGTTCAGGTACCGCCGCACCGCGCCGTGCATGTGGGGCGGCAGCAGGGACAGGTCCACATGGTCGAACTCGTGCTCAGGCACCTCGCACCTCCTTCGGATCAATAACCGGTATCAGACCCCCCTCCCCAGCAGACGGAAGCACTATGCCTGCCACCAGACTTCCGACCGGCCCGATTATCAGCCGCGGCCACCGGCCTGCCTCGCACCGCGTAGTGTTCGCACGAGGAGCGTGCAGGAGGGAACGCGGTGAACCTCCGCGTAGGGGCCATCTGCGCCCGCAGCCGTTGCGAGAGCGGGGTTGCCGGCCGTTCGGGCGTTGTAGGGATGACGCCCGCCTGAAAAACATTCGGGGCCACCCCTGCTCCCACCCGATCCAGGTGAAGGGCGACCCCGAACGGCATGCCCGGTGTTTGCACGGGGCTACTGCCGAAGGTGTAATCCGAAACGACACTGGATCGGACTGGGAGCGCGTGCATCGTAGCATCGTCCGGCGGGAGTTGTCTATGTGGCATCTCGATCCTCGGCGTCTGCGTTGTCCTCGTCGTGACCGTTGCACTCCGCCATCGGCTTCTCGCATAGCGGACATAGGCAGATCGGGCAGTCGTAGAACGCTGTGTAGCCGTGTTCGCAGAGCATCACGCCCGCCCCTCGGCCGCGGCGAGCGCGGCGGCGATCTTGGCTTTCGTTCGTTGGAACCAGGCATAGCGTGCGCTCGGCGTTGTGAACTTGCCGGACAGCACGGCGCGCTGGTTGCCAGAGTGTTTCAGAAACTCGGCAGCGCCCTCCAGCGCCTCGCGCATCAAGTCGTGGACGTTGACGGCGCGGACGATGAACTCGGCATTGGCGATGTTGGCCCACACGGTCTCGTCACTGCCGTTGGGGCAGATTGCCCACGGGCGATTGCCAACTGCGCGCCACGGTCGCGGGCTTGCGTGAGTCGCACGGCTAGACATCCGGGCAGGTGCAGTCCAGCTCGCGAAGCTCGGCGCCGCACGGCCCGTCGTCGTAGCTGGGGTCATCCTTGTGGAACAGCGGGCAGGTCGCGAGCCGGGGACTCTCTTCGAGCGCGGGCAGGTCGTCCGCGTTGAAGTAGTGCCCCTCGTCGCAGCGGTGGGTCGGGACCTTGCGATCTGCGCGCGCGTCAGCGTTCAGCGGGCAGGTCCGCGCGTGGCGGTCGGCGGCCCACGGCGCATGCGCGTGGGCATAGAGCGACATGGCGGGGTAGTTGGTCATCGGGGCTCCTTGTATGACACATAGCATACGCCTCGTCGCCGGGCGCTGTCAACAAGTGTTATAATGCCCGCATGACCACCACTGCGACCCCGATTCGAGAGACCATCGCCAAGCTCGTCGAAGAGCGGCTGCGCCAGTTGGCCGAGTACCGCCAGGCCGGGATGACGCAGGCCCAGATAGCCGCACGTTGGGGCATTTCACAGTCGGCCGTCTCGCGCCTGATCCAGCGAGCCCGTCGGCGCGGCTTTATTCCGTAGGCACGCCTCGATCCGGCATGGCGAGGAGCGCGCGCGTCCGCGACCGCATAAGGGAACTGCGCCGCGTCCCGGCCTCATCGCTGCGACCATCTCCCCGCAATTGGCGCCGACATCCGCCGGCGCAGCGCGCAGCCCTGCGGGGCATCCTGGAACAGATCGGTTTTGCAGACGCGGTGCTGGCGCGCGAGACGCCGGACGGCCTGATGCTCATCGACGGGCACCTGCGGGCCGAGGAGATGGGCGCAGCGCTGGTCCCCGTCCTGGTGCTCGACGTTGACGAGGCCGAGGCCGACCTGATGCTGGCGACCCTCGATCCGCTGGCGGCGATGGCGCAGCCCGATCAGGACAAGCTGCTCGATCTGCTCGCATCTGTCGAGACGGAATCGCAGGCCGTCAAGGACATGCTCGAAGCCCTCGCGAACGGCGAGACGCAGCCGCTGCCCGATGAGGTCGCGGTCGATGTCGAACCGCGCCTCAACGAGGCCGAGGAGCTTCGCGAAAAGTGGGGCGTCGAGCGCGGGCAGGTCTGGACGCTGGGCGAGCATCGCGTGATGTGCGGAGACAGCGGCGTCATTGAGCACATCGAAATGCTCGTGCGCACGGCGCAGGCCACCGTCGTGTTCACCGATCCGCCCTACGGCGTCTCGATAGGAGCCAAGAACCGGTTTCTAAACTCCTTCCAGCCCGCTGGAAGGAACCTGGCCGATCTCGCCTCCGACGATTCCTCAGAACGGGACTTATACGCCATGCTGCTCAGCGTGTTCGACAAGACGTGCCGCCTCGTGATGGCCGGTGACTGCTCGATCTTCGTCTGCGCGCCGCAGGGCGGCAGCCTTGGCCTGATGATGATGATGATGAGAGAGGCTGGACTCCCTGTGCGCCACGTGCTGATCTGGCGCAAGAACCAGCCCACGTTCTCGCTTGGGCGCCTCGACTACGAATACCAGCATGAGCCGATCCTGTTCACCTGGAAGGCCACGCACAAGCGAGTTGGCGATGGGCTGTTTACGACCTCGGTATGGGACGTGGACAAGCCCAGGGCGAACCGGGAGCACCCCACAATGAAGCCGCTCGAACTGCCCCTGAACGCCATCGCGCGGCACAGCGACCCCGGCGATGTGGTCTACGACCCGTTCCTCGGCTCCGGGACCACGCTCATCGCTGCCGAACGCCTCGGCCGCGTCTGCTACGGCATGGAAATCTCTCCCGCCTACGTCGCGGTCGCTCTCCAACGTTGGGCTGATGCCACCGGCAAGACGCCGAGGCTCGCCTGATGGGGGGCAAGGGTTCGGGCAGGATGCCGGGAAGCCTACGGGGTCGCTCCAAGCTCTCTCCCCACGTCATCACCGTGCTGCAGAAGCAGGCCGAAGCGCTCCAACTCAGGATCGCCGGGGCCTCTTTCCCCGTGATCGCCGAGCGCCTCGGCTACGCCGGCCCCCAGGGAGCCTACGAGGCCGTCAAGGCTGCCCTCGACAGGACGCTCAGGGAACCGGCGGAGGAGTTGCGAAAACTGGATCAGGAAAGGCTGGAGCGCATGTTGCTCGGCCTCTGGCCCCAGGCCACACAGGGCAACCAGGGCGCAATCGACCGGGTAATCAAGTTGTTGGAGCGGCGCGCTCGGCTCCTCGGGCTGGACGCTCCCGTGAGGCTGGCAGGCGAAGGCGGCGGCCCCGTCACGCTACGCGTCGTGTACGACGTCGCCGTGAAGCAGCAGGAGGCTCTCGGAGATGGCAGCAACAGCGAAGGGCAAGGGTAGGTGACGGTGGCCCGCGGCGCGCCCGTCTGCAAGGTCTGCGACCACCCGCATTACAGCTACGAGGGGCACGTCCTGGTCGGCGCTGAGGATCAGGCCCCGAAGCGCAAAGAATCCAGGACGCCGAAGCAGGATTCCCGAATCGCGATGCAGGTGATCGCGCTGGACGGAGGCAGGATCGCTACCAAGCAGGCCGAGGTGGTAGAGGTCCCGCGGACTGTCGAGGACGTGCGCCGGATCGTCGTGGGCCTGAACCGCGAGGTCGAGCGCATTTATGACGACATGGACCGGCTCGGTCGCCAGCTGCTCGCGATCCACGACACGGACCTCTGGCGGGACATGGGCTATCAGACGTGGGAGGGCTTCATCGCGGGTGAGATGAAGCTGTCCAGGCGTCACGCGGACAGGGCACTCCGGCACCAGCGTTTTCTCGCCATGTTGCCCGCGCCAGTGAACGACGGGACCCTGGGTCCCATTTTGAGCGAGCGTCAGATACGGCCCCTATCTGAAAACGCCCGCGAACGGGTTACGAAAGTCGCCACGATAGACCCTGTAGAGGGACGAAAACAGCTAGAGCGCGAGGTCGCGCGAGGTGCTCAGACGCCACCATTTCCGCCGCGCGCCACGTCGCAAACGAAGGACCCCGCCACGGGCATGGCCTGCGAGCACGAGCCCGTGACCGTCACGGTCTGCAAGAATTGCGGCAGGAGGCTTGATTGACCTCTCAGGCTCCGCTCTCGTGTACCTGCTCGACCGGGGGCATCAGTCCTACTTGCCCGTTCCATGCAGACATCAAGTGCTGCATGCATGGCATCCCGTGGTCGCTAGGCTGCCGGCCGTGTGACAGGATCGCGACGGCTGCGGGCGGGAGTTGGGGTGCAGGACGATGAGGCCCCGCTTCATCCTCGTGGACCGCGTGCCCCTCCTCGCCGTGCACGCGATCATGCTCTGGCCCTTCATCGTGATCCGCCGCGACCGCGACGATCCTTGCCTGCGGGGTCACGAGCTCTATCACTTCGACGAGGCGAGCTCCTGGGGCGTCCTGCCGTGGTACGTGACGTACCTCGTGATCGTGGCCTGCCGGATCGGGAGGCCCGCTAGTTCCCACCCGATGGAACGACTGGCCCGTCTCCTGGAGCGCGAGTGCCGCGCGAGGAGGGCCCGCGATGCCGCTTTCATCCCTGGTGAAGCTGGCAACTGATGATTCCCATCACATATCTTGACCACTTGCAGAAGGTAAACAGCGGAAGCCTTGCCTTCTATCCGCGTGACCGTCTCGAAAGTGATCTTGCAGCCGGCCGCGTGATCGCCTGCGAGGACAACGGCGAGCCAGCCGGATACCTGTGGCACGGCCCGGTCCATCACGGGCGCGACGTGACGGTTTACCAGGCTTGCGTGGACTTCGACGCCCGCCGCCAGCATCTCGGCCTCGGGATGGTCGAGGGCCTGATCGCGGCTGCGCGAACTGGCGGGGCGACCGGTGTGCGGTTACGCTGCCGGTCAAGCATCGAAGCGAATGCTTTCTGGCGAGAGCTCGGCTTCTACTGCGTGAACGTGACCCCTGGCGGGGTCAGGCGTGGTGCCATGCTCAATCATTACCGGCTCGACCTCATGGCACCGCTGTTCGTGGTGGACTCCGTCTCTCCGTCAACTCAGGCGAACGATCACCGCGAGTACCGAGCACTCAAGCGGCTCGGAGTCCCGATGCCGTCCCGTTTCAGCCGTACCGCATAGGCTCCTACGATGCGTAACCCACTTCGACCTGCCCTGAAAGGCCCGTCTCTCGACGTGCCCCAGCTCGAGCAACTTCAGGCCCGGATCGACGCGATCAGGGAAAACGTGCGCGAGCGCGACGGGCGCGAGCTCACGACCTCGGAGGTCGCGAAGCTCAGGCGCCTCCTGGCGAAGGAGCTTGAACAGGAAGGCAGTTCCGGTTTTGCCGACTCCGAAGTGGCCGCAGAACCGGAACCGCAGCTTCAGGATGCTTGACCGATGACGCAGGCGGTCCTCACGGTCAGGCTGCGCAGCATGGACGCGCACCCGAAGCAGCGCGCCTTCGTGGAGTCGAAGGCCAAGCGCATCTACGCCCGCGTCGGCAGGCGCGGCGGCAAGACGACGGGGCTGGCGATGAAGGCGGTCGAGCGGTTCCTGGCGGGCGGACGCGTGCTCTACGCCACGCCCACGGACGACCAGATAGACCGGTTCTGGTACGAGGTCAAGGCGGCGCTCGCCGAGCCGATAGCGGCCAGGGTGTTCTACAAGAACGAGACCGAGCACGTGATCGAGCTCCCCGGAACGCTGCAGCGCATCCGGGCGAAAACCGCCTACAACGCCGATACCCTCCGGGGCGACTACGCCGACCTGCTGATATGCGACGAATACCAGTTGATGAACGAGGACACCTGGGAACTCGTCGGAGCCCCGATGATGCTGGACACCAACGGGGACGCCGTGTTCGCCTTCACGCCCCCGTCGCTGCGGACCAAAACGGTGAGCCGTGCCCGCGACCCGCTGCACGCGGTGAAGCAGATGCGGCAGGCGGCCACCGACGAGAGCGGGCGCACCGCCATCTTCCACTGGACGTCGCTCGACAACCCGCACCTGTCGAGGGCAGGGCTCGCGGACGTCACGAAGGACATGACGTCGGTGGCCTACCGGCAGGAGATTCTGGCCGAGGACCTGGAGACCGTGCCCGGAGCGCTCTGGACGCCTCAGATGATCCAGTACCGGGAGCCGCCGCACGCGAAGGACAAGGATGGGCAGGACCTCGGCCGCGACCTCGTCGCGTGCGTGGTCGGGGTCGATCCCGCCGGCGGCGGCGGCAGCGAGATCGGCATCGTCGTCGGCGCCAAGGCCCGAGACGGCAAGGCGTACGTCCTCGACGACCGGTCGGTGGACGGCTCGGTGTCGCCGGACACCTGGGCGCGGCGGGCGATAGCGGCGTACCACGACCACAAGGCGGGCTGGATCGCGGCCGAAAAGAACTTCGGCGGCGCGATGGTCAAGCACACGATCATGACCGTTGACCCCAACGTGCCCGTGCGAGAGGTCAACGCCACGCGGGGCAAGGCGGTCAGGGCCGAGCCGGTGTCGGCGCTCTACGAGCAGGGGCGGGCGCTTCACGTGAGGCCGTTCCCTGAACTCGAAATGCAGATGTGCCAGTGGGTTCCGGGCCCCAACAGCAAGTCGCCCGACCGCCTCGACGGCATGGTCTGGGCGCTCGCCAGCCTGAACGTCTCGGTTCCGACGGACCTGATGAAGCAGGTCGTGTTCGTCTAGCCTCTATAATTCCCGGCAGGCGCACAGGTCCAACGCGAAGACCCTGCACGAGAACCCGTGAGGCTGCCTAACCCGTTCCGCAGGAGCGCCCCCGGCCTGCCGCCGCGCGACCTGCCCGCCGTCCGCCGGGCCACGCTTGCCGAGATCGCCGCGTCGAGGCTTGGGATCGGCGGCGAGGACACGACGTCGTGGAGTCCCACCGCGTACGGGCACTACTACGCGCAGTCGGTCCCCGTCTACGCCGCCATCCGCATGCGGTCCGAGGCCATCGCCGAGGCCCCGATCCAAGTCACGCGCGAGGGCGCGGACGGCGATCTGGAGCCCGTGGACATTTCCGACCCGTGGCAGCAGCTGTTCCGGCGGATGAACCCGTGGTGGACGCAGGCCGACGTGCTGACCGCCACCGAAGCCTACCTGATGATCTGGGGCGCGGCGTTCTGGTTCGTGGAGAAGTCCGGCACGCGGCCGGTGGCGATCTGGCCCCTGCGGTCGGATCGCGTGCGGGTCATCCCCGGCAAGGCAGTCGGCATCGGCGGCGAGAACTACGTGGCGGGGTTCGCCTACCGCGGGCCGGCGGGCAAGGAAGTCCCGCTGCTGCGCGACGAGGTCGTGTGGTTCCGCAAGTTCAACCCGCTCGATGAGTTCGCGGGGTTGTCACCGATCGCGCCCGCGCGCTTGCAGTTCGATTCCGGCAAGGACGCGATCCTGTTCAACCGCCTTTTCTTCTCGAACGGCGCGCACCCTGACATCCTGTTCACGGTCACCGATCCGGTCACCGATGAGCAGCGCGAGGAGTTCCTGAAGGCATTTTCCAAGCGCTACAAGGGCGTCGATAAGGCTTACGGCGCTCTCCTGTGGTCCACGAGCCTCGGCCCGAAACCGGAAAGGCTGGGCCTCACGCACACCGAGATGCAGTTCCTGGAAGGGCTCCGGTGGACGGTGGACGACGCGTCGCGCGTGTTCGACGTCCCGCGCGAGATGCTTGGATCCGGCGACATCACGTTCGCGAACCGGGAAATGGCCGAGCGGCACTTCTACCGCGGCACGATAACCCGCGAGTGGACGTACCTGGCGAACGAGATCAACGAGATGTTGCTCCCGGTCCTGCGCGCCCCGGAAGGCTACCGCGTGCGCTTCGACACGACGGGCGTCCGCGCCCTGCACGACTCCATGGTGGCGCGCGAGGAAGGGCTGCTGCACCAGGTTGACCGCGGCATCCTCACGATCAACGAGTTCCGCGAGGAGACCGGGCGCGAACCGGTCTCCTGGGGCGACCGGCCGTTCATGCCGCTCACGATGGTGCAGATCGGAGACGACGGTTCGACGCCCGCGCCGGACGCGACGAGCGAATCGTGGATCGAGGCGTTCGGCGACGCGTCGGTCAAGGCGCTCGTCCAGCGGGAGCGCAGGTTCGAGGCCGCCCAGCGCGGCCTGTTCGGGGAGCAGCGGGACTCGGTGATCGCCGCCCTCAACCGGGAGGACACGCGGTCGCTGACCGGCTTCGAGGCGAAGCAGGTGCCGCCGGTCGAGCGCATCTTCGACCCGACCGAATGGATCAGGGTGTTTACGCGCCGGGGTCGGCCGCTCATCGCCGTAGCCCTGACGCTGGCGGCGCGCGAGCAGGCCAACGCCTTCAAGCTCCCGCCGTTCAACCCCGACGATCCGCTGACGCAGAAGTGGCTCGACGAACGCACCGACTTCTGGGCCACGCGCGTCAACGAGACGACCGCGCAGCTGCTCCGGGAGGAGATCACGGCCGCGGCGGCCGGGGGCGAGGGCATCTTCGAGGTGCGCGCGCGCGTGGCGAAAGTGTTCAGCTACTCCGAGGGGTTCAGGGCAGAAAGGATCGCGAGGACCGAAATGCTCGCCGCCTCGTCCAAGGGGCACGTCGAGCTCTACCGGCAATCGGGCGTCGTCGAGGCAAAGCGCTGGATCGCGACCCGTGACGACAGGGTGCGGGAGACGCATCTGGCGGCCCACGGGCAGATCGTGGGCCTCAACGACAAGTTCGAGGTCGGGGGCGAGCTGCTCGATGCTCCAGGCATCGGCGGCAGCCCCGCAAACACGGTCAACTGCCGCTGCGTGGTGTCGCCCGTGCTGCGCCAGCAACGCCATTTCCCCGCGTCCGCGCCTCGACGCGGTATCATTCCTGCGCACGTAGACTAAGGAGAATAGTCCGCTGACTGCCGAGGCACCGCCGCCCTCGCTCGCGACCGTCTCGACTTCGACTTCCCCGGCCCGCCCTGACGACGCCCCGCGCACCGCCGGAATGCCTGCTGCAGAGCAGGCCCGCGGCCGGGAGCAGGTCGTCGTCCGGTTCCACTCCAACCCGGCCCAGCAAAAAGAGAACGACCGGCGCATGACCGGGGCCGACTGGCCCCACTGCTCGCCGAACTCCGTCTACATCGCCGCCATCGGCAATCACTGGCGCGAGAAGTGCTGGGCGCACGTGATGAACATGATGCAGGCGGCGCAGGAAGCCGGGATACTGTGCATCCTCGAAGAACTGCAGGATCGGTGCCTCAACCCCTACGACGGGCTGGGCACCATGCGCAACGAGGCGTGGCTGAAGGCCGAGATGGGCGGCTACGAATGGCTGCTCTACGTGGACAACGACGTCCTGCCGCCGCCCGACGCCCTGGTGCGCCTCGTCAAGCGGCAGGCGCCCATCGTCGCGCCCTACGTCGAGGAACCGCCGAAGCCGACCGGCGAACCCGTCCGGGTGCTCCACGGCCCGACGCACGAACGCTACACGGGGATCCACCCGGTCAAGTGGCACGTGCTCTCGATGTTCCTCCTGAAAACCGCGATCCTGCGGCCCTTCCAGGCCGGTTTCTGGTCCGACGCGCCGGGCGCCGACGAGGGTTTTCACTTCCAGAAGCTCTACGCCTGGACGGGGCTGCAGCCGATGGTAGACACCGAGTGCATCGTGAGCGTCGCGGCGCCGCCCACCTACCCGCTGACCGTCCACAAGCTGCCCGCCGAGGAACGCGAGGCGTTCTGGCAGGGGCGGCGCGACTGGCTGTGGGGCACGACGGACCGCAAACCGCTCGACCCCGCCGACAAGCGCGTGGACGCCAACGGCATCTATCTCCCGTTCCTGAAAGCCCCGGAGGCGCCGCTGCCGCAGCAGATAGCCTCTAACGTGTCGCTGGCGGCAGCGAATGGCTCGGCACCGTCACCCGACAGCGTCGTGCAGGTCAAGTTCGGGGACCTGAAGTCCCTGACCGACGAGACGAACCAGCTACGCGCGCGCGTGCTAGAACTGGAACAGCGCAACGGCAGCGCGGCACCGGCCGCGGAGGTCAAGAATGCACAACCCGTCGGTTAGGCATGCGACATCGCTTCTGTGCGACTGCTGCCCGCCAGGACGCAAGGAAGTACTCGCCAAACTCGTGTTCGATTCCTCGTCGGTCGAGGTGCGGGATCGGCGGCACGGCACGGCGCACGTCGTAGCGAGGACGCTGGATCAGATCGTGCGCGCGTTCGACCCGCTGGGGACGACCTACGTCCGCAGAAACGGGAGCGCGGCATGAACCTCTGCGCCTGTCCTGCGCCCACCGACTGGCGCAAGTAGCCAGCACAACGGAGGCGGAAGTGAACCGCTCGTCGGCACCGACGCGGGCGCGCTCGACTCGGAGTGCGACGCGCATGAAGGCCGACCACTACTATCGCGGGGTGGCCGTTTACGGCGTGCAGCGACCAGGCTACATGGACATTTGGTGGGTCGCGCGCGCCGTGCGGTGTCGTCTCGGTTGCTGCAACTGGCTGTCGGCGAGCAGGGACCTTCGGGGCATCCGCGCCCACATCGACGCGGCGCTGGCGGAACCGCATGCCTGAGTCGGGCGGTTCCGTTCTCATCGAAGCCTACAGGCGGGCGTACCTGATCCGCCGCGTCGAGACGGAGATCAGCGAGCGTTACCACCCCGACCCGTCCGATCCTGGCAAGTCGCCGATGAGGACGCCCGTGCACCTGAGCGTGGGGCAGGAGACCGTCGCGGTGGGCGTGGCACTGGCGGTCGAGCAGCAAGAACTCACGATGTACGGCGACGATTATCAGGGAGCGTATTGGCCCAATGGCCTGCCGCACGTCTGGTTCGGCCACCGATCGCACGCGCCGTACCTGGCCTTCGGCGGCGATTTGGAGCGGATGATCGCGGAGTTATACGGGCGGGCCACCGGGTGTTCGGGCGGGCGGGCGGGTTCAATGCACCTGCACGACGAGGCGCACGGACTCATGGGGGGCACGCCCATCGTAGGCTCCGCGGTGTCGTTGGCTACTGGGTCGGCGTGGGCGGCGAAGCTGGAAGGCTCACACCGCCTGACGGTCGTGTTCTGCGGCGACGCGGTGCCAGAAACCGGGCAGTTCTGGGAGTCGCTCAACTTCGCCAGCCTGCACAATTTGCGGCTGCTCTACGTGATCGAGGACAACGGGCTATCGACCGCGACGCCGCAGGATGTTCGTCGCGGCAAGCTGTGGCAACAGTTCTGCTACGCCGTCGGCGAGGGCATGGACGCGATCACGGTGGAGCACGAACTAGACGACTTCGCGAGCGTCTACGGAGGCGCGCTCGGTGCCCTGCAGTCGCTCGCCCGCCAGCGCCCCGCCATCCTTGAAGTGGACACGACCCGCGCCTGTGCCCACGTAGGGCCGGAGATCGATCACGATCAACTGCTGAACCGCGATCACCTGCTAACGTTGCGGAGGGCAGCCGGCGAGAAGGCGGATGGCATTAGTCGGGTCGTGGACGCTCAGGTAGACGCCGCGTTCCGGGCGGCAGAGGACGCACCGTGGCCCGCATGAGTCGCGACGAGGGCTTGGCGATCTGCGATGCGCTGGGCCTCGACGCCAACGAGATCAACCCCGGCGAGCCTTCGACGGTCACGGCAACGCTCTACGTTCGCGACGGGGCGGGGAAGGTGATCGCCGACGCGCTGCGCAAGCACAGGTTCACCGAGATCGTGGAGACGGTACGGTGAACTACGCCGAGGCTCTCTCTGCCGAGACGGTCGCGCTCATGGAAGCCGACCCCCGCATGATCATCCTCGGCGTCGGCGTGGGTGACTCGCGCTACGGCGGCAAGGACATCTACGGGAGCATGGTCGAGGCCACGCGGCGGTTCCCACGCCGCGTCATCGACACGCCGCTGTCGGAGACGATGCTCACGGGCGCCTGCGTCGGGCTTGCCGCCGAGGGGTGGCATCCCTGGCTGATCCACCAGCGCGCCGACTTCACGTACCTGTCCGCCGAACACCTGCTCAACACCGCGGCCACGTGGCGCATGATCCACGGGACCGCCTGCCCGATCACGGTCAGGGCCATCATCGGCGAAGGCTGGGGTTGCGGGCCGATGCACTCGAAGGCCCCGCTCGAAATGTGGAACGTCCCAGGCATCGACCTGTTCACGCCGCGCTCCTACCACGGCATCAGGCGCGCCTACCGCAATGCTCTCGCGACCGGGAACCCCACGGTGATCATGGAGCGTCGCCGCTACTACGGGCAGCCTCTCGAGGAGGGGGACGAGTCAGAACCGCGCGTCGACTGGACGATCCCACGCGGCCCTGCGCCCGCCTCGGCCCCGCTGGAGGCGGCGTACTATCGTGACGCGGTCGTGCATCCACAGGGAGGGCCGTTCTGAGAGATGGTGAGGATCAGCGATCCGTGGGCCGAGACGCCGCGGCCGACCGAGGCGTGGCGCGCCCTATCCGACGACGAGCGGCTCTCTCGCGTGCGCGCTTCGTGGACGCGCCCGCCAGTGGAGTTCCTGCGAGCTCAGGCGAACGGCCACGTCACCTGCCGGGTGCCGGAGACGATGAAGGCCGCCGAGCGAGGGCCGCTGCTCCTGCGAGTCGAGGCTTTCCTGCGCGCCAACGTGGAGCCGTCGCTGCTCGTCTACCTGGAGGCCGTGCAGGACCGCAACGCCCTGCGGCGGCTACGCGGCGTGAGGGTGGTCGAGTGAACGAGGCGGAGTTGAGGGCGCGCGTCGCGTTCCTGGAGCAGGCGATCGCGCTGGCGCCGGACACCGTTCAGACGGGCCTGTTCCACTCGTGCGAGACGCGGGCGACGGTGATCGAGCACGGCTGCGGCATCTGCGGCGGGCCGTGGAATCGGGCCACGGACACCAGCAAGCACGAGACCTGGTGCCCGCGCGGCGCCCGTGCGCTGAAGCAGCAGGCGAAGGCGAGCCGACGATGACGACCGCGCAGGGCGTCCGGACCAGGGAAGGCACCCTCATGTTCGACGCCAGTAAGATTCGCTGGCACCACGACCGCGTCGAGGAATTGCTCGCCGGCGAACGCGTGGCCCCCGTCACGATCGACCTTGCCCTGAGCCGAGGGTGCTCTGTGGCGTGCCGCGCGTGCTACGCGGTGGCGCAGGAGCCCCGGGAGCGGGAGAACATCACCGTCGATGCCGCGCTCCGCTTCGTTGACGACTGCGCCGAGATCGGCGTGCGGGGCCTCTCGATGATCTCGGACGGCGAATCGACGCTCTCGAAGGCGTACGTGCCGTTCATCGAACGCTGCGCCGAAGTCGGGATGGACGTCGGCAACGCCACCAACGGCCTCCTGTGGACCGACGAGACCATGGAGCGGATCCTTCCGATCCTGAAGTGGGTCCGCTTCACGGTGCTGGCGGGGACGCCTGCCAGTTACGCCCGCATGATGTACCCCGACGCCACGCGCACCGACCTGTTCTGGAAGGCGATGCGGAACATCTCGACCGCGGTGGAGATCAAGCGCAAGCGGAAACTCCCCGTGACCTTGAGCATCCAGACGTTCCTCACGCCAGACGACGCGGCGGAGGTCAGGGCGTTCGCGCAGCTCGCCCTCGACCTGAAGGTGCAGGCGGCGGTCCTGAAACACACGTCGGACGACGAGAACCGATCGTTCGGCGTGGAATACGCGCGCTACCACGAGATCGAGCAGGCGTTGCGCGACGCCGAAGCGATGAGCAACGAGGACACCAAGGTCATCGTGAAGTGGTCGAAGATCAGAAGCCGGCGCGAAGACGATCCCGCGCGCATGTGGGCCTGCCCGCTGCTCCTGCAGGTGTCCGGGTCGGGACTCGTGGCGCCGAACGGGATGTTCTTCCAGAACCGGCACGCGAAACTCCACGTCGGGAACATTTGCGACGAGCCGTTCCGGGACATCTTCCGGTCAGATCGTTACTGGCAGGCGATGCAGTACCTCGTGTCGCCAGCCTTCGACGCGCGGCTGCACATGGGCGCGCTGCCGATAGCGTGGCACGCCAACGTCGCCCTGGACCGGCACGTCAAGGGGATCGAGAGGATCGTGCCCGCGGGTCCGGACGAACCGAAGCCGCTGCATTTGAACTTCCTGTGACCACCGTTCTTGCGTCCGGCGTGTTCGAGGTGCTGCACGCGGGCCACATCGCCTACCTGACCGAGTGCCGCAAGTACGGGGACCGCCTGATCGTGGCGGTGACCGCGGACGAGTACGTGCGCAGGGGACCGGGACGGCCGATGTTCCCCGCGGAAGCGCGCGCGAACGCGCTCGCGAGCCTTCGCATGGTCGACGAGGTCCGCATCGTGGGCTCCGCGTCGGTAGTGCCGGTGATCCGCGAGCTGCAGCCGCAGGTCTACGCCAAGGGCAACGAGTACGGCACGCTCGACCTCGCGGGGAACCTGGAAGCAGAGAGGTCCGCGGTGGCCGAGTACGGGGGCAGCTTCGTGCTCGCCGACACCATGCGGGGGTCGTCTACCCGCTGGCTGAACCAGCACGCACCGAACTGGCCGCAGCACGCAGCTGAGTGGATCGCGTCGGTGCATGCGAGCTTTTCGCTGGCTGAAGTGGTGGCATGGTTCGATCTCGTCTCGAAGCTCGTCGTTGAGGTCTACGGCGAGCCCATCGTGGACGAGTACGTTTATGTCGAACCGCTGGGCAAGTCGGCCAAGGAAACGCTTATCTCGTTCGCGCCCGATGGCACTGACTCGTGGGAGGGCGGGGCGGCAATCGTCGCCGCGCACCTGACCTCGTACTGCGGGAAGGTGCGGTATCGGGACGCTGGGACCGCGCCGGTCGTCAAGCGCCGGTACGTCGAGCGGGCGTTCACGCACAAGGTGTTCCAGACCGTGCAGCCTCAGACCGTGCGGGCCGCCTACCAGAAACCGGGTGCCTGCGACGTGGTGGTCGCGGCCGATTTCGGACACGGCCTGTTCTGGCCCGGCCATCCCCTCGCGGACGACGCGCGGTGGCTCGCGATCACGTGCCAGTCGAACTCGGCCAACTGGGGGTTCAACCCCGTCACCAAATGGGCGCGGGCGAACTACGTCGTGGCGGCCGAAGCGTGGAATCATCACAACTGCCTCCACAACGAGAAGCTCGTCTGTATCGGGGGCATTGGTGGATCGGAGCATCAAGCGGTTTACCCTGAGTGTGGCAGGGTGTGGGTGTTTGATGATGCCGGACACGATGGAGGCACACGATGACCACCGCCACGCGCCGCGTTCCCTACGCCTACCTTCCCACGGAACTCGCCCGCGGTCGGCCCCTGCGAACCGACATCGAGAAGCGCTGGGCCGACCTGGTGGATCGGGGCGACTTCACGCTGGGTCGAGCGGTCGAGAACTTCGAAACGGCGTGGGCCAAAGCGGTCGGGGCTCCGCATGCGATAGGCCTGCGGTCGGGCACCGACGCGCTCGCGCTCGCGATCATCGGTCTCGGCCTCGGCCACGTCACTCACGCGCCGCGCTGCGACTGCGAACGCAAGCGGATCGCGGTCCCGGTCAACACCTTCTACGCGTCGGTCGGGGCGATCTTGCAGGCTGGCGCATGGCCGGTGCTGGTGGACGTTGATGACGAGTACCTGATCGACCAGCGGCAGGTGACAAAACTCCTGAAGGCAGGGGCCATCGACGCCGTGATGCCCGTGGCATGGACCGGAAACCCGGTCGACGTTCCCGCTGGCGCCTGGGAGGACCTGCCGATCATCCACGACGCGGCGCAGGCGGTCGGCGCCGAGATCGGCGGCAGGCCCATCGGCGCGCTGGGGCAGGCCGTGTGCTACTCGCTTCACCCGCTGAAGAACATCCACGCGGCCGGCGACGGCGGAATGGTCACGTCGCGGGACGACCGCTTCATGGTGACGCTCGCGCGGCTGCGCAATCACGGGCTGATCTCCCGCGACGACTGGCTGATGCCAGGCTACAACGCGCGCCTCGAACCGATCCAGGCTGCGGCGGCGCACGCGCACCTGGCCGAACTCGGCTGGATCACCGATCGCAGGAACCAGAACTCCGCCATGTACGACCGGCTGTTATCAGACCTGCCGCAGATCACGATCCCGCCGCGCCCGGCGGACAAGCGGCAGGCGTTCCACACATACGTCGTTCAGGCCGACTCCCGCGACAACCTCGTGCACGTGCTGGCGGAGCGCGGCATCGAGGCAAAAGTCCATTACCCGAAGGTGCTCGCCGCCCAACCCGCGCTCGCCATGCTGGGCCACCAGCCGGGCGACTTCCCGGTGGCCGAGGCGCAGGCCGACCGGATCGTGTCGCTGCCCATTCACCAGTTCTTGACCGAGGAGGACATCCGGCATGTCAGCGACGCCATCCACGAGTTCTACCGCTGAGGCGATCCGCCGGTATCTCGATCAGACAGCGGCCACGATCTCACGCGCGGACGCAGACCAGCTCGCCGCGGTCGCGCGCGCGCTGGTGGCGTGCTGGCAGCGTCAGGGCGCCGTCCACGTTCTCGGCAACGGGGGATCACAGGCGAACGCCGCGCACCTCGTCCTGCACCTGCGGGGACTCGGCATGACCGCTCACGACATCATGGCCGAGAGCGCGTGGCTGTCGGCGCAGGCGAACGACTACGGGTACAGGACGGTTGGCGCGACTTACCTGGATGCCGTGCGCCCCGAAGATGCGCTGCTCGTGATCTCTGGCTCGGGCAACAGCGAGAACGTACTTGAGGCGCTGAAGGCGGCGCACGCTCGAGGATTGAAACGGCTCGGCTTGCTTGGCTTCGGCGGCGGATCGGCGGCAGGACTCTGCGACGCGGCTTTGGTCCTGCCACAGGACGCTTACGGGCCGGTCGAGGATGCACACGCGGCGGCGATTCACGCGGTCGCCGCGACGTTGAGCGAGGTGCTCCACCGCGGCTAGTGCTATGATGTGCGCCGCGGGCGGGGAAGCAAGCGATCCGCCGGGCCCATAACCCGGAGAGCCACCGGCAGTAGGTGGGTCCGCGACCATCGACTACTCCATAGCGGCTGCGCACGGCCCCGGCACCTTCCCCCGGGGTCGTTGCGCGCAGGGGGCGAACAGACCTGGCGACGTGCTACGATATGCTCGCACTCGCCTGCCGTTTGGGGCCGTCTCCGCACTGGCTCGGATAATCCAGACCAGGCCAGAGATGGCCCCGGATGTTTTCTGGGCCGCTGGACAGAGCCAGCCGGACGATATACGATAGCCGCGCGTTTCGAACTGACATCGTGTCGTCTGGATCACACCTTCCGGCAGTAGCCCCGTCTACAGACCGGGCGCACTGTTCGGGGTCACCCTTCACCGATGTCAGGTGGAACGCAGGGGTGGCCCCGGCTTTTCGAGGCCGCCTCTACAACGCCCGAACGGTCGGCAACCCCGCCTCGCCCTGGCCGCGGGCGCAGATGGCCCCTACGCGGAGGTTCACCGCGTTCCCTCCTGCACGCTCCTCGTG
>Ga0233425_10002421_pt1 | contig 36846 bp, 21 predicted proteins | sample Watercolumn_Towu_2_FD_181712 | JGI IMG/M metagenome (GOLD analysis project Ga0233425, IMG submission 181712) | Freshwater microbial communities from Lake Towuti, South Sulawesi, Indonesia - Watercolumn_Towuti2014_140_MG | ecosystem: Environmental > Aquatic > Freshwater > Lake | place... | reverse complement strand
CGACACGTCCGACACGTCCGACACGTCCGACACGTCCGACACGTCCGACACGTCCGACACGGCCGACACGTCCGGCACGGCCGACACGTCACCGGCGCCGACGGCATCGCCCCAGGGAACCTGGTCCGATACGTTCTGGAATTCGAAGCGCTGGGCGCAGGACGCCACGAGCAGGACCGTGGATGCCAGCAGGATCGACCACCTGGGGAATCGGTCGGAACGACTGCATGCAAGAAGGGGATTGGTAGGCTTCACGTGGTCGCCTCCGGCTACCAGGAAATGCTGAAGGTCATGGCGGCTCCGTCGGGGAGCAACGCCGGGGTCAGCCCGAACCGGTCGTTCGCAGCGGGTTCCTGCTCCCCCTCGCCCACGAGGAGCAGGATGCCTCCGGCGACCGCCATCGCACCGCCGACTCCATACAGGGCGTAGGACGAGATGATCTTGGGTCTGACCTCGTCGTCGTAGGCCTGGTCATACAGTTCCCGGTGCTGAATCGGTGCCGGGGATTCCGGGGTACCGTCTGGATAGTCGCGCTTGAGCTGCTCGTTGCGATCCATGGCCAGGTAGCCGAGCGCTCCGCCGGTGGCTGCGGCAACGGCCCCGGCTCCGACCAGGGTCCACTTCCACCAGGGTCCGGCCCCGGCCCGGTTCTCAGCCTTGGCGGCCACGTGGACCGGAGTTCCGAGCTGGGTTGCCAGAGTCTCCTCCGGCGGCTTTTCTTCGGGGGCGGCGATGTCCGGCTTCTCGACGAGCGTCTCCCCGACGTTCACTGTGACCCGTTTCTTCCATGGCAGTTCGCCGGGCCGGCCGACCATCAGCTCATAGGAACCTGGCTTGAGCTTGCGGCGGAACGGGACCTTCCCTTCGAGCATACCGTCCAGGAAGACCTGGATGCTCTTTCCCTCGCCATGGACCTCGAGGTACCCCCACTGCTCGGTGGCCGCCAGAACGACCTGGACATCCAGCTCTCCTTTGCCGGCCGGGACCTCGACCACTTCGAGCTTCTGTTCGAACCCTTCCTTCTCGGCCCGGACCAGGCGGCGGCCCGGCTCGAACCACCAGTCCAGCGGGCAGGCATACCCGTCCTTGGACTCGCCCTGGACAAAGACCCGGGCATCGGCGGGGGTACACTTGACATGACAGAGCACGTGGGTCTTGGCGAGCAGGCCTTTGATCTCTGCGAGCCAGCCGGACGCATCGGGGTCCCCCGGCTTGGCCGCCAGGTACCGGCTGAGGTGATGGTAGGCCTGCGGGTGCTTCCCGAGCTTCTTGTAGGCGAGCCCTAGGTTGACCTGGACGACGGGACGGTACTTCTCCGGAATGGCGTCGGCCACCATCAGCCAGATGGCGATGGCCTCCTCGTACTGCCCCTTGTCTGCCAGATCCGATGCCTCGTTGAACAGGGCGATCGGGTCCTTCCCCTGGGCCCGGGAAGCCCCGGTCGGCAAGAGGGCCGTGGCCGACAATGCCAGCACCGCCAGGGCGATTGCAGTTCCCCGGCCAAACGTCGCCAGGTCGGGCGGCTGCATGGAACGCCGGGGGTCACGGGGTACCGGCTGCGGAATCCCCCGATGCGATGTCATCATGGGTGCTCCTACTGTCCGATCTGGATCTGGAAAGGCACCTCGGTGAAGAGGGCCGCATCGCTGTTGGCCTTGGCCTTTGCCGAGTAGGCACGGATGTAGTAGACGTGTTGTCCGATGGGTTCCTTGGCCTTGCAGTGGATCGTGATTTCCGTCTTCTGCAGTGCCTCCACCGCCAGCTCCGGCGGCTTCTCGCAGTCCAGGGTCTCGCTCTTGGCCGGCCCGAAACCGATGGTGAACGAGAGCGTGTCCGGCTCGGTGGAGAAAACCCGGATCTGGAGCTTGATGTCGAACTGCTCCAGGATCATCAACCCGAGCGGCTCGTCGAAGCCGGGGAGCGCCGAGGGTTCGGTCCTGAGGTTTGTTCCGTAGAACGACTCGACGACCTTGGCCCGCTGCTTGAACTCGTCGAACGTGTAGCCCTGCTCGTTGTAGATGAAGGTCCCCTTCGGGTTGGCGGGGGACTCGAGATAGGGTTTCTTCTCGTTGAGCTGCTTGTCCGGGAGCAGCCGGAACCGTTGCAGCTCGCGAAGCAGATAGAGAACCCGGTCTTCGGGAAGCTTGTAAAGGAATCCCTGGAGCCACGGGTCCTGGATGTGGCTGGCGGCCAGGCGGATCTTGGCCATATCCTGGGCTCCGAGGGTCGGCTTCATCTCCTCGGTGGACTTGGGCAGCAGCCGCCACCGGTCGACGAAGTGCTGCACGAACGCGTCCGGATCCGCAGCAGCATTGGCCGGGTCGGGGTCGGTCATGCGGTAGTAGTTGGAGCGGGCGGGCATCTCGTAGTACTTGGGGAACACCTTGGCCCGCTTGGCGGCCCAGACGCCGACGACGTGTGCAAGCTCGGTTTCGAGGTCGCCGCCGCAGAGCTGGGGCACGTAGATGGAGGAGGGTTGCAGCGTCACGAAGTGCTGGGTCAACCGGTCCACGGCCTCGTGGTTTCCGGTCACGATGCCCCACTCGATGTACTTCTCGTAGAGGTAGATCCAGTCTTCCGGCACACCGAGCGAGGCAACCGACAGCGTCCCCGGGTTGCCGTTGTAAAACTTGTCGATCGGGGTCCCGTCGAAGGTGAGGTAGAAGACGTAGACGGCAGCACCGGCACCGAGGAGGTCCTGGATGCGGCCGAGCGCTCCGATCTCGTCCCCCTTGTGAGCGAAGACGAAGGCCGCCTTCTCCGGCTCGACCATGCAGTCCTTGGCGCAGTTGTCCGAGGTTTCCGCACCGGCGCATTGCCCGTCGCCGCAGCCGACCAGCACCGGTCCCGAGTCCTCCTCCACGACGAGGTCCGGCTCCTCCGGCTCGTCGGCGGGCAGGTCGGGAACGACCTCCTCGGGGGGCGGGGTCTGCACGTCCTTGCCGGGGAAGAAGATGTCCACGGTCGCGTCTGCGGTTCCCTGCTCTCCGGAGCAGGCGGACAGGACGGACAGGAGAAGCGCCAGGATCGACAACGACGGTCGGCAACGCATGCGACCCTCCATGACAGGGGCTCGAGCCTCAAGAGCCGGGAGCATCGCCCTCCTCCCGGAACACGAAGAAACGGAGCTCCGAAATCCCGAGTGAAGCCAGGCCGGGATCGTCGAGCCGCAAGACGATGCGGCTGGTCCAGGAGCCGGCGAGATCGGCAGTGACCGCGCCCTTGACCGCCGGGAGGAGCACTGTGCGATGGATTCCCCCCTCGGTCTCCACCGTGATTCGGGAGGTGGCTGCCGCATCCGGACCTTCGAGACAGCCCACGACGAACGTGACGTGGCTGAACCGCCGGTAGGTCGGGAAGACCAGCTCGATCCGGCCTGGCAGACCGGCACGCCCCGGCAGCAGGCAGGTGTCGGTGCTGCCGTCGATTAGATCGTCCAGCCTGGGTGACTCGGCAGCGGGCGCATCGGCCGACGACGATACCTGCCGGAAGTAGCGGACGTCGTTGGGCAAGAGCCGGATCGTACCGGGTCCGAGGCGCGGAAGAACGGGGAAGTCGGTTGAAGTGGCCCGAGGCGAGCCCCCGGGGAAAGGAGAATCTGCTGATCCCCCCGCGGCCCCTCCGCCCGATGTCGCTTCCACCCTGCTGCCGCCGGCCAATCCACCGTCGCGCGCGGGCTTGTGGTCCGATGCGGCCAACCTCAAGAGCACCAGCACCACGACGGCAACCAGCAGCCCGGCCAGGAACGGGACCGTGACGTGCCGAGGCAGCCAGCGCCCTTCCCCCCGTTTTCGAACGACCAGGGTATCCATCTGGCGGGTGGGCTCCCGGACCGCAGGCAGTGCGGTCCCCGGCATGCTGAAGCAGTGTCCGCAGGTCGGGCACTGCCCGGGCAGACCGGCAGTGATGGCCCCACAGGCCGGGCACTTCGTGACCGTAGTTTCTCTGCGCTCAGTCATGGGGAGCGCCCCTGTTCTCGTTCCAACCACCGCCGGATGTATAGATCAAGACGGTGCATCCGGCAACTCCGTTGACGCCGCGGGTTGGTTCAAGGGGCCGCATTGCTCACCTTGAGCGTGTACCCGGTACAGGCAACCGCCTTGCCCGGAACCCGGAAGATCCGGACGAAGTAGTCCGAAGACTGGTCCGCGCAGAGATGCATGCCCGGCTCGGCCTGCCCGGCCGGGTCTGCGTTGACTGCTGTAGAACAGGGGCATTCTCCCTTGTCCGCGTCGTAGAAGTCGGTGAACCACTCGAACAGGTCGGAAGTGAAGCAGAGGTTGTCGGCCGGGTTGCAGCCGCCCCGATACACGTCGAATGCGAACTGGCCGTCCGGATTGGACGTGAACTCGACGCGGACGTGGAGCTTGTCGCAGGAGGCATCCGGGCTGTCGGTTGCCTTGAACCGGATCCAGTCCGAGTCGCCGCCGGGCACGATGTTGCCGATGTGGAAGGTCGTGTCCCCGGAATCGACGAGGGTACCGAGGGAATGGGCGTCGACACAGGTATCCCCGGTGGCTTCGAAGGAATCCTCCTGGCACTCGCACCCGTCTCCCAGGAGCTCGTTGAGGTTGTACCAGGCGGCATCGCAGGAGACGAGCTGGCAGGCACCTGCCGTGCACTTGGTCTGGGCGTGTGCCATGGGGCAGAGGATCGCAGCGCTGCCTTCATCGACCTGGCCGCTGCAGTTGTCGTCGACCGCGTTGCACACCTCGGCGGCACCGGGGTTCATCGCGGCCTGAGTATCGTTGCAGTCGCCGCCGCCGAACGGGCAGACCGGGGGCTTTCCGACCGTCGACATTCCGGCATCGCACCAGTCGTCGTTGTCGTCGTCGCACCCGGTGTCGGTCCCCCCTTTGCAGTCGTTGTCCGTGCCGTCGCAGATCTCGGTTGCGGCCGGATTGACCGCTGCGTTGGAGTCATTGCAGTCTCCGCCGACCTTCACCGAATGGGGCGGGGATGCGGCACACAGGCACTTGGGGCCGACCTGGTCTCCGTAGCCGTCGCTGTCCGCATCCTTGTAGTACCAGGTGCAGCCGGTGGCCCCCTCCTCGTCCACGACCAGGTCGCAATCGTCATCGGCCAGGTTGCAGAACTCCGTGGCGCCGGGGTGGATGGCCGCGTTGTTGTCGTTGCAGTCGCCCGGCACGGTCGACTTGTAGTTCCCGGCCGGAGCGCAGAGGCACTGGGAATCAGCGGCCAGTCCGTGCCCGTCGTTGTCTCCGTCGCGGTAGTAGGTGGTGCACTGCCCGGCTGCCCCCTCGTCGACCTGGCCGTTGCAGTTGTTGTCCAGGCCGTCGCAGAGCTCCTTGGCCCCTGGGAACGTGCTTGCTGAGTTGTCGTTGCAGTCGCCCCCGACGGCCGCGGTGTAGGTACCGGCCGCTGCACAGTAACATTTCACGTCGCCGTTGACGCCGTAGGCATCACCATCGTTGTCCCGGTAGAAGTTCGAACACCCCGGAGAGCCTTCCTCGTTGGCATTGCCGTCGCAGTCGTCGTCGATGGCGTTGCAGACCTCCTTGGCGCCGGGGTTGACGTTGCCGTTGGAATCGTTGCAGTCCCCGGACAGCGTGGCCGAGTAAGGTGCCAGCGGCGCACATCGGCAGGCGGTGTCGTTCAGGAGACCGTACCCGTCGCCGTCGGCATCCTTGTAGTAGGTGATGCAGCCCTGGGAGCCGGGCTCGTCGATCTGGCCGTCACAATCGTCGTCCCCGTTGTTGCAGACCTCTGTCGCGCCCGGGTAGGCCTGGGGGGACAGGTCGTTGCAGTCGCCCCCCTTGGTCGCGGTGTACGCGCCCGACGGGGCACAGGTGCACTTCGTGTCCGCGCTGACTCCGAAGCCGTCGCCGTCCGCGTCCTTGTAGTACGTGGTGCACTGCGGAGCCCCTTCGTCCACCTGGCCGTTGCAGTTGTCGTCCACGCCGTTGCAGACCTCGGTGGCATTGGGGTTGACGACTGCGGAGCCGTCGTTGCAGTCGTTGGCGACCGTGGCTTTGTAGTTACCCGTCGCGGTGCAGAGGCACTGGCTGTCACCGCTCACTCCGAAGCCGTCGCCGTCCACATCCTTGTAGAGCGTCTGGCATCCCTGGGCACCGGCCTCGTCGGACTGGCCGTCGCAGTCGTCGTCGCTGCCGTTGCAGACCTCGGTGGCGTTGGGATGGACGGCCTGCAGCATGTCGTTGCAGTCGCCCGACTGCTGGACCTTGTACGGAGGGGCCGCGGCGCACAGGCACTTGCTGTCGTTGCCCAGCCCGTAGCCGTCATCGTCCGCGTCCTTGTACCAGGAGGAGCATCCCTGGGCCCCGGCCTCGTCGGACTGGCCGTTGCAGTTGTCGTCCTTGCCGTTGCACTTTTCGGCCGCCACCGGGTTGACGAGCGGGTCGGAATCCGCACAGTCACCCCCGACGTTGGCTGTGTATTTGCCCTGCGGCGCGCACAGGCACTTCTTGTCGGAGGTCACGCCATACCCGTCTGCGTCGTTGTCGAGGAAGAAGTTCGAGCAGGCCGGTGCCCCCTCGTCCACCTGGTTGTTGCAGTTGTCGTCCACGCCGTTGCAGAGCTCCGGAGCCGCGGGGAAGATCGCAGCGTTCATATCGTTGCAGTCCCCTCCGCCGAACAGGCAGGTATCCGGGGTACCGACGATGGCCATGACCTGGTCGCAGTAACCATCGTTGTCGTCATCGCACCCCTTGTCCGGGACACCGTCGCAGTCGTTGTCGAGGTTGTCGCACACCTCGGTCTTGGCGGGGTTCAGAGCCGCGCTCTGGTCATCGCAGTCGTTGCCTCCCTTGGGGCAGACCGGGGGGTTGCCGACGGTGGTCATGGCCGCATCGCACCAGTCGTCGTTGTCGTCGTCGCACCCTTCGTCCTTGCCGTTCTTGCAGTTGTTGTCGATGTCGTCGCACCGCTCGACCGCAGCAGGGTTGACGAGCTCGTTGTTGTCGTTGCAGTCGCCCCCGCCCAGGGCGCAGACGGTCGGGTTGCCCACCGTGTTCATGGACGCGGTGCAGTACCCGTCGTCGTCCTTGTCGCACCCTTCGTCGACGCCGCTCTTGCAGTTGTTGTCGATGTCGTCGCACTTCTCCTGCATGTCCGGGTTCTGGGCAAAGCTCGAGTCGTTGCAGTCGCCCGAAATCGTGGCCGTGTAGGTTCCAGTGGGGGCGCACAGGCACTTGACGTCCGCGGCATCGCCGTAGGAATCTGCGTCGGCATCGCGGTAGTACTGGGTGCAGCCGGCAGCCCCGGCCTCGTCCACCAGGGCATCGCAGTCGTCGTCCTTGGCATTGCAGATTTCGTTGCCCCCCGGCTTGACCAGGGCGTTCCCGTCGTCGCAGTCTCCCGAGATGGTGGCGTTGAACGGGGGCGAGGGTGCGCACATGCACTTGGATTCCGTGGCCAGCCCGAACCCGTCGCCATCCGCATCCTTGTAGAAGGCGGAGCAGCCGTTGGCGCCGTCCTCGTCCACCTGGGTATCGCAGTCGTCGTCGAAGTTGTTGCACTTTTCCGCGGCCGAGGGGTTGACCTGGGCATTCCCGTCGTTGCAGTCCCCCGGCTTGGTGGAGGTGTAGTCTCCGGAGGGCTTGCAGGTGCACTGCTGGAGCGTGGAGTTGCCAAAACCGTCCTTGTCCGAATCGAGGTAGTAGGTGACGCACCCGCCGGCGCCGGACTCGTCCACCTGGTTGTTGCAGTTGTCATCCGCTCCGTTGCAGACCTCCTTGGCCGAGGGATTGACCAGCGGGTTTCCGTCGTCGCAATCCCCCATCTTCTTGGTGGTGTAGAAGCCCTCGGACTTGCACAGGCACTTGAGCAGGACGGCATCACCGAAGAGGTCCTTGTCGCCGTCGTAGAACCAGGTTTCGCAGCCGCTGGCACCTGCCTCGTCGATGAGCCCGTCGCAGTCGTCATCGAGCTCATTGCACACCTCGCCGGCCACGGGAGAGACCTTGGGGTTGGCGTCGTTGCAGTCCCCGCCGGTGGTTGCGGTGTACTTGCCCTGCGCCGCGCACATGCACTGGCTGTCGTTGTTGTTCCCATAGCCGTCCCCGTCGTCGTCCTTGAGGAACAGCTTGCAGCCGACCGCGCCGGCCTCGTCCACCTTGGTGTCGCAGTTGTCGTCGATGCCGTTGCAGAACTCGGTCGCGGCCGGGAAGATGGCCGCGTTCTGGTCGTTGCAGTCGCCGCCGGTCTGGGCTTTGTAGGCACCGGCCGGGGCGCACTGGCACTTGGCGTCGTTGCTGTTTCCGTACCCGTCGTTGTCCGTGTCCCTGAAGAACTTGATGCAATCGCCCGGCGAGCCCTCGTCGGTCTGGCCGTCGCAGTCATCATCGAGGTTGTTGCACTTTTCGAGCGCGCCCGGGAAGACGCCGGGAAGCCCGTCGCTGCAGTCGCCGGAGAAGAGCGTGCTGTAGTCGCCCACGGGTCCGCAGAGGCATTTGGAGGCCCCGATCTGGCCCCAGCCGTCCTTGTCCACGTCCGCAAACCAGGGCTTGCACCCCTGTGCGTTCTCGTCATCCGCCACACCGTTGCAGTTCGAGTCCTTGCCGTCGCACAGCTCGAGTGCCAGCGGGTGGACCTTGGCGTCGGCATCGTTGCAGTCGTCGCCGTTCTTGACGGTGAAGCCGCCCCCTGCGATGCAGAGGCACTGGCTCTCGAGGCCGTCCCCGTAGCCGTCCTGGTCCGTGTCTTTGAAGAAGAAGCTGCACCCCCAAGCCCCGGTCTCGTCGACCTGGCCGTCGCAGTTGTCGTCCTCGGCGTTGCACTTCTCGATGGCAGCGGGGGATGCGTTGGGGTTGGTATCGTTGCAGTCCCCCTCGAACTGGGTCGTGTAGTCCCCCTCGGCCTGGCAGAAGCACTTGAAGTCATTGGCCAGGCCGAAGCCGTCATCGTCGAAGTCCCGGAAGAACTTGATGCAGCCCAGCGCACCCGCCTCGTCGACCTTGCCGTCGCAATCGTTGTCCGCACCGTCGCACAGCTCCTGTGCATTGGGGTAGGCCTGCGGGTTCTTGTCGTCGCAGTCGCCCGACACGAGGGCCTGGTAGGGAGGAGTCGACACGCACAGGCACTTCCCCTGCTGCGCCAGGCCGACCCCGTCCGAGTCGGAATCCAGGTAGTAGCTCTTGCACCCCTGCGCCCCTTCCTCGTCCGACTTGCCGTCGCAATCGTCGTCCAGGCCGTTGCACTTCTCCGGCTGGCCGGGGTTGACCGCCGCATTGTTGTCGTTGCAGTCGCCGGATACCTTGGCCGAGTACTGCTGCCACGCGGCGCACAGGCACTTGGAATCCCCGATCGCACCGAAGCCGTCGGAATCTCCGTCCGCATGGTACGTGGCGCACCCGAAGGCCTTCTCCGAGTCCACCACCCCGTCGCAGTCGTTGTCGATGCCGTCGCACTTCTCGATGGACTGGGGGTTGACCTGGTTGTTCTTGTCGTTGCAGTCGCCACCCACCTGCCCGGTGTACTTCCCGGACGGCCCGCACAGGCACTTCTTGTCGCCCGATTCGCCGAAGCCGTCCTGGTCGTAGTCCATGTACCAGGTGGCGCACCCCTGGGCATTGGCCTCGTCCACGCCGTTGGCGCAGTTGTTGTCCAGCCCGTCGCACTTCTCCAGGGCACCGTGGAAGATGGCCGCGTTTTCCGGTGCGCAGTCCACGGCATCCGGGTCGCCGTCCCCATCAGCATCCTGCGAGCACTTGTTGCCGATGCCGTCATTGTTGGTGTCGGCCTGGTCGGGGTTGAACACCGTCGGGCAGTTGTCGAACTGGTCGAGGAACCCGTCGTTGTCGTCGTCCGTGTCGCATGCGTTGCCCAGCGTGTCGTTGTCCGAGTTCGTCTGCGACGCGTTGGCCAGGAGCGGGCAGTTGTCATCAGCGTCCGGGATCTGGTCCCCGTCGTCGTCCGTGTCGCACGCGTTGCCCTGGAGGTCCTTGTCCGTATCGAGCTGGTCGAGATTGTCCACCAGCGGGCAGTTGTCCAGGGTATCCGGGACGCCGTCGTTGTCGTCGTCGTCGTCGCAGATGTCACCCATGCCATCCTGGTCGTTGTCCTTCTGGTTGGGGTTGTAGTCGAGCACGCAGTTGTCCACGAGGTCGATGCGGCCGTCGTTGTCATCGTCCTGGTCGCACTTGTCCCCCTGGCCGTCCTTGTCGGTATCCTTCTGGTCGATGTTGAAGATGTTGAAGCAGTTGTCCTGCTTGTTGGCCAGCCCGTCACCGTCCAGGTCATCGTCGCAGGTATCGCCCAGGCCGTCTTCATCGAGGTCGGTCTGGGTGGGGTTGGACATGGTGGGGCAGTTGTCCATCAGGTCTGAGATGGAATCGCCGTCGTCATCCGGATCGCAGGTATCTCCCAGGCCGTCGAAGTCGATGTCAGCCTGGGTCTTGTTCCAGATGTTGGGGCAGTTGTCGAGGCTGTTTGCGGTCCCGTCCCCGTCGAGGTCGTCGTCGCACGCATCCCCCAGCAGGTCACCGTCCTGGTCCGCCTGGGTCGCGTTCGGGGTGGTGGGGCAGTTGTCCTTGGCGTCGAGCTTGCCGTCGTTGTCGTCGTCGAGGTCGCAGGCATCCCCCCAGGTGTCGCCGTCGGAGTTGGTCTGCTCGGGGTTTCCGAGCACGGGGCAGTTGTCCTGGGCATCGGGAATGCCGTCGTTGTCGTCGTCGTCGTCGCACGCGTCGCCCTTGCCGTCCTTGTCCGAGTCCTTCTGGTCGAGGTTGGGAGTCGAGGGACAGTTGTCGTTCTGGTTGGGCACGCCGTCGTTGTCGAGGTCGGTCTCGCAGGCATTCCCCTTGCCGTCGCCGTCTGCGTCGATCTGGTCGGGATTGGCAACGATGGGGCAGTTGTCATCCCCGTCGAGGATGCCGTCGTTGTCGTCGTCGTCGTCGCATGCATCGCCGGCCAAGTCATCGTCGTGGTTGGCCTGTGACTGGTTTGCCACTGTGGCGCAGTTGTCGTTGGAATCGGGCACGCCGTCGTTGTCGTCATCGGGGTCGCACTCGTCGCCCCAGGCATCGTTGTCCAGGTTGAACTGGCCGGGGTTGGCCACCAGCGGACAGTTGTCGAGGTCGTCCTTCTTGCCGTCGTTGTCGTCGTCGTCGTCGCACGCGTCGCCAAGCTTGTCGCCGTCGGTGTCGAGCTGGTCTCCGTTCTTGGTGAGCGGGCAGTTGTCCTTGGCGTCGGGGGTTCCGTCGTTGTCGTCGTCGGTGTCGCAGGAGTCCCCTTCCCCGTCGCCGTCGGAATCGAGCTGTACGGTGTTCTTGACCAGCGGGCAGTTGTCCACGGTATCCTGGATGCCGTCGCCGTCGTCGTCCTTGTCGCACGCATCGCCGTCGCCGTCGCCGTCTGCGTCGTCCTGGCCGCCGTTGGCGATGGTGGGACAGTTGTCGGTCTTGTCCTTTACCCCGTCGTTGTCGTCGTCGTCGTCGCACGCATCGCCAAGCCCGTCTCCGTCGAAGTCGTCCTGGAGCGGGTTGATCAGCGTCGGGCAGTTGTCCAGCGCGTCCATGATGCCGTCATTGTCGTCATCGAGGTCGCACGCGTCCCCCTTGCCGTCGAAGTCGGAATCGGCCTGGTCGAAGTTGGGATGGACCGGGCAGTTGTCGAGCGAGTCGGGGACTCCGTCGTCGTCGTCGTCGTCATCGCACGCGTTGCCGGCCCCGTCGCCGTCGGAGTCCTTCTGGTCCGCGTTCCCGACCGAGGGGCAGTTGTCCGCCTCGTTGGCGACCTTGTCTCCGTCCAGGTCGGGGTCGCACACGTCTCCGGTCCCGTCGAAATCGGTATCTGTCTGCATCGGGTTGAAGACGTAGGGGCAGTTGTCCAACTCGTTCTTGAGCTGGTCTCCGTCGATGTCGTCGTCGCACGCGTTGCCCTTGCCGTCGCCGTCCGAATCCGCCTGGTCGGGGTTGTTGACGAGGGGGCAGTTGTCATCGTCGTCGAGCACCTGATCGCCGTCCTTGTCGTTGGTGCAGGCATCGCCGAAGCCGTCTCCGTCCGTGTCCTTCTGGTCGGGATTCACGGTGGAAGGGCAGTTGTCGAACGGGTCCATGACGCCGTCGTTGTCATCGTCGTCGTCGCACGCATCGCCCAGCGGGTCCTTGTCGCTGTTGGTCTGCAGCGGATTGGCAACGGTCGGGCAGTTGTCATCCTCGTCCCAGACCCCGTCGTTGTCGTCGTCGTCGTCGCACGCGTCGCCCATGCCGTCGAGGTCGGAGTCCTTCTGGTCGGGGTTCTTGGTGAGCAGGCAGTTGTCGGCTTCGTCGGGGACTCCGTCGTTGTCGTCGTCGGGATCGCAGACGTCCCCCATTCCGTCGCCGTCCGCGTTCTTCTGGTTTTTGTTCTCGATCAGCGGGCAGTTGTCCGCAAAGTCGGGCAGGCCGTCGCCGTCGTCATCCTCGTCGATGCAATCGGTGAGCCCGTCCCCGTCGGTATCGAGGGTTCCTTCGTCGGTCTCCCCGTCGCAGTCGTTGTCTTTGCCGTCGCAGATCTCGACATTGCCGTCGAAGACGTCCTTGTCGAGCGGGTCGCAGTCGGCCTCGTCCGGGACCTGGTCGTTGTCGTCGTCAGGGTCGCATTCGTCGCCGATGAGGTCGCTGTCGTTGTCGGCCTGCTCCGGGTTGGGCAGCAGGCTGCAGTTGTCCTGGTCGTCGGGAATGCCGTCGCTGTCGTCATCGTCGTCGACGCAGTTGGCAATCGAGTCCTGGTCCGTGTCGAGGCTCCCCTCGTCGACCTTGCCGTCGCAGTTGTTGTCCACTCCGTCGCAGATCTCGAGGGCAGGCTCCTTGGCCTCGCACACCCACTTGCCGTCCTTGCAGACCTTCTGGTCGAAGCATTCCCCGAACTCGTTCTTGGCGCTGCACGATCCAGGGGGCACGTTGTCATCTGCGATGCCGTTGCAGTCATCGTCGGCCTGGTTGCACTCCTCGGGTTTGGGGATCGCGGCATCACACTCGGACAGACCGTCCTCCTTGCACCAGCGAGACCCGAAGCACTGTCCCGCCTCGTTTTCCACGTAGCAGGAGGTCTTGAGCCCCTGCTCGATGGCCTTGGCCGAGCAGGTGCACATCCCCGAGTTGGGGAGACACTGGAACTTCGAGGCACCGCTGCCGATGGTGGTCTCCTGGCAGGCGTACCCCTGCGGGCAGGAGGTCGCTCCGGGCTCGCAGTGACCGCCGCAATAGCGTCCTTCCGCTCCGAAATCCAGGCAGAAGCCCTTGCCGTGCTCGAGATTGGCTCCGCACTCCTTGTCGTCGTTGCAGGGAAGGCACAGGTTCGCGTGGAACGGGAGGCAGACGAAGACGGGATCCGGTGCGGTCTGGACCTGCTCGCATCCCCAGCCTGCGGGACATTCCTCGACGCAGTTGAGCGTGCAGACCTTGCCTTCGTACGAGTCCACGCACCAGTTGCTCAGGCAGTCGGCATCCACTTCGCACGGGCACCCGAAGCCGCCGTCCTCCTGGCAGATCGGCCACACGATGTCGGCCTTGAGGTCCGGCGGGAGGAATCCTTCGCCCTCCCCCAGCCCGTCGCCGACATCGCTCTTGATGATGACGTCGCCGGGGAGGAGCCCCTCGCCCCCCGTATCCGGCAGCTCGTCCCGGTTCACCTGCGCCCCCCCGGAGCACGCTGCCAGCACGACCACCGACGCGATCAAGGAAAACAGACTGCCAATTCGCTTCATTGGACCCTCCCGCGCATCCGCACGACCGCAATAGCCTATCAGATCCGACTGAGAGGTACAACGCGATGTCGAGGGGATGTCGAAGGGATGTCGAAGGGGAAAAGACCGGGCAGAGGCCGGGCAGGCTACTCGAAGCGGATCTCGAGCACCTCGTACTCCCGGACGCCGCCGGGTGCTCGGAACTGGACCAGGTCCCCTTCCTTCTTGCCGATGATCGCCCGGGCCAGCGGAGACGTGTAGGAGATGCGTCCCGCCTTCGGATCGGCCTCCTCGGTCCCCACGATCTGGTAGGTGACCTGCTCGTCGCTCTCGCCGTCTTCGAGCACGACGGTGGCTCCGAACACGACCCGGTCCCCGCTCAACCGGGAGGTATCGATGACCTCGGCCCGGCCGAGCCGGTCTTCGAGGTCGCGGATCTGGGCCTCGACGATCCCCTGCTTCTCACGGGCCGAGTGATACTCAGCATTCTCGGACAGGTCGCCGTGGGCCCGGGCCTCTTCGATGGCCCGCACCACGGACGGCCGTTCCACTTCCTTCATGTGCTTGAGGCGCTCCCGGAGCACCTTCTCGCCGGCGATGGTCATCGGGATCTTTTCCATATGACACCCCTAGTACTTTCTCTGGATGACACCGGTGTCATCAACGAAATAGGTTTCCGGGAGCTTGCCCGAGAGCTCCTTCCGGTACTTCTTCACGCGCCACCGCCGCTCCATCAGGAGGTCCATGATGAAGGTCTTGACCCGGGTGGTTTCGTTGTCGTCCAGCAGCCGCTCGATGATGGCATCGACGGCCGGCTGCTTCGAGTCGAACATGGACAGGCCGTCCACGGAGAGAAAGCGGATCTCCTCGTTGTCATCCTTGGAGAGGACGATGAGCCGCTCCATGACCTTGTCGTTCTGGTAGTCGCGAAGGCTCTGCACCAGGCTGTGCATGCGCTCCATGCTGCGCTCCCAGCGGTCGGTGATGCCGTCCAGGGCCGAGAGCAGCGTGTCCACCGCGGTTTCTTCCCCTTCGATCTCGGTGAGGGCCTTGAGCGGCCAGTAAATGGCCGGTTCCTCGTGGATGAACTGCTTGAGCGCGGGAACGGCCCGGGCCTCCAGGTCGAGGAGGATCTCGTAGACCAGGCTCTTCTCATCCTCGTCGACGATGGACCCGTCGGTGACGAACGTGAAGCGGCCCAGGAGCGCGGTGATCGCCTCCTGGGTCCCCATCTGGGCGAGGAGCTGGATGACCCGCTTGCGCTCCAGGGTCTGGTACCACTTGTTCATCAGCTTCTTGTGGAGCTTGGCAACGTTCTTGTCGGTGAAGCGGGACTGGGCGGCCTCGCCGTCGTCCGTTGCGACGTCCTTCCTGCGGGAGAACCAGTCGAGAAAGCCCATGTCACGCCCCCCTTTGTGCGACCCGGGGGGAAGATAGCATCGACAGGGGGGCGTTGCAAGCCGCTCCTTTTCCCTTGACGCGGCGCGACGCACCCGATAACCTGACGCGGCATTTGATCCTTTGACCTGACAAACCGACGGGGGTGACACATGGCAGTGGACTTCAAGAATCTGACGCTGGAGGACCTTCTCAAGGCGCTTCCCCACCTTGTTGTCCCGGGGATGGAAGGGCGGTATGTCTACAATCTCGAGTTGGCGGAGGTGGATGGGGTTCGCGTCAAGGGACCGCAGTACCACGTTGCCATCGAGGGGGGCAAGATCCAGGCCGGTCCCGGCCACCTGAACGAAGAAGGGGCAACCCTGTTCACGGTGAACCAGGGTGGCGTGGATACCCTCATAGCGTTCCAGGTCTACGGGCTCAAGGCTGCCACGGCCGCAATGATCATGGGCTACATCTTCGCCAGCAACATCAAGAAGGCCGAGATGTGGTTCCGCCTCCTGAAGATCGGCCTGGAGCCGACCCTGGAGGCCCTCCGCCAGGCGGGCATCGAGCCGGGCGACACCAACCTCGACATCTACGGCGAGCTGATGGTGGGCTGAAAACGCCCCCTCCTTTTTTGCCTTGACTTGGACCCCGCCATAGTCCATAAGACAGCCTGTTTGACAGGATGCTCAGGTAGCTCAGCTGGTAGAGCAGCGGACTGAAAATCCGCGTGTCGGTGGTTCAATTCCGCCCCTGAGCACGAAGCGAAATCGGCGTAGTTACTCGTTCTCCTGCCCCTTGGGTCTGTTCTTACTCGGGGCGGCATGTGCACCAAAGTGCCTCGATGGGGCAGCCAAGACGTAGCAAAAGACGTAGCAGGTTTCCCCCGGGGGACGACGCCCGACCCAGTGCAGCCCCCTGGCGGAACATCCAACCTACTGTCGGCGGATCCCGTCGTTTCTCCACCACGCTCCTCCCCTCCCCCTCATCCGCCCCCAGTCTCCTCCCCCTCCTCCCCCGACCTCACCAGCTTTGCTGGTGCCCCCTCCCTCGATGCCGCCCCTCCACCTCTTCCCGCCTCTCTCCACGTCCCTGTCGACCGTCCTGTCCGTCCCCGCGGATTCCGGTGCACCCTCCGTCGCGACCTCCCTGTCCATTCCCTCCTGGACCAGGTCGGGATCGGTTCGGGTAGCCTCAGGCGTACTCTGCGGTATCGGAGTAGCCCTCACGGGATTCGGGTATTCCCCCGTTGAAATCCCCGTCCTACGGGATCACGGAGATGTCCTCCTCGTCCTGGAGGAACCCGGTCGTTCGTCCCCAGGGGCCCAGTCCGGATCCGGTCCATGGATCATCAGGATGCCCCCAGGACCGACGAAGAGGGGCAGGGACGGGGGAAGGGGCTTGGAGGGGAGGAACGGGGCAGGAACAAGGCGGCAGGGATCCTGGGGAAGTCGACACGGTGTGACACGGTTGCCGGACGGTCACCACTCGGGGCACAACCCGACCGAGGTTCCCGGAAGGGTGGAGAAGTGGAAAGCAAACGAGATGGCATCCTTCTCGCCGTCGTCGTCGGTATCGATGTCCGGAATGGCGAGCGTGTCGAGAGCCTCCTTCATGACGGTCTTCTCTTCCCCGGACAACAGGTCCTCGGGCATGTAGTCCACGGCCTCCATCAGCTCGTCCTTGCGAACAGCGCCGCCGATGAGCCCATCCTCCAAACGGAAGCCACCGCCGTCCAGGGGCACCACCTTGGCCTGGATGGACGCCATGTTGAACGTCACGGTCAAGGCGACATCCTGCCCGAGGGGTACCTGCAACGAGAAGAGGCTCTCCGGCCCCCCGGCGGTCAGCACACCGTCCAGCACCAGCGCGCTCTCGAACGTCATCGGGGTCGAACAGTCCCACGAGTTCACGTCGTCCGGCAGGGCGCACGAGGCGCAGCCCCCGGCTTCCCACTCGCACGGACCGGCCGAGGCGTCGGGGCGTGCATACATCCCGACGAGATCGAACGTCCCACCGCCCAGATCCCAGTTGTCCGCGGAGAGCTGCAGGAAGACCTCGGTCCCGTAGAGGGCTTCGAGATACGCATCCGCCTCAGGGAAGAACGAGAGGAGCTCGGGCAGCACGGCGGCGAACCCGTTGTCGACTCCGTCGGAGCACTCCCCCTCCGGGGCACAGGTATCGGGATCGTCGTCCAGATCAAGGCCGCCCTCGGCGTTCGCTTCGAACGAGAACGCTGATTCCATGAACCTCTGGCACTCTCCGGCCCCCGCCTGGGAACAGTCCGGGGGAGAGACACACTTCCCCTGCGAGCAGACCTCAGCGCCCCCCGTGCACTCCCCACAGCTCCCACCGGCACTGTCCGGACCGCACTCCTTGCCCTCGCATTGCGGGACGGGCGGAGCCCGATCATCCCCGCACTCGTCGCCGCATCCGTCCGGCCCGGATTCCTTGCCGCTGCACTGCGGCACGCACTCGCATACCCCGTCATGGCAAACGAAGTTCTCAGGACATGTCCCACACGCGGCTCCGTCCGCTCCGCCGCCGCACTGGGCAGGCTCACCGCTTCGCAGCAGGCAGTCCGGGGCCCTCTCCTCCGGTGTGACCTCCTCGGCCTTCGTCTCCGGTTCGCCGCTCGTCGTATGGTCGCCGGTGGCCGAGTCCCCGACGTCGACAGGAGTCACTGCTGTGTCCGTCGCTCCGCTCTTCCCCCCGCACCCCACGGCCGCCACCCCGCAGACCAGGATCACCCGCATGCTCCACGTTCCCATCGCGGCACCTCTCGGCGACAAGAAGGATCGTAACGAGGCGGGAGGGGGAGGTCAATGGTGGGGACGAGGACTTCGCCGGTGGGCACGCAGGGAGGGATGGTTGTCGCTGGTCACTCCGACTCGCAGGCATCCCCCTGCCCGTCGTTGTCCATGTCCGCCTGGTCGGGATTGAATGCGAGCGGACAGTTGTCCTCCGTCGTGAGCACTCCGTCCCCGTCCCCGTCGAACTCCGAGTCGCAGGGCTGGCAGTCCAGGCAGTTGCACGGGTTCTCGCCGTACCCGCACTCGCCGTCACCACAGGCCGTGCACACGTACCCGTCGGCCGGGATCTCCACGCAGTCGAAGCAGCACGTCTCCGGCTCGCACGGGTAGTAGTCCGCTGCCGCCAACGGGGCAGGGACCAGGTCCGAGCAGCAGGAGTACGTCGGGTCCTGTGCCACGAAGGAGTCCCCCTCTTCCCGGCACGATCCCTCGGGCACGCAGGTGTGCTTCGGCCCGCACACCTGATCTGGTGCGCAACCTCCGCACGACATTCCGCACCCGTCGGCTCCGCACGGCTCCCCTGCACACATCGGGATGCACAGGCACTTTCCCTGCAGGCACACCCACTGGGGCGTCGGACCGCATTGCGTCTCTTCTCCCATGGGGGAGTGGCTGCACTTCCCACTTGCCGGGTTGCAGGAGTCCGCTGTGCACTTGTTCCCGTCGTCGCAAACGATGGGCTCGTGCAATGGCTGGCAGCTCTCGATGTCGAAGAAGTCGAGCGTGCACGGGTCGTCGTCGTCGAGGACCCAGAACGCGTAGATGCACTCCCCGGTTCCAGGCTCGTAGACCAGCGGGACGCACGGGTTGCCCTCGTCACAATAGTCTGGGCTGTGAACGCACTCCCCTGTCTCCGGATTGCAGCAATCGAGAGTGAGCCCGGAGTAGTGTTCGCAGTTCTTCTCGGAGTGCTTGCACTCCCCCGTTGCCGGGGTGCAGTAGTCCTGCGTGCACTCGTTCCCGTCGTCGCAGTCCTTCTCCAGGTGGCTGCACTCGCCACTTGCCGGGTAGTAGGATTCCGCGGTGCACGCATCCCCGTCGTCGCAGGCCTTCGGCACGTGCACGCAGCCCCCCTGTTCCACGTAGCAGAAGTCGACCGTGCTGGGCTTGCCGTCGTTGCAGGGGTTTGGCAGGTAGATGCACTCTCCGGTCCCCGGGCTGCACCAGCTCACCGTACAGGGGTTTCCGTCGTCGCAGAGCTTCGGAGCGTGCTCGCAGGTCCCGTTCACCGGGTTGCACGAGTCCAGCGTGCAACCCCTCCAATCGGTGCAGTCCTTGGGGGAATGCAGGCATTCGCCGGTCGATGGGTCGCAATGATCCAGGGTGCACGGGTCGTCATCGCCGCATGCCACCGGCTTTGCGGTACATTCCCCGGTCACTGGATCGTAGCTGTCCACGGCGCACAAGTCGTTTCCCCCGCAAGACTTGTCCAGGTGCTCGCACAATCCGGTGCCTTTGTTGCAGTAGTCGGTAGTCTCCGGGTTCCCATCGTCGCAGTCCTTGTAGACATGCGTGCAGCCGCCCCACTTGCACTGGTCGTCGGTGCAGGGATCCCCGTCCGGGCACAGGTTGGTGAAGTAGTGGCAGACATCCTCGTACGGATCGTAGATTTCTTCTATGCAGCTGTTCTCCCCGCCGCAGCCTTGTTTGACGTGCGAGCATCCCCCCACCGGGCTACAGGTGTCCATTGTGGCCTTGTTCTTGTCGTCGCAGTCCGTCGCACCGTACGCACACTTGCCGGTTGCGGGGTTGCAAAAGTCGTCTGTGCATGCGTTGCCGTCGTCGCACGACTTCAGGACGTACTTGCAGGAGCCCGTTGCAGGGTTGCAGGAATCGACGGTGCACGGGTTGCCGTCGTTGCAGTCTTTCGAGACGTTGACGCATCCCTTCTTGGAGTCGCAAGAGTCGTCGGTGCACGGGTTCTTGTCGTTGCAGTCGACAGGCACGTGGGAGCAGCTGCCGTCGGCCTCGTCGCACATGTCCCAGGTGCAGGTGTTCCCATCGTCGCACTTCTGCTTGAAGGTACAGGATTCGTCGAGCGGGTTGCAGATGTCCGTGGTGCACTTGAGGCCGTCATCACACTTCGCCTTCCACATGCAGCAGCCGGTGACGGGATCGAAGTAGTCAATCACGCATGGGCCACCGGTCGCAGGACAGTAGGGTTCGTGCTTGCACTCACCCGTCGAAGGGATGCAGTAGTCGACCGTGCCGCACTTCCCGTCGTCACAGTCCTTCCACTCAAACTGGCAGCCCTTGGCCGGATCGCAGAACTCGGTGGAGCACAGGTTCTTGTCGTCGCAGCTGAACGGCACGTTCGTGCAGATCCCTGATGCCGGATCGCAATCGTCTTTGGTACATGCGTTCCCGTCGTCACAGATCTTCGGCTTGAACTCGCACATCCCGGTGGCGGCATCGCACTCGTCGTGGGTGCAGGCGTTGCCGTCGTCGCAGACCTTCTCGGCGCACGGGTCGGAGGGAATCTCCTCCGGGACGTTGTCCTGCAACAGCTCCGCTACCTCCACCTCATCCAGAAGCCCATCCGCCTGGCCCGGGTCCAGCCCCAGATCGAGCTCTGCGTCGAGCGCTTCCGCATCCGGAGAATCCGAATCGAGCTCTGCGTCAAGCGCTTCCTCCTGATCCGTTTCGTCTCCGGCGTCGAGTGCGTCGGTCGGCACCCTGTCGGGGCCGGTGTCGAGATCATCCGCCAGGTCGGCTCCCGTCTCCGTGTCGAGCCCGTCGACAGCCCGTTCGTCCGGCAGGTCCAGTGCAGTCGAAGGTACGTCCCCCGCCCCGTCCAGTGCGGTCGATGGAACGTCCACCGACCCGTCCGAGCCGTCGGTCACGCCGAACGGCCGACTCGTGTGCTTCCCGCCGCACGCGGCCAGCGCCAGCACGCACGCGACGAACAGTGCCCCGGCCCACCGGCTCATGATGCCACCTTCCCTCTGACGCCCCTGATCGTAGCGAGGGCGGACGGGGAGGTCAATGGTGGTATCGAACTGCTCGCTCTCGCGGGGCCTACTCTGCGTCGCTCCTCTTGTGAACGGTCCTGTAGGCCTGGTCGGGGTGTCTCGGCGCCCCTGGGTGCTTCTGCTCCAGGAGTCCGTCCTGTACCATCCGGCTAACGTAGTTCTGCAGGATGGTGCTGGCCTTCCGGTGCAGCGCCAGAGCGATGTCGGCCACTGACACGAACTTGCCTTCGCACACCGTGAGGATCGCGAGCCGTACGTCTTGCGCCGACGCCCAACTCGTTGACGCGACCCGATCTACAGCCCTGCCCCTGGCAGCTGTCGCACCGTCTACGCCAGACCCGGCCTGATGTCCGCCGCTTTGTGGGATGGCCGTCGGACTCTGTGGGATGCTTTGTGGGATGCCCGGAGGAGTTTGTTGGAAGCCCTCGGACCGGCTCACCTCCTGCTCAGCCCCGGGGGTTCGCCCGTCTCCCAGGCTTCGCACAGGTGTCTGCCGGGGGAACAGAGGCAGATCCCCCGAAGGGGAATCTGGGAACTCGGAAAGCGAATAGACCGTCGCCCTCCGCTCGCCGGAGGACTGGAGGAACCCGCCCCGAACAAGCTCCTGAAGCTTCAGCGTGATGTCTCGGGCATGGGCATCGGTCAACTCACGGATGCGGGAGTGCGACGCGTGACCTTCAGCGTGGGCTGTGGCCAGAATCAAGTGTCCGAGCTCGCCAAGGCTGACGAAACGCTGTCCCCATCGCTCCCGGAGTGCCTCCAGCGAGGCCGGAGGGAGCAGGCTTGCCTGGCGTAGCTCCAGATGGGTCTCCCCGTTCTCCACGTCGGTCCGAAGCACGGGAGCCTGCCAGTGCTGAGACGTCCATGCCATTCGGATCGCAGGTCCGCCCGAGCCCTCCCGCTCGCCAAGCTGTACGGCCCCGAACAGGCCCTGCAAGAGAGGATTGCGCGTCATGCTCACGCCACCACGCCATACCTGTTCCACCGAGACAAGCGGCAGCCCCGGATTCAGGAACTCGAAACCTGCCGGTTTCCTGATGACCCGCACTCCGGTGGGGCCCTCGTAGTCCGCGTGCACGAGCGTGTTGACGAGCGCCTCCCGCAGGGCCGCATGAACCGGTCCTTCGTCCCGGCGGAACTGCCCGTTGTCGAGGGCGAACGGAGTCTTGACTCCGGCATGGAGCTTCGGGAGGACACGCAGGTAGAAGCCGAAGACATTGGCCTCCCATGTCCCGTCCGGATGAACCCGGTCCACCCACCGGCCGGCCCCCGCCCCTTCAGCCGGCAGCTCACGGTAGCTGAGATGCCAGTTCGGGTAGAGTTCCCGGAGAGCCCGCTCCTTTCCCAGCATCAGCATGCCCGCTACGGTGGGCCCCTGCTCTCCCCTCTCCCGGTCCTTTCCCCACGCTCCGATGTCGCACAGGAACTCGATGCCCTCGTGCCGCAGGAAAGGGTGTTCCGGCCGCCTCGCTGCGAAGACCTCCCGGTACCGACGAACGGTTTCGACATCCATGTCGGCCAGGCCGTAGTGAGTCAAAATTCGGGCATCCCGCTGGGGTTGAGCATCAGCCAGCATCCTGCGGGCCGTATCCTGGTCCAGGCGGCGGTCGCCGTCGTGGACACGCACAAACGTGTTCCTCTCCCAGGAACCGTTGAGGAACACGGGGCGATCCTCACGTCGTGCCTTCGGGATCCGGATCAACAACAACGTGGCGCCGTCGATATCGACACGCTCCACGTCTGTTCGGCCCAATACGTTGGCGCTCACCTTCTGCCTGTCATTCAGCGCATTCCACAGGTCTCTCTCTACCTTGTCCGGGTCACCGAGCCCATCGAGGGCCAGGCGACCGTCTCCGGATTCCCTGGCCCCGAGGAGGACCACGCCCCCCTCCGTGTTGGCCATCGCGCTGTAGGTCTCCCAGAACGTCCGCGGCACGGTGCCCTGTCCGTCCGCACCGGCGGCGAGCTTGGCCTCGAAGTCCCATCCCTCCCGAAGCAGCTCAATGTCCTGACGGCTCCACGTCATTGATCGCCTCCGAGCCCACCGTAGCACATGCCCCCAGCCCGTTCTGGTGCGCAGTTCCTTCCTCGGTCGGATTCTAGCAGCGATGCAGAGCCGACGGAATCGGAATCGGCGGCCGTCCCGGCAGCTCGGTCCTGCCCACCCCAGGGAACACGAGCCCGGACTGAGCGGCGACATGCTGAATGCCCGCCCTGTCCTCAACGGCCGCAGCATCGTCCACAACGTCGGCATTGGCCCCGTTATCAAGCGTACGATATCGCCCATTTCCGTACGCAAAGTCGGCCCGCCCAGACGCGGGAAGACCGTGTCAGAAGCCGACGAGCTGATCTGGTGACCGCCAGGGGCGAGCATCGGGGGGACTGGAGACGGCCCGGGGGGACGCCACCACCGACGGCTCCGTGCTCTTGCGAGGGCCGTCGACATGCCCCCGTGCAACATCCATGGAAGGGTCTTCGGCCTCGGGTCTCACGCCTGCAAGACGGCCTCCACCCAGCGGATACATCCATGCAAAGCCCCCACCACAGTCCGCATGAGAGTGCCACAGGAACTGGTTGCGCTCTGGAAGGGCCGGGGTCCACTTGTGGAATATTAGATCTCAAACACGCTAATACCCGCATTCAATATATGCCATAATCGGTGGAATGTAATCGTACACGCCGCCACCATATGACCAAACGGCTGGCACCAAGACGCCACCCCCCACATGAAACCGGGCCCCCACCGGGCAGCGCACGTAAATGTTCAAAGGCACAAAACCGAAGCCGCCAAACATCGAGGCATACTCTACAAAAACGCCGAACGGATACGCAATCACGCCTACCTCTGCGTCTCCCCGCTCCCCGGCCCTAGCACCAACCCCAGCAACGCCCACCACAAGCGAGAATGCCCGATAGGGCAACACCGACCAGTCATCATCAGGGTACGGCACGCCGTAACCAACAAGAACAGAGCTGAGTAGGCCAGTCTCCCACGAAAACCGCCCAAACTCGACTAGTGCACCGAACCCAAGCGTCGGCCCATGAACAGGGACAATTCCAACGCCAACTATCGACACCTCAGCGTTGTCAAAGGAGAAAACGCTCCCCTCCCCACTACTCTTGACCTCCGTCCAATCCCCGGCGCTCACGGGGTGTCCCAGGCATACCCGTTGGTGCCGCCCTCCCCCGACATCAACAAACAACACCAATAGTACTACACACGCAATGCAAATAATACGATAAGCCATATTTAGTAGTCCAGACATGTGGCATCCTCCATGACAAACTGCTAGGCCTCCCGTCACCCCCATCTGCTGTTGCGCCGCATTTGTCCCGTGGGCCGTGGCCCGATCATCGCGGATCGGAGGTCCGAGATCAAGGCCTTCGTTCCAGGCGGTCAGGATAGAGACGGAGGGGACTGCCTGAAGGTCCCCGGAGTATCCGGGCGCAACCGGTGCTGGGGACGCCCAGCCTCTCCCCTCCTCATCCCCCCTTCCTCCCTCTCGTCCTCCCCCGTCCCTTCCCCTTCATAGCTGCCCCGCTCCTGCCGGGATCGGGTTTCCACTCGGCGGTCTCGTGGTCTGCGACGAACGTGTCCAGGGCATCGACGGTGACCCGGATCGAGGATCCGATCTTCACGTGGGGGAGGTCACCGGACTTCACCAGCCGGTAGACCGCCATCCGGTTCACCCCGAGGTACGCCGAGGCCTCGTCGACGTCGAGAACGATGGTCGGGATCCCGTCCCGCTCGAACGTGTAGCTCTTCATGGTCGCCTCCTGGGGTGCTGCCGGTCCGGGGGAGAGGGGCCAGTCGTCCTCGTTCACCCCCATCCTGCCGAGGGCGGCGGCGAGGGCCTCCTGGGCAAACGCCGTGATGGTCACGTCGGACTTTGCGCCGGCCACCTCCCGGATCCTGCGGGCCAGGTGCTCCGAGAGGAGGAAGGTCATCCTCACCAGCCGGGGCCTGGGCGGGTCCGCAGGCTCCACCGGACGGGGGGCCGTCCCGAACTTCTCCAGCCCCCTCCGGCTCCACATGACCGTGCGGAGGATCCGCGTCTCTCGGTCTTCCCTGGGGAGCTTCATTCTGATCACCCTCTCGCTTCCGGGCACCGGGGCCCGTCGTCCCTGAGCCCCGTCATACCGTGCCTGCCACCATGGAGGCAAGCCTGCCCTGGACGTTGCGCTCCCGATCCCGGTACACCATCAGGGTCTTCACGTCGGCGTGACGGCTGAAGTCGAGCACCTCCTCGATGCCCATTCCGTTCGTCTGGGCGGCCTTGCATGCTTCCGTGATCGCTGTGTGGCGGAGACCATGGGGGCGGACGGCGACTCCGACCTTCCTGCCCAGGTCCCGGACCATCCGGAAGATCGAGGTCCCGGTCAGGCGACTCCCCTTCCCGGCCCGGTCCAGGTTCAGGAACAGGGGACCGGGGTCGGCTCCCCGCACCTCGACCCATCCCGCCAGGGCCTGCCGGGTGGGTTCCGCCAGGGTGAGGGAGAGCTTCTCCCTGTGGCCCTTGCCCAGGACGAGGAGCGTGGCCTGCTGCAGGTCGAGGTCCTGGAGGTCCAGGGCAGCCACCTCCCCCCTCCGGAGTGCCAGGTCGAAGAGGAGCCGGAGGATCGCCCTGTCTCGGATGGCCTTCCTGTTCCCCCGCTCGGCCAGGAGGGCGAGCATCTCCCGGAACGCGTGCGTCCCCGGCCCCCGGGTGTCCTTGTAGGGGGTCCGCCGCTCGTTCTTCACCTCCAGGGTCCACGTCACCATCCCCAGGGTCCGAGCCAGCGTCACCAGGGACCGCAGAGATGCCAGCCTCCGGTTGACCGTGGCCGGCTTGAGCCGCCTGTCCAACAGGTGCGTCCGGTAGGCCAGGGCGACGGAGTTCGCCTCTCCGAGGGACAGGGCGAGCAGGGACCGGGCAGCCTCGTTGACGGACGTAGCGCCGACGAAGGCCCAGAAGTCCTCCAGGTCCTGCCGGTAGGCGAGGATGGTCCGCTCCGACTTCCCGCTGAGGAACTGCCGCATCAGACCGTCCGCGTCCAGGGTGACCGGAATCGAAGGGAGGGATCGGATCGCGACGGCTTCCATGGTGCACCTCCATGTCCTGGTTGTGATACTAGATCAGACGGGACTGGTTTGCAACATGGGTCTTGTTTTGTAGCAGGATCAGAATCGCCCGGTGCCCGAAGCCGTGGGGATGGTCGTGTCCATGCTGCACCGGAAGGCCTTGTCGACCTGGACTCGGCTCCCGGACCACGTCGGTGTGGTCAACGGAGACGCAGTCGGAAGGGGATCACGCACAGCCGGTGCAGAGGCACATCACGTCCTCTCCGGTCTGGTAGGCGCACCAGCCGTGGACGCACTTGGGGCAGTCGGGGCAGTCGTCGCACTTGGCTCCGCACATCAGGTTCTTCTCGCAATCGGCATCGGTGGTGCAGGCGTACTGGGCGGGCCAGGTGGGGGTTCCACACTGGCAGGTCTCCTGGACGCCGCAGAGCCCGCAGACTTGGGTGGCCGGTACCCACTCCTCGGCTCCCCCCAGGCAGAGTTGGTCCGCCCCGCACTGGTCGTGGGAGGTGCACGTGACCGGGCATTCGCCGCAGGATCCGCCACAGCTATCGTCCCCGCAAGTCTTGCCTGTGCAGTCGGGGGTGCAGTACACACAGAGCCCGTCCTCAGCCGTGCAGGTATCAACCGTGGCCGGATCCCCATCGTCGCAGTTGCTTCCGTCCGGACAGCACGCGGCGGGAAACGCTGTGCCTTCCGGAGCGATCATCGGGGGGAGGCTGTGGCACTTGCACAAGGACGGGATCCACTTGTCGAGGGTGCACTCGTTGCCGTCATAGCACCAGTCGTCCGAGCCCTGTTCCTGACAAGGGACGGTGCAGAGGTTGTCGACACACTGGAATTTCTGGTACGGCAGCCCGAGACCATCACAGTCGCTGTCGTCGATGCAACACAAAGGGCTCTTCGGATTCGGGACGCTGACGCAGACTTCGCTCAGACAACTGTCCAGCGTACAGTCGATGCCGTCGTCGCACTCGGCGTCGTCCACGCAACAGTCCGGCGACTCCTTCAGGTGCTTGCAATTCCCGCCGATGCAGAGATCCTGGGTGCAATCGACGCCGTCGTCGCAGCACTCCCCACCACACCCGTCGTCACCGCACCCGTTCCAGTCGTCGCAGGCGGGCTTGCAGACGCACTTCCCCTCCTGGCAGAGGTCCTGCGGTCCTGGGCATTCGCCGCAGGATCGTCCGCACCCGTCGTCCCCGCATTCCTTGCCCGCGCAAGCGTTCGAACAGGGGATGCATCCCTGCTCCGCACACGCTTCGTCGTCCGCGCACACGTAGTAGTAGCCGGGTTTCCCCTCCGGTGCACAGGCCTCGGACTCCGGCACGCAGAACGCGTGGATGTCGACCTCCCAGTCCGACGCGGTGGCGCACACCTCCCCCGAGGCGCAATCCCCGCAGTTGCATCCTATCTCGCCGGCGTCCGAGGGGGAGCACCAGTCCCACGGCTTGTCACCGCACTCCACCCCGGCCTGGGCGCAGGCAGTGGCGCAAGTGGCGCAGCATATGAGATGGTCGTCCAGATCCGAGATGCACTCATCCCCCTCCGCACATTCCCCGCAACTCCCACCGCATCCGTCATCCCCGCAGACGTTCCAGTCGTCGCACTGAGGCACGCAATCGGGGACGCACGAGTGGTCGATGCACTTGGTGTCTTCCGGGCACTCCCCGCAACTGCCGCCGCAGCCGTCGTCCCCGCACTCCTTCTTGCAGCAATCCCAGGTGAGGCAACACGCCCCCTCGCACTTTCCGTCCACGCACAGCACGGGATCCTCGTACGGCTCCTCGGGGCAGAATTCGACGCTCTGGCACCTCCAGCAGGTTCCGCACGATCCGCCGCAGCCGTCGTCCCCGCACTCCTTCCCGTCGCAACTCGGCTGGCAGACCTCGGCACGGGCCTCGACTGCCCCCAGGTCGGGGGCTGCATCCGTCCCCCCGTCCCCCCGCTTCCCGCCACAACCGACCAGCCCCAGCAGGCACACCAGGATCGCCACCTTGCTCCAGTTGCTCATGACGTCACCTTCGGTCTACACAGAGGATCGTATGGAAGAACCCCGGGTGGGTCAAGGGTGCGGGCTTGTCCTTCGAGGACCACTCACTTCTTCTCGTCGACGAACAGCTCCCACACCTCGACTTCGAGGGCGGCGGCGATCTTCTCCAGGGTCCGGACGGTGGGGCTCTTCTGGCCGCGGAGGAGGATGGAGAGGTACCCCCTGGAGATCCCGGCGAAGTCGGCAAGGAAGTTGATGCTCCACTTCCGCTTCCTCGCCAGTTCCAGGATGTTCCTGTCTCAAGGGCACGACGGCAGAGGCATGGCGGAACCAATGTCCCATTGCTGAGCGCAAAGCAGGTCACCCCACACCGGATTCGCCACCTACGGGGCTGCGAACATCCTTGCTACAACGGAGTTCTTTCCCGGGACGAGATCTGCGGAAGGGCCCAGCCAGACGACCACGAAGCGTCCACAGCCCAGGTCGGCGACGTCCGGGTTCCGCTGGCTCCCCGCCACCTCCTGGTTGACCAGGAATTCGTCTGCCACCGGCTTGCCATCCTCATCGAACCGCCGGGCCATGACGGCCTCCCCGTCCACATCCTCGGGCACGCCCGTGGATTCCCAGACGACCACGAACGAATCGTCCTCCAACACAGCGCTGGCCCGGAAGCTCCTCATCGCCCTGTGGCATTACGTCGAACATGACATCGTCCCGGAAGGTGCAGTGTTGAAGCGGCAACCCAAGCAGGAGGTGCACGAAAAGGAAGAACTCGATACAGCGTTCCAGCAGGTCGCCTAGGCTGGAACGTCGGTGGGGAAGGAGCCCGCGTGGCTCTTGGGTCGGCTAGCGCTCGACCGTTTTTGAGATTGGGACCTTCCCTGCCGGTTCCGCTGCCGCGCAGAGCGTATGCAGCATCGGGTGCTCGGGCTTCGCCCGACACGGATAGAAGGTTGTGCTGGCCAGGGGCCTCAGGCTCCTGACGATCACGGAACCGGCCACCGGCGATATCCACGGAGTCACTGGGCATCCTGAGGACGGATACGGACTGGTCAGAACCATGCACGCAGGGACTGCGTCCGACAGCCGCGCTCACCACACTTCGGCTGCGCAGTCGGACTCCAGATCCATCAGCATCGAAGCTGTCCGCGACGAAGGCAGCGCTAATGATCTGTCTCTCTCAGGAGATCCTGCTGCGCCGCTCACCACCTGCTGCAGACTGTGGCCTTCGAGAGGGAAGTGCCGGTACGACCGGCAGAAAAGGAAGTGCTTGACATGGGGGGCTTCCCCATAGAAGGAGCCACAGGTGTTCCGTCTCGTCATGGCCATCGACCCCAGGGGAAAACTCGGGATGTCAACCAGGAGAGAGGGGTGAGCACATCTCGCGACGTAGACTTCCACATCTTGGACGACAATCGAAAAGCAGAGACCCATAGCCTCCATGCCCACTCAGATTGTAGGTGGTCCAGCTCGAAGGGACCGTACCATGCCACGAGTTCCTGCAGTCTCACATAGGCGGCCAACTGATTCCCGCGGGCCGCCCTCTCCAGCCCAAGCAACAGGGCAAACCTAACATCCTCGTAGGCATCCGAACCGGGAAGTGTCATCCATGCGTCGGCCAGAATACCCAGCGTGTCGTCTGGACCCCGTGGAGGCGGCGGAAGCGAAGGAATGATGAGAGCCGCTTTCATTCGGCAATGCGCCCTAACCGCCAGCAGATCGGCACATCCTTGCCGATCGCATGGCCCGAATCGTTCGCCCGTGGCAGAATTGACTCCCATCCCGTCCAACAGGACTCCTCTGTAGCAGTCTCGATTGTCCTTGCAGATGAGGGTCATGCGGACGGTCTCCTCAAGTCGCAGGCAACACGGCGAGGGCTGATACACTTCCGCCGGCTTCCGCGACCACCAACGAGCCCTGCTGGACACCCAGTCGCGGCAGGCCCCGCCCAACACACCTTCAGACCCGACCCTTGCCGCCAACGCCAGCGCTTGCACGAGCCCCCAGTGGAGCCCTCCCCCAGGCAGGGCTGTCAACGCCAGATCTCCCAGTGCACCTTCATTGCTCTCCCCGGCATTCCGATCAGGCAGCATGTGCTGCAGGGCAACTGTCGCCCGTCTCCCGGCGTGCAGGCCGACGACACGTGTCAACTCGGCTCGAGCAAACCAGTCGAGAGTGGGATCGGCCAGAACACTGAGCGCTACAGAGAGTGTGGCTTCGTCCAGCGTTGCGGCAAGGCCCCGGGAAACCACCCTCAATCGGGCAATGTTCTCTCTTGCCCAATCGTCCCTCTCGGGGCCAGCCGGGGGAGGGGGACCAAGCGGTTTCGCGACCTCATGCAGAAGCGCCCGCTCGACACCGTTCTCCCGCAAGTCAGCGAGAACCAGTGGAATCCGCCAGCCCTGTCGCCACCTCCATGGCGGCACCCCGAGCTTGCCGGCGTAAGTCTCGAAGTACCGTATCGAGGGGTGACCCGGTGGAGCATTGAGCAACTGTACCAAGAACTGTGCCGCCTCCGCCCCGCGCCACACCAACGCCGCGTGGGACTTTGTGTATGTTTGGTCTGACAGCAGCCCCACGAGAAGTCCCTGCAAACTCCCCGGTGGGGCCGCGTCAGGCCAAGTTGGATGCGTGGCCGCTGGAAGTGACAACCCCAGGGACCGATTCCGATGCGCACACTCGGCCTCACAGCACACGGCCGGCATAAATGGGGGACGAACCACGTTCTGCAGGGCGGACAAATATCCATCCTGGTAATAGAACTGCAGCCAAAACTTAACTCCACAAGAAATCCTCCAGGTAGCCCTAATGCTCTCGGCGACACACTTGACGCACTCGACGACGTAGCTAATATCAGTACCATCGCCAACAACAGTCACGCCGTCAGAGAGTTCTTTCGGTATGGATACTTCTATCGTGCCGGAAACCATCGGATCTGCAGATAGCCCTTGCTTGTAACACCGCCGCCATTTGGGGTATCTGCCAGCAAGATCCCTGGCAACCGTGGTCGCCGAGCACCTCCCCTCCACGACAGGCTGGCCAAGACCGACCACGAAACCACTGAACGAATCGTCCGCTGACCGAACAGCGCGGACGAAGTCGGCGCGCGCCCGGCACTCCTCATCCCAGGCGGCTCGCGCAAGCAACCAAGGCTCCACCGCAGGCTCCGTGGAGGCCCCACACGCCGTCTCATCGTCAACGGTACACACAGGGCCCGCCACGAAGGGCAACTGCTCAGCTGCCCGGACCTTAACGAGCAGCCGAGCTCCGAACAACGAGGAGTTCCAACCGCAGCGTCGCTCCCTTCCTCCACTCACGTCGCCGTCCAACACCGACGACTCCCGACCACTCCCGCCGGCCAAACAGGCCCGTGCCTCGTTCGCACTCCTCCCCTCGACATTCCGCACCAATGCCCCCCAAACCCCCACGGAACGACGGGCCCAACTCGCCAAGCCCGAGCCACGCCCCGCGATAGAGCGGTTAGCGAGTCCCGCCGGAGACTCGCCACTCCACACCCCAGTGGACGCACCGCCAGCAACCCCATCCGCACTGGAAGCGGCCCGGCACGGAGAGCCAATGCGACAAACCACGCCCCCCAACAAGACAAGAATCCCCATAAGCCCGCATTCGACGGCCAACCATGCGCGCCCGGGACAATGACTGCCATAGTCCATCCTTTGTCCCCTGAGCCACGCCCCAATTGTCCTGGACGTGGCGTCCGAGATCAAGGGGTTTTTCGAGTGGGTCAAGATGGAAACGGAAGGGACTTTGGGGAAGTGGGTGCGGGCAACCAGACGGCCGAGGCGCCGCATGGGCCGTGGGTGCGGGATCCCTGACGGCTTGCGAGGTCGAGGCGGCGACCGGCGGCACGGCTGGCCTTGATAGTCTCGTGCCCGGAGCGCGGCTCCCGAAGATCGAGCCTCCCCTTCAGGGGAGGTGCCCCTCGGCCACCGGGCCGAGGGGCGGTGGGGACGTGCCGGGCTTCCCCAGAGTCGTGGGTCTGCCTGAGCGTACCGGCACAAAGTAGAAATGGGAGCGTGGGGATCGGGAGGTGGTATGCCAGCCACTACCCGCCGCAGGCCCCCGGGACATGGACGCACCCGTACTCGATGCACTTGTCCTCGGTGCAGAGATTGCAGTCGTCGCACTCGTCATCGGACAGGCAGCATCCCACCGTTTTGGAGTGGTAGCAACAGTGGTCGGGGGCACAGATATCCAGCGTACAGGGGTTGCCGTCGTAGCAGTCGGAGTCCCAGCCGCAGCAGCAGGACAGTGGAGTAAACTTACAGTGATGGATCTGTAGAACACATATGTCTCCGGTGCAGACGTTGCCGTCATTGCAGTCCTTATCTGAGAGGCAGCAGAATGGCACCTGGCTATGTGTGCACATGCAGTCCTCCTTGCAGAGGTCGAACGTACAGGGGTTGTCGTCTTTGCACTGGCCGTCCTCGCTGCAATCGCAATCGTCAGGGACACTTGCGTGCTTGCACTGACCGTCCATGCAAAAGTCAAGGGTTGCCGGATCATCGGGTCCGGGATTGCCGTCGCCGTCCGTGTCCTCCTCCCAGAGGCCTCCAGGCCCGCAGTCGGCGTCCTCCTCGCAGCACTCAAGCCCCTCGGCCTTCTGCAGTTCGAGAGCCTTGGTGTCGTTGTGGCAGTGGTGACCCACCAGGTCGCACCAGCTCTCGACGCAGGCGGTGCTCGGGCCGCACTCCGAGTCTTCGGTGCAGCACCCCTCGACTTCTTTCGTCAGGCACTCGTGGGCAAAGCAGAGGTGCTCCGCGCACGGGCTGCCATCTACGCAATCCTCCGTCTTGTCGCAACACCCCGGAAAGACTGCGGCGACATGGACGCACATGTCCCCCATGCACGAATCGACCGTGCAGTTGTTCCCGTCGTCGCAGTCCCCGCAGGTTCCTCCGCACCCATCGTTGCCGCATTCCTTGCAGGCGCAGTTCGGGACACAAACGACGCAATGCCCGCCCTGACATGTGGCGTTGGCTGAGCAAGTACCGCAGGAACCGCCACACCCATCGTCGCCGCATATTTGGCCGGCACAGTTTGCGGAACACACACATACTCCAGCGACGCACTCCGCACGTTCATGTATGCACTGCCCGCACTGCCCCGAACAACCGTCGGGTCCACATTCCTTCCCTGTGCAGTCTGACTGGCAAGGACAGGCATCCCCGGCGCAAGCGTCTTCCCGGCCCAGGCAGGCACAGCATCCCGCCTCGCACCCCTCGTCGCAGCAATCTCTGTACGTGGCGTCAGGGATGTGAGGAGTGTCCCCTACCACATCCCTCGTCGCCCGGTGGACTGTTTCGGGCCCGATGTCCCCCGGAGCCACACTCTCCTCCGTCAGCGTATCACCAGTCCCGACAATGACGTCCTTTGTGTCCTGGCAGAGCGTCCCGTCCGCCCCCCGTGTCCCGCTCTTCCCTAGGCAACCGCCCAGTGCGATCCCGCCAATCAGGAAAGTCAGCTTGCACCAAGTGACCAAAGCGCCCCCTCCCCCCCGGCAACGAAAGCCCAGTCTACAGCTCCGTGCGATCCCCTCGGCATGACCCTGCCATCGGCCGCCCACGAACGCCTCCTGGAATCCCATTCACGATGCCCCCATCCTCGCTCCGAACGCCGCCCTCTTGCCAAACCGCTCGGCACAGCGGCTAGCACCTCCTCCATCGAGTGCGCCTGTCTCCTTGAGCGCCTTGTGGAAGGCCAACGCGTTTGAGATCAGGCCCTTCAGATGCGGGTCGGGGATGTTGATGCCGTCCTTCTGCAGGGCTGCCCGGACCAATACGAGCAGGGAGTCAATGCTGTGCGACCCAACAGTGGCCAGGCTTGCGGATGGCGGGACAGCCGGCCGGTTCAACATGGACGCAGCAGGAGCGCCTGCCGGGGCCACTCCCGCATTCCGGACGGATGGAGCCGCCTGCTGAGTGACGTGCGGCAGACTCGCCCCACCCCGGACGGAAAGGCTGGAGACTGCACCGGCAGCCGTTGGCCCGCAGCTCGCCCCGTGACCGCAGCCAGCGCCTTTGGGCTGTCCGGCCTGCTGGTGGATGCAGGAGCTGGCACCAGCCTCGCCCCTGCCCGTTGCCACCTCCTTCTCCATCCAGTTCATGTCCAGCGTCTTGCGTGACGAGTCGTTCATGACGGAACCGTCTGCATTGACAACCACATTCCACGTCCCAGAGCCTCAGGTCGAGTGTGCCTGCCAGTCATCCGGCCTTCAAGGGATCTGTTCTTTCGGACCTCAGCCAAGGCTGGACCCCGGTCTTGCCCCCTCAGTGGCACCAGCAGCGCTGCTGTGGCGAAAGGTCTACTGCACATACACCACCTCGAACGTGGTTCCCGCCTTGACCATGGCATGGAACTGGATTGCCGGCCCGGGGGTGGGGCAATCGGGCTCGCCCTCTGGGCAGCATGCGTACCAGGACGGAAGGATCTCGTAGTCGGCGTCTGGACCCTGCGTGAGCAGCTCGCCGGGGTAGGAAGCTGCCGACTGCGCCCCGTCGACGTCGTCGGAAGCAGACTCGAGCGAGGTGCTCCCGGCCGCTCGTGCCTCTTCGCCAGGCAAGTGTCTTAGCAGCAGGACCTTCGCATCCGGCGAATACCCGTCCGGCAGGCACGCCCGGTAGATGCGCTTGTTGAGACGGTCGGCGATGTCGAGCAGGGCAGCCCGGATGCCCCCCGGGGCATTCAGATTGTAGACCGCACCAGCGGGCCCGAACATCTCGACAAAACGGATGAGGCGCAGGGAGAGTTGGGCCTTTCCGAACTCGTCCGTGTAGCTGATGTAAGTGTTCCCGCCGAGCACCGGGTTCTCGGGATCCCCGAATGAGGCCACATAACACTCCCTGACGCAGTCGAGCTTGAGGGCTCTGTAGGCTTCGCACCCCTGGGCCATGGGTTCATTGACGCACTCAGGCGCGGCCTTCTCTCTCGCCTTCGCGAATTCCTGGCATGTGACCAGCTTCTCGTTTTCTAGACACCCCTGGCCAATGAGCGATGGCAGTTCGGTACCGTCCTTGTCCGGAGGCAGGGTGAGGCCGTCGCCAAGGATGCCGGCAACAAACACCTGGAGAGGATCCTTCTTGAGCGTCAGCAGCCTGTCACGGAACGGCCCCACCGGAGCAAGCGAGAAGATCGGGTTTCCCGGAGGGTGTTGGAAACTGGAGATCTCGGACATGCCGAAAATGGCAGGACGGCACTTTCCCCCGCTGGCAGGGAGGTCGTTGCCCGGCACTTCGCAATGCCACCACGCCGGGCAGTCGGCATCGGTCTTGCAGTCGTTGCAGCCAAGATCGTAGGCGCAGTTGTGGTGCTCCACGCCCTGGTACTCACCGAGCAGGCTGCACGATCCGAAGTAGTTCGCCTGGATAGCTCCATGGCACAGTCTGGTCTGTTTCCCGGATATCTTGGAGTATCGTTCGTCGGTCTCGCAGCCCGAAGATCCCGTCTGGGAACTGGCGCAACCTGCCGCGTCGTTACAAGTGAAACTGGGAGAAGCGAAGTCGGGGTCAATGCTGCAGTCCTCCTCTGCAGCCAAGACCACCACGGCCAAGTCAGCGTCCCGTCGGACAAACTGTACGGCGGCCGTGGCGTTGGGCCCGTCCGGCGCCAAGCTTGCCCAGAGGTACCTGAGGTTCTGCTCTATGTTAGCCCAGTAGTTCTGCTGCGGCTCGAAGACCGCCAGGCACCGGAACAGAGCCAACGTGTCCCCCTCGAGGATGGAGGGCACCTCGGCCGGGCAGTCTGCAGATATCGGCGGCCGGATGCATCCAGAGTTCTCTGCCCCACCGCCAGGTTGCAAGCATTGCCAGGAGCAGGGAGCGCCCACAGCGCCCATGCACTGCTCTTCGATGCAGGACAGATCCAGTCCGCAGACGCCAGCAAAGCAGAACTCGAAGCAGCATTCAGAATTCCCCTCGCACCCGAAGACACAAGAGGTGTTGATTGAGCCGTTGAGATTCACGTTCCCGCTGGGCCAAAGGGACTCGCAACGCCACCCTGGGCCACCCAATTCATCCTCACAGTCCTCGTCCGTCAAGCAGTACCGAACGCGCTTATCAACGCAGGCCGGCGGCCAATCCTGTGCGGGAGCCGCCTGGAATCCGGCCACCTTGCTCGACACCACAACGGTTCGAACTGCAACCTGCCCGGTTCCGCCAAGGGCTGCGACAAATTCCGGAAACACCTCTGCCAAAACAGTCTTCTCAGCGTGCATGTGCGCCGCGTTTTCAACAGCCCACACAAGATCTACCGGCCGGGGCAGATTCGGCGCGTCTACGGCAATGCCCAGTGATTCGCCGCGAGGAACGCAAACGGCTACCTCTGCCTCGCCTACCGAGACGCATCGACTATTGCTGGGGCACTCGGCGCTCCGGCAGTCCGCGAAGCACAGACGGTTGATGCACACGAAACCTACACTGCATGGGCACGCCGCACCCTCAGGCCCGGACGTCACAGTACTACACGACGAGGTCCCCAGAACGCCGACGAGGAAAGCAACACGCCCCACCCGGCACATCAACCTCGCTACGCCCAACTGACGCACCTCCCAGCAGAACACAGCAAACGCCCCCATAGCTGCCATAGTCCATCCTTTGTCCCCTGAGCCACGCCCCAATTATCTGGACATGGCGTCCGAGATCAAGGGGTTTTTCGAGGGGTCAAGATGGAAACGGAAGGGACTTTGGGGAAGTGGGTGCGGGCAACCCGACGGCCGAGGCGCCGCATGGGCCGTGGGTGCGGGATCCCTGACGGCTTGCGAGGTCGAGGCGGCGACCGGCGGCACGGCTGGCCTTGATAGTCTCGTGCACGGAGCGCGGCTCCCGAAGATCGAGCCTCCCCTTCAGGGGAGGTGCCCCTCGGCCACCGGGCCGAGGGGCGGTGGGGACGTGCCGGGCTTCCCCAGAGTCGTGGGTCTGCCTGAGCGTACCGGCACAAAGGCCCCCAAGCGCAGGATCACC
>Ga0233425_10002420_pt1 | contig 36853 bp, 35 predicted proteins | sample Watercolumn_Towu_2_FD_181712 | JGI IMG/M metagenome (GOLD analysis project Ga0233425, IMG submission 181712) | Freshwater microbial communities from Lake Towuti, South Sulawesi, Indonesia - Watercolumn_Towuti2014_140_MG | ecosystem: Environmental > Aquatic > Freshwater > Lake | place... | reverse complement strand
ATGGACACTAATTTACACGAATTTTACCTTAATTATTTCGTGTACATCCGTGTAAATTCGTGGCTAACCTACAGATAAAAATTGAGGAAGATATGACACAGCTACAACAGGCCAGGCAAAATATCATCACACAGGAGATGAAACAGGTTGCGAAGGATGAAGGTCTTGACACTGAATTCATCAGGATGCGTATCGCCGAGGGTAAGGTCGTCATTCCGGCAAACCGCAAACGCAAGGCTGCAAAGGTCTGCGGTATTGGCGCGGGACTCAAAACCAAGGTCAATGCAAACATAGGGACTTCTGCCGATTATCCGGATATCACCAACGAGATGGAAAAACTACTGGCAGCAGAAGAGGCAGGCGCCGATGCGGTAATGGACCTCAGTACCGGCGGCGATTTACGGGCGATACGCAAAAGGGTTATCGAAGCGTCTTCTATTGCCGTTGGGAGCGTGCCCATTTACGAGGCAGCCGTCAAGACCGTTCAGCGCAAGCAGGCAATTGTCGATATGACTGCAAAGGACATGCTCGAAGCGATACGGCTGCACTGTGAGGATGGCGTGGATTTTATCACCGTGCATTGCGGCGCAACCAGGGGGGTGCTCAAACATCTCCAGGGAAACAAGCGAATTTGCGGGGTGGTGAGTCGCGGAGGGACGTTTCTGGTGGAATGGATGATCCACACCGGCAGAGAGAATCCGCTGTATGAAAAATATGATGAGATACTGGCGATTGCGAAAGAATACGATGTGACCCTGAGTTTGGGCGATGCCATGAGACCGGGCGCCCTGGCAGATGCATTTGATCGCGCACAGGTGTATGAGTTGAACGTCCTGGCGGAACTTGCCCAAAGAGCGCTGGATGCCGGAGTGCAGGTTATTGTGGAAGGTCCCGGGCACGTGCCCTTGAATCAGGTAGCCGCGCAGGTTCAATTACAAAAGGAACTTTGCAAGGGTGTGCCTTTTTATGTGCTTGGACCGATTGTTACGGACATTGCCCCCGGATACGACCATATTACTTCCGCTATTGGAGGGGCTATTGCAGCCTCGGCAGGAGCTGACTTCTTATGCTACGTAACGCCAACGGAACATTTGAGCCTGCCGGGTCCGTCTGATGTGAGAAGCGGCGTAATGGCCGCACGTATTGCCGCCCATGCGGCTGATCTTGTTAAAGGTATAAAATCGGCCTGGGAGTGGGACAAGAAGATGTCACAATTCAGGCGGAAGAGGGACTGGGAAGGGCAGTTCAACACGTGCATTGACCCGCAGGTGGCAAGGAGCATTCGGGAGAAGGGACGGCCCCAGAATAACGAGGTCTGCTCCATGTGCGCTGAATATTGTGTATTCAAGCTAAGCGATAAACAATAAAATTACGTAAAGATGGTTTTTGCTATTAACCATAGTTTTTAATCAGGGACAGGTTATGATCTTATTTATAAAACATATTGATATTGAAGGACCGGGTACTATTGGAGATTTTTTGGAGGACAATAAAATATCTTACGATTGTATGGATCTTTCCAACGGAGACAGATTGCCTGGGTTGAAAAATCTCTTTCAGGCAATCATTTGCTTGGGTGGGCCTATGAATGTTTATGAAGTGGAAAAATATCCTTTCCTTTCGAAAGAAGATACATTTCTCAAAAAGGTAGTGGAAGAGGAGATTCCATTTCTGGGAATTTGTCTTGGTGCGCAGTTGATTGCAAAAGCAACAGGTGCAAAGGTGGCCAGAAATCCGGTGAAAGAAATCGGATGGTATAAAATAGTACTTAATGATAACGGGCTAAATGATGACTTGTTCAAACATTTCCCTGAAATTTTTAATATATTTCAATGGCATGGGGATACCTTTGGTATACCTTCTGGAGGGAAAAGGTTGGCATTTTCTGAGCTATGCCAGAATCAGGCGTTAAAATATGGTAGAAACATTTATGGTATTCAATTTCATGTAGAAGTGACAAAGGATATGATTGCTCAATGGGCCGATGCATATAAAGCGGAATTGGAAGCTTTGAAGGGGAGTGCGTCGGATAAAAAAAAGATGCTGGATGACTATGGCAAATTGGAAAGAGGATTTATGAAGCAGGCAGAGCTGTTTTATGTTAACTTCTTTACTATTGCAGGTTTATTGAAAAAAAAGTTGATTTCTTCTGCTCGATTTTAATTGGTAATTTCCAAGAGAAAAAAGGCGAAATATTGTGTAGATAGCTTAAGTATAAAGCGATGCTCTATGCAAAAAGGTTTAAATTATTTTTAAGATTTGCCGATATTTAAGGATAACGAGAACTGGATATCATGTCCTAATCGTTATTATTGGAGTATTTAATTATAATTTGTCGGAGTACTTACAGATAAAAAGCTAGAAATTGGTTGTATTTTGGGTATAATAAAGTTATTGTACCGCTTTAGCTTTTTGGAGGTAATAATATGTCGATAGAAAATATTTCAAAAGCATATCTCAATAATAAGATTGCTAATATCGGTCGTTTTGATAGCGGCAAGGTAAACCCTAAGGCAGGGAAAAAAGATAGCAAGGAGTCTCCTAAAGGGAGCGATACTGTTGATATTTCTGGTGAAGCAAGAAATATCGGAGAAGTGCTTGCCAACCTGAAATCTGGTCTAAATAAAGTTCCCGACCAGAGAATATCAAAAATGAAGGAAATAGAATCAAAGTTGAAAGAAAATTTTTACGATAGTCGAGAAGTGATCGAGGGTGTTGCAGAAAATATAAGTGATGTTTTTAATGCTAGGAAGTAAGAGAAATATATTCAAGAACGAGGATGTGGTATTGTATTAAAATGAGCAAAAATTATACTTTGAAAGCAAAAGGCAAGATGTATAAATTTTAGTATTCTGATTTTATTCTCTTAAGTTTAGAGATATGGGTGTGTTAAAGCCTGTCTTGTATGTATAGTATACAATTAGACAGGCTTTTTTTGTTTGTATAATTGGTTTCTTTGCCCTTCTATTTTCAATCATAAAATTATTATTGAAAGGGGATAATAATGAGTTGGAATATAAATAAAAAGTTATTTGTGTTGTTGGTTGTATTTTTTATTATGGTGGGTAATGCATTTGGGAAAGAGCAAAAGCCGGAAGTAGTTATTTTGCCTTTTAAATGTAACACTGACTTGAAAGATCTTGCGCAGGGAATTGAGAACATTTTGCGGAGTGAACTCATTCGCTCTACGTATCTTACTGTTACCGAACCCGAACGAACCTATAAGATAATGAGGGAAACCGTATCAAAAAATCTTTTTGTTAAGATAGAAAATGTTGATGTAAAGTCCACGTTTACAAAACCAGATACTGTTGACGTTTTCTCCGGTCTTGACCAGAAAACAATTATTCAAATCGCTGAAAAAGTGAAAGCAGATTTTGCGGTCAGAGGCGCTTTGTCACAATTTGGAGAAAAATATCGAGCAGATATAGATGTTGTCGATATTCATAATAAAAGAACAATGGGTGCATTAGTAGGAGAGTGTGAATCAAAAGAAAAAGTGCCTGAGATGACAGAGCAGCTTTCCCAGCAGGTCGTTGATGTTTGTTGTGGTGCAGACGCGACCATTCAGAAACAGATAGATTCTATACAGAGTTCTTATAAACAGGGGATATTAAATTATAAAGAAACAATGGATAAACTGAAGAATCTTTCTGCGGAAATGCCGGATTCATTTGCAGTTCACTGTGCCTTATTTTCTCACTACCTGGGACACTCAGAAATGAACGATGAGTTAATAGCAGAGGGTGAGGTGATAATCAAGTCTTTTGATGTTAACAATCAGGACATGGTCGAGTGTTTATCTTCCTTGAATATAGACCCTTTTTATGAATTGGCAAGTGTTTATATTGTAGCGGGAAAATTATCGGATGCTATCGGGGTGTATGAGCAGGCGGTCGGGGTACGTTCAATGAATCGTGCCAAATACTATAAACAATTGGGAGTTTTGTACAAAGTAGAAGACAGAGACAGCGATGCAATAGATGCTTTTAAACAGGTATTGGTATCTGATCCTACAGATTTCGATATTCGAGTTAAACTTGCATCAATGTACGAGAAAGTGGGTGATACATCAAAGGCACTTGATCAATATAGAATTTGTTTAAAGTACTCGAAAAACAAAGAAGAGGGTTTGAAAGTAAAAGAGATGATCAATAGATTACAGGCAAAAGAAAGTATAAATGGAAAATAAAAAAGGTGGTACATTGTTTGCGAATCATATAACCATAAATAACAGTACACGTAGGTTCTGGAAGTGGGAAAATTATCAAAACTAAGAAATGTTTAAACTTTATAATTTCTTTCTTTATAATAAGTTATGTTGTTTTTTTTGCCAATTCTGTGAATACAATCTGGTTTTTTCACCTATATGTTGCGGTATAAAAATGAAGAAAATATTGAAAATTTCAACGCAATGTTGAAATTTTCAACGTTTTTGGGTAAATTTTATGGATGCTCTTTACCGGGAAGTGAAAATTTTGATTTGGAAGCAATTATATTTCTACGAAGTTGTTAAGTTTCGTGGTGTTAAGAAATTCATTAAGATTTTATGAAAGGTAACAAAAAAGAATGACTTCTAAAGCAACGGTTCTTATTGTGGACGATGAAGAAACTATTCGTTTGTCTATAAAAGAGTTTTTAGAGGGGTATGGATATGAAGTTGTTGTTGCTGAAAGTTGTGAAAAGGCACTCGATTTGATAAATGACTTTCTTCCGGATTTAATTCTTCTCGATTTGAGAATTCCTTCCATGGGGGGTATAGCCCTTCTCGAAAAGGTAAAAGCGAAAGACCCCAATGTCCTTATGGTTGTTATGACAGGTTATGGAAGTATTGATTCCGCGGTAGAGGCTATGAAGGTTGGAGCTTATGACTATTTAGAAAAACCTTTTAAGACAGAGCACTTAAAATTAATTATTGAAAAAGCTTTAGGTACTCAGGCCTTAAGACGTGAAGTACTAGAGCTACGTTCTCAACAATGGGCTTTCGCTGACGAGCCGGAAGGTATAATTGTTGGAAATAGTCATCAGATGAAAGAAATTTATAATCTTATCAGACAGGTGGCAAAAAGTCCTTCCACGACGGTATTAATACAGGGTGAAAGCGGGACAGGCAAAGAGTTGGTTGCAAGGGCTATACATCGCTTGAGTTCGAGAAAAAATGGACGTTTTGTGGATATCAATTGTGCTGCTCTTACAGAAAGCCTTTTAGAGGCAGAATTATTTGGATACGAAAAAGGTTCTTTTACCGGAGCTACTGCTGCAGGTAAGCCGGGTTTGTTTGAAGTTGCGGACAATGGAACTGTTTTTCTTGACGAAATAGGTGAAATGGGTATAGCTCTTCAGGCTAAACTCCTTAGGATTTTACAGGAAAGACAGTTTAAGAGGGTAGGCGGGATTAATGATATTAAAATTGACGTCCGAGTAATTGCCTCGACAAACAGAAACTTGGAAGAGGAGGTAGAAGCGGGTAATTTTAGGAAAGACCTCTATTTTAGACTAAAAGTATTGCCAATTTATGTCCCTCCGCTAAGAGAAAGAAAAGAGGATATCCTTCTTTTGGTGAAGCATTTTGTTCATAAATATAATACTGAACTTAAAAAAAATATTCACCATATTCCACCAGAGACAGAAAAATTACTTTTAGAATACCATTGGCCTGGAAACATTCGTGAATTGAAGAATGTCGTGGAGCGTGCAGTTTTGATTGCAAGCAATGATACACTATCGCCTGAATTAATTGCGAATATTGATTTGCAGAAAAAAGTCGCTGTTGTTGACATGGACATTAAGGATAGCGGTGAAACTGACGGGGAATTAAATGTCCGTTCATTGGCGAATATTGAGAAAGAACATATACAAAGAGTTCTCAAGGAAACCTCTTGGAAAAGAACGGAAGCCGCAAAGATACTGGGGATTAATCGAACAACCCTGTATAACAAAATAAAGGAATATGGTATTGACCCAGCATGAATGCTGACCAACATAACATTTTGTTGTTTAATTAACCGTTAATAAGCGGAATTCAAAAGAAGCAGTATTTATCATTAACTATTATATAAAAAGTGCATGAAAAAGAATATTCTCCTGGTAGATGACGAAGAGACTTTGCGTTGGGCCTTACAAGAGGCGCTTGCTGAAGAAGGTTACGAAATAGACAGTATGGATGACGGCCTTAAGGCATTGGAACAAGCAAAGAAAACCACCTATGATTTGTTGATCAGTGATTATAAAATGCCGACGATATCTGGGTTGCAGTTAATTGCTGAGATAAAAAAGATACAACCAAATATTAAGGCAATTATTATGACTGCTTATGGTTCAGTTGAAACTGTAATTGAGGCTATGCATGTTGGCGTAGCGGATTTTGTAACAAAACCGTTCAAAATTGAGCATATGAAGAGGATAATCAACGGAATTTTAAATGCCTCTTTAACACAGCAAAATAATTATACAGTGAGTAGTAGTAATAATGGGGGGGAAGAAGAACTTTTTTATGACAATCTTTTCAAGGAAAAGGCTTTGTTTTTTGTCGCAAAGAATGTGACAGGAACCGACGTCCGTATATTTTACGATGCAATTGAAACTGAGAAGGTGAAGTTGTTTTTGTTTGGCAGTGCGCTGGAAACGACGAGTGTGAGAAATTTAGATGCCATGATTAAGACGATTTTTCGTACCCTCACTACCGAGGATATTTCTCCGGATAATTTGATCAGAGAGATCAATCTTCATCTGTGTAAAAATGTTTACAAACGTTTTCCAGTTTCCTTGTCATGTTCGGCGTTAGATAAACAAAAACAAACTTTTTCGTATGCGATACATGGGCAGGATTTAATAGGTTTTATAAGTCAATCGAATGGCGAGGTAAAAAAACTGGAATCATCTCCATTAGCTTTGAATATGTTTCCCGGTATAAGAATTGTTGAAAATGTCGTATCTGTCCTGCCGGACAGTAAATTTGTCCTCATTCACAGCAATGCATTGCTGAAATGTTTGAGAAATGGGGCTATTGCCGTAGATGATCTCAACAAACTAGTGTCTGATTCATATTCGATTAGATGTGAGGATATGGCAAATGGTATTAAGTTCCGAATGGGTGAGTTTACTGCTGAATTGGCTACAGAAGGAAAAGATAGTGTCGTAATAGTTTCAACCTTCGAGAACAGACCGGTTACATCGTGGGAAGAAATGACGCCAATAACGATGCCCATCGAAAATTTCGAGAAATTGCTGATACAGATTGACAGTAAATTGTCTCTCGTTGTAAAAGACGGCTTTAATAGGTATGCGATTGTTGCTTCTATTATCGAGGCAATAATGAACGCCTCAACTTTTGCTTATGACCATAGAGAGAAAAAAGACGTTTGTGTGAAATTTGCAAGGCTGGGAGAGGAGGTTATTGTTGAAGTGAACGATCATGGGTGTGGGTTTGATGTTCAGGGCTACAAGGAGCCTGACACAGTGTCCTATAATGAACTGACAAAAAAGAGCGGCAGGGGCATATTTCTTATGAGACGATTGATGGACAGGGTAATGATTCAGTCTTCTAAAGAAATGGGGACTGCGGTTTATATGGCAAAGAAGGTGGCATGTAATGATAATTGAAAAACGCACAAAAGAGAAAGCAACAATATTGTTGTTCAGGGGGGATTTGATTTATGATGGTCTTAATGAACTTGAAAAACTCTTTAGTGTGCTGAGTGACAGCGTTAATTTTGTAATACTCGATCTTGGCAATACACAGTATATTTCTGCAAAAGCTTTGGGTATCATCGCATTTTATGCAAGAATTTTCCAGGAAAAACGAGGGGGTTTGAAACTTGCGAATATGAGTGAAAATATAAAAAGAATATTCGATATTACCGGTTTGCTCAAGGTTGTTGAAATATTTGAAAGTCAAGAGGCCGCATTAGCCAATATTGGGCCGCAGGTTGGAAAATTGGAAAAAATGCTTTTATATTCTAAAAAAAATCTTGCTTGAGGAATTTTAAAAAAGGCGAGCTATATGTCTGACACAACAACACAGAATCAACCTAACGAAGATCAACCAAAAAAAACTGAAGTAGTGCAAGAGGAAAAAACCGAAAAAGTCGAAACTGCAAAGGTTGGAGCAACGCAGGAACAAATAGTAGAAAGGGTGAATGATGTTCCTGCCCCTGCCCCTGCCTCTGAGTCGGTGCAGGTAAAAAAGAAGCCACGGTTGCCACGGTTAAAGATTTTGAGTGATTATTCTCTCGTAAAACAGTACGGGATTCTTGGGATTATTTGTGTGGTTGTTTTGGCGGGAGTTTATTTCCTGTTTACGATTCAATGGAAGTATATTAAAGGAAGAAAGATGGAAATTGGGCGTATTGTAGAGGAGAAGGTAAAGGATGCCCTGGCAAAAAACCTAAATTCGGAAACAGGTACTTCAGAAAGCAATAAGCAGGGAAAAAATACGAAGTTATTTGATTCAAAAAAACAAAAAATAGAGGTAGTGGAGGATAATTCAAAGTACGTTATTGAAGCTAATAGATTATATGAGACGGGGGATTATAGAACTGCTGCAGCATATTATGAAAAAGGAATGAACAAATCGATGCCTTTCCTGCATCAGGATTTTGTGTTGTATCGGTTGGGTGATAGTTATTTGCAGGAGCAAAGATATGAGGATGCAATAAAAGTGTTTCAAGCACTAAATAACGACTTCGTGAATACGCCTTATCAGCTTAAAAGTTTGCTGAAAACCGGCGAGTGTTACGCAGGGCTGGGAGAATTCAAAAAGGCGAGAAAAATGCTTTATACCGTTGTGGCGCAGGAGGGAAAGTGCGCTTCTGAAGATGATAAGTGCATTATTGTTGATTCGTATTTTAAGATAGCCGACTATTATATGGAAGAGGCGGAGCGGCTTCGTAAGGCTGATGCTATAGGAACAAGCAGTGTAGCACACCGTTGATTTTAAAAAACATGGAAGTGAAACAGTATGGACAAGAGGTTGAGAAAAAGATTCTTGTGTAAAACAGGACTGATTGCTTGGGTGATTATAGGGATTTTTACAATCTCTATCGGAAAAGGGGAACAGGTTGCCGATCCAGGCAGTTTGCAGAGTGTACAGGAGAAATTACAAAATGAAATGCAAAATCTGGAAAAGCTCCGAACGCAGTTGCAAATACTTGAATTGAAGGATGAAAGCGAAAAGGAATCCGAGAACGAAGGGATAGTTATACAAAGCAGTAGCTCGGACAATAATAAACCCATAGTAATAAATCCCAACGACCAGATTATATTGGTGAAAGAAATGGGTGACTATGGTGTGCCTGTATATTCAATTGATGCTACACAGGTCAAAGTTGCGGATATACTGCAAGCGCTATCCGCGAGTTTCGGTAAAAGTGTTATTGTGGATGAAGATGTTGATCCCAATTATTTGTCTCAATATATTAATATTTCAATCAAGAAGAGTCCTTTGCAGGATATATTAGAAATAATTATTGGGATGCGCGGCCTGGAATTTATTCAGCGTGAAGATTCCATATTTGTTACTGCATTAGCGAAGCTTAACATTAATACGGCGTACGAATATTACAGGGATAAAGGAGTACAGTGTTATCAGAAAGCACAGCTGAAATATCCCAACGATGCAAGAATCGCAAAATCATATTTTGAACTAGGAAATTATTATTATGATTTGGGTTTCCATTTTCTCGCATTGCAGGAATATAAAATCATTTTAGGAAAATATAAGAGTGTCCCGTATGCAAAAGAGGTATTGTTCAAAATGGGGCGTTGCTACGACAAATTAAATGACCCGGAAAGTGCCAGGCGTATTTACTTCCAGTTTATGTATGGTTATCCCAAAGACCCGCTTGTTGATGATGCTCTTTTGTCAATAGGAGACTCCTTGGTGCAACAAGGTCTTTACCACGAAGCAAATGCCATTTATGAAAGAGTTTTACGTGAATATCCTACTGAAGAAACGACTGCTATGGCACAACTCAATACCGCGAAATCTTTGATGAAAATGGGCAATTATAGGGATGCATTAAGAGCTTTGTTGATGACGAGAGAAAAATACTATGCAGAGCAAACAAAATCTGAGATTGAATACCATATTGGCAGATGCTTGTATTTCCTGAAAGAATATCAAGACGCCGGAAATGTTTTGGGAAATCTCTTGGTAAATGGAAAGAAAGAAGAATTTCTCGAAGATGCCTTCTTTTTATTGGGGGACTGTTTTTACAAACAAAAAAATTATCTAACAGCTTTCCAGGTATTCAGAAAGACAATAGAGACATATCCTAAAAGTGATCGGGTTTCGTATGGTACCTATTATATGGGCAAAAGTTTGAATGTTATGGGAATGTCTGAATATGCAATACAAACATTTCGGGATGGAGTAAATGCGCATCCCGGTGACTACTATGCCAGCAGGATGGCACTGGAGATAGGGGGGTGTTATTTTGACAAGGGGGATTATTGGTTAGCGTATAACGCTTTTGATAGTTTTGCAAAACAATATACTGACAGTGAATTTTTAATTGAAGGACTCCTTGGAAAAGCGGATGCATTATTTAATGATGGGAAATATGAAAATGCAATAAATGATTATTTGGAAGTGTTAAAAGCCACCAATGAAAATAAGATAAGGAACTATGCTTTTACTTCTATTGGTAATTGCTATAAATCCCTTGGGAAATTACAAGATGCAGTAAAGTCATATCAGATGGTTTTGGGTAGTGATGTAAGTACTATTCAAGACTCAGAGGGCACATCAACAGCAAATATAAAACAAAATATGTAAAGTTTTTGAATATTTATAAAATACCGTATCTAAGTTTTATCCTTCCACTAAGAACCATCTTAATTTTCAACACTGTTCTAATTTTCAACCTCTTTGTCAACCGTTGTTTAAATTTTTATTGTTTGGTTTCATTTTGATTCGTTATTTCACCTCAAATATTGATATAAAATACATAAGCTGCAATTCTTGTGTGAATATTATTTGCATATAACTCATTAGTATTCAACATATTAAAGCAAATAGTTTTTTTGTTGTAGTTGTGTGGTGAGGGGAATTGACTGGGGTACCATGATTTAATGGTACTAAGTTTGCGCATGTATTTTACGCGACGTTCAAACGAAATATTTTAAATCTGAAGTAACAAAGATTAGTGGTGTGATGATTTATGATAATAAAAAAAGGATTTATAACAATTATAGTTTTGTTGGGAAGCATACAATGTGTTTTTGGCGGTAGCGAAAACATTGATTCTAGCAAAATAGGAAGTTCTACCGGTGTAACAAAAAGGGGACACGCAAAGCCTATATTAAATAATAATATAGATAGGACATTGCTAAGGCCTGTTGATGCAGAGAAAATTGAAGAACCGTCATCGAATTTAAAAAAAGAACGCAACGTGGACGATGTGTTGGAACTCCTCAAAACGGAAAGGGTGAAGCTTCAGGAACTGGAAAATAAGTTTAAAAAATTAGAGTCAGGGGGGGTGGCAAAAAGTGAAGATGTCAAAAATAATACAAAAGCATTAAAAGAAAAAAAGGTAGTAAAAATAGAGCAAAAAACTGAGGGGGCATCCTTAAAAACAGGCACTTCTGCCATAATGTACAACGGTTTTCCTAAAAAAGAGTTTGCTGGAGAAGATATTCCGGATGTGAAACAGTATGTGACGGAGGATATTGAGGAGGCTAAAACAAATATAAATAAAAAATTAATCGAGCGGTTGTCAAAAATAACTAAGGACGCAAGCCTTTTGGATATTGCTGAAAGTTTTTATAAATTATCCGAGTATGATAGTGCGCTAAAGATGTACAAATTATTGTCACCGGATGCAATCTCTGTAGAGCAATATGTTTGGGCGCAATACCAAATTGCAAATTGCTATAGGAATATGAAAAAATATGATCAGGCTTCCAGTGAATACCAGCGTTTGATACATCAATACCCTAATAATTATTTGATTGAGCAGGCAAAATGGTACATCGATGATATTAATTGGTGGAAATTGTGGTACGAAAAAAATGCATCAAACAATAATCAATTATCAACTGCCGGAAATGGCGGGGAAACCAGATAATATTGAGGCCGGACGTCAATGATAGAAAGTGTGTCAATGAGTGAAAATGTAAAAAATGGCAGGACTGACCTTGTTGCGGTCTTTCACGAATTCAATTTGTATACGCAGAGGTTGGAAGAGGCATATAATCGTTTGCAATGCCGTGTGAAAGAAATCGATAAGGAGATGGCTTATACCAATGACTGCTTAAAGAATAAAGTACACGAGCTGGATAACCTGACGAAGTATTTAAATGGTCTTTTGGGCAGTATCCATAGCGGTGTTATTGCTGTAAACTTAAAATCAGAAATAACTACTTTCAACAGGGCGTCTGAAAAGATTTTGAAGTTACAGGCGGTTGATGTGTTGGGTAAAAAGGTGGAGACTATTTTCAGAAACGAAAGCAATTGCAAACCTTTGTTGTTAATGGCGCTTGAGGAAGGGGAAAACTATATTGATGTGGAAAGAAAGGTGGAAACAACGGAAGGGTTGTTTAAATGGATTGAAAGCAGTGTGTCTCTTATAAAGGATGCGAATGAAAATGTGATAGGTGCCGTAGAGGTGTTTAGGGATTTGTCCGAAATAAGGGAGTTGGAGATGCGCTTGAGACATGCGGACAAATTGGCGACTATTGGTGCAATGGCGGCGTGTATTGCACACGAGATACGTAATCCTTTAAATGGAATAGAAGGTTTTTCGTCACTGCTTGCAAGGGATTTTGACGACGCCGATCCAAGAAAGAAGCTTGTAAAAAATATAATTCAAGGTACAAAAAATTTAAATAAAACGGTTACAGAACTTTTGGTATTTGCCCGTCCGCTGAAATTGAAGTTATCCAGGAACAGTATTTCTGAGATAGCAGACAAAACCCTGTTTTTTATAACCGAAGATATGAAACAAAAAGGCATTCAAAATATTTACGTCCAAAAGAACTACGATTTGGATGACGATACGGTGGTGTGCGACCCGGAAAAATTACAACAGGCCTTTTTAAATATTTGTATGAACGCTGTCCAGTCAATGAAAAATGGGGGCGAGTTGGTTGTGTCTGTACGTTTGGAAAGAAATGTTCCCGTAAGAGAGGTGCAGATTGTGATAAGAGATACGGGAATAGGCATTAAAAAAGATATTATCCACAAAATATTTGACCCCTTTTTTACAACAAAACAAGAGGGAACAGGTTTGGGATTGGCAATCGTGAATAGAACTATTGAAGCGCATAATGGTAAAATTAGCATGGAAAGTGTGGAAGGGAAGGGGACGGCTTTTTTTATTAATTTACCGAGAAATTGTAGTTACGACAGGCAAATCATCGATGATGCCTTTCTGGAAGAGGAATTTTTGTCACAACGAGCATTCTGAAGACTTTTTTAAATATACGGTTATTAAATATCTGAAATTTTCTAGTTTCACAGGGGAATAAATATGAGTGTAGAAAGGGTTATGGTTGTAGATGACGACGCTTTGGGGCGTGAGTATATTTGTGAGACGCTGAAGAGGGGTGGTTATACAGTCGATGCTGCAAGTAACGGACAGGAAGCGGTCGCAAAGGTTGAAAAGGATGGATATGATTTAATTTTTCTTGATATGAAGATGCCAGGTATGTGCGGCATGGATGTACTGGAAAAAGTAAAGAGCAATTCTTCCGAGACCGTTGTAGTTCTTATGACTGCGTATGGCACGGTAGAAACAGCTGTGGAAGCCATGAGAAAAGGCGCGTACGATTATATTATCAAGCCTTTTTCTCCCGATCAGATAGAACTTTTGATTTCAAGGGTTAATGAACGGCAAAAATTAATAACCGAGAATAAATATTGGAGGGAGAACTCTAATATTGACGAGAAATTAAATCCCATTTTTAGTCAAAATTCTAAAATGTCTCAAATATATGAACAAATAAGAAAAATTGCCCAGAGTAAGGCAAGTGTTCTTATACAGGGAGAAAGCGGTACGGGGAAAGAGTTGATTGCGCGGGCTATTCACTTTCACAGTCCGAGAAATCAAAAACCATTTATTCGGGTTAATTGTGCCGCATTGGCGGAAACACTTCTCGAAAGCGAACTGTTTGGACATGAACGGGGTGCTTATACCGGTGCTATTTCAAAACATGTAGGGCGTTTTGAACTGGCAAATGAAGGTACCTTGCTCCTTGATGAAATTAGTGAAATATCACCCAATATACAGGCCAAATTGCTTAGGGTGCTTGAAGAAGAGGAGTTTGAGCGGGTAGGGGGTGAAAAGACGATTAAAATTGATGTGAGAATTGTTGCAACAACGAACAGAAATTTAATGGACGAGATACAAAAAGGGGAATTTCGTGAAGATCTCTTTTATCGCTTGAATGTCGTTCCCATTTATTTACCTCCACTGCGGGAAAGGCAGGAGGATGTACCACTGCTTGTTGATTACTATCTAAAAAAGTATAGTAGTGAAAACGGCATCGTTGTAAAGTCTATAGATAGAGAGGCTATGGACTATTTGTGCAACTATAGCTGGCCTGGAAATATAAGAGAATTAAGAAATGTGATACAACGGGCTGTTGTGATGGGATCATCGGAAGTGCTCCAGTTGAAGCAGTTTTCGTCTCTTGTTAACCATCGTGAGGTAAGGCGTCAGGAGAATACCTCGGCTCCAGGAAAGGCTATTGAAGATATGGAAAAGGATTTGATATTCAGCACTCTTGAAAAAACGGGTGGGAATAAAACGAAAGCTGCGGAACTGTTAAAAATTACAACAAGGACGTTAAGAAATAAACTCAGCAGGTATAACGAGGAATGCAAATCTCCCGTTGATAGGGAATTTATTTCCTGTGCAAGGTGAAAAAATTTCCCATGTGTAATAATAATTTGATTTTGTATATGATTGAAATTGTTTGTATCTCAGGTTTTTTGAGTAAGATAGTGTAATTTTACATAGAGACATTCTGTGGTATTTGTTTTGCTAATGTTTTTGAAGGAGAATTAAGTATGATTACAGGAATAGACAGAAGCACAAATTTGTTGGAAAAGATGCTTGATGTGTCTTCGGTAAAACATAAGGTGATTGCAAATAACATTGCCAATATTAACACGCCCGGTTACAAGAAGATGGACGTTAGCTTTGCAGATCAACTTGAGAAGACAATGAAAAATGATAACAGGGGTGATTTCAAAGCTGTTCAGCCGAAGGTGGTTGTTTCCAAGGACGAAGGTGGAACAGTTCGAAGTGACGGCAATAATGTGGATATCGATAAAGAGGTTACCCATCTGGTGAAGAATACACTTTCATATAATATTTATACGCAATTGCTGGCAAAGAAGATAGATTCGGTGAGATCGGCAATTGAGAATTCCAGAGTATAAGACAGGGAGGTAGACCATGGGAATGGATAGTATGTTTTCAATATTTGATATTAGCGGTTCCGGTCTTTCTGCCGAGCGTGTAAGGATGAATGTAATTGCAAATAACATAGCAAATGCAAGTTCAACAGATTCTCCGGAAGGTGGGCCATACCGCAAAGAACAGGTAGAGTTTCAGTCGCTCCTCAATGATACTATGAAGAATAGCATGGTTGAAGGATCCGAAAGATTGGGTGGCGTTAAAGTTAAAGGAGTCATAAAAAGTGCTGAGCCGTTTAACAAAATATATATTCCTGGTCATCCAAAGGCGGATGAAAATGGGTATGTAGAGATGCCCAATGTTAATGTGATGACGGAAATGGTTGACCTCGTTACTGCATCAAGGTCATACGAAGCTAACCTTGCAGTAATTAATTCGTCGAAAGACATGAGCAATCGTGCCTTGTCAATAATTGGAAAATAGGAGGTAAAAATGGCTATTTCCCCAATTAATAATAATGAGAATGTTCAGTCAAACAAAGAACTTTTTAGTTCGGTTGATGGAAAGGATCAAAAAGATTCGTTCGGTAAAACCCTAAGTGGTTTTATGAATGAGGTTAATGATCTCCAAACAAAGGCTAATGAAAGTATAGAAAATTTTGCAACTGGCAAAGTTGAGAATGTTCACGAGGTTATGATCGCTATGGCAAAAGCTGAGGTTAGCTTCAAATTCATGATGGAGGCGCGTAATAAGCTTGTAGAGACCTATAAAGAAGTTATGAGGATGCAAATGTAGAACGCAAAATACATTTTAATCATTTGGTACGGGTGTTTCTTGTCGGTTTCCATTAACGCCTGTTTTTGCAAATTTAAGTAGTATTTTTAGTCGATTTAGTCAAATCATTCCCCATTTTCTAACCGGGTAGGCCAACGTTAAAAGGACTCGTCACGTTAGTCCCTGCACAAAGAACCTTCTTGTAATTGTTAAAATAATATACACCAATAACAGTATAGTATTGGATTTATAAACTACCTGACTGCATTCTCACCTTTGCATGAAAATTGTGTAATTTGTAGTTTTATAAGCCGTATATTAACAATAAGATATAACAATTAATGTTTATTGTTGTTGGTATGGCATGGTGGCATTACAATTGCGTGTTCGATAATTGAAAAATTTGATATTAATTTATTAAGGCCGCCAAATGGAGGTAAGAACGCAATGGGTTTAGATTTGAAAACAACAATGGGACAATTTAGTAATATCTGGAAGGGTATAAGTTTTTCACATAAGTTTATCATGATAATGCTGACCATGGGATTCATAGGTGGAATAATAGGAATAACTCAGTGGGCGAGAAAGCCGGATTTTGCTTTGTTATATGGGGATGTTGCTCCAAAAGAAAGCGGAGAGATTATAGAACTCCTTAAAGAAGAAAATGTTCCTTATCAGATACAAAGAAACGGAACTGCGATTATGGTTCCCAATGAAAAGGTGCACGAGATGAGGTTGAAACTCGCAAGTAAGGGACTGCCGAGGGAAGAGTCTGGGTATGAATTGCTGGATAAAGTGGGGTTTGGTACATCAGATTTTGTACAAAAAGTAAATTACCGAAGGGCGGTTCAGGGAGAGCTTTCAAAGACGATCAAACGTATGGACTACGTTGAGTGGGCGCAAGTGCATCTTGCCATACCGGAGGAGTCTATATTTGTTGAAACAGAAAAAAAACCGACAGCATCGGTTGTGTTAAAATTAAAAGGTAAAAGCGGCGGTGTTCTGAAGCCGGAACAGGTGGCAAGCATAACTCATTTGGTAAGTTCAAGCGTAGAGGGTCTTACGCCTGAAAATGTTACTATTTCAGATACCCGTGGAAATCTGCTATCAAAAAAGGAATCTTCGTTATCTATGATTGGTGCAAGCAACGACCAGTTGGAGGTGAAGAAAAAAATCGAGGATTATTTAGTGGTTAAGGCACAGGATCTTCTGGAAAAGATGGTTGGAGAGGGTAAATCAATTGTACGGATTAGCGCTGATTTGGATTTTAAGCATGTGGATGAAAAAATGATAGAATTCGATCCTGAACGCAGGGTGCCCAGGGTGCAGACCGTTACAACAAGGGCATCTGGTGGTAGTTCGCCGTTTTCTGGCGGTGGAATACCTGGAATGCAGGCCAATTTGTCACAGTCCGGAATCGTTCAGTCCGTAGGATCGTCTGAAGAGGAAGAAACCGCTCAAACCCAATACGAGTTAAGCAAAACGGAGCGCATAATAGCCAACCATGGGGCAAATTTAAAAAGATTGTCCGTGGCAGTGCTTGTGGATGGTTCGTATGGAGAAGAAAAAACTGTTGACGGAAAGATTCAAAGGGTTTATATTCCAAGAAGCAATGAAGATATGGCAAGAATTTCTTCTCTTGTAAAGCAGGCGATAGGGGTTGATCTGACCAATAGAAATGATACATTTGAAGTGCAAAATGTACAATTTTACGAGCCCTCCTTCGAAGACGAAGATGTTTCAATAAAAAAGGAAGAGAAAAAAGAGTTTATGTTGAAAATGGCTAAAAATGGGTCGCTTGCAATTACCGTCTTAGCATTTTTACTGTTCGTGATGAGAAGTATGAAAAAAATAAAAAAGGCCGGAAAGGTTCAGTCGCGAAGTGTGGGGCAAGAAGCCTACCAAATCGTTACTAAAGGCAGTAAAAAAATGAATAATGTTGGCGAAGGAGAGCACACTGAAACAATCATACAATCGCAGCCGCAAACCCAGTCCCAGGCAAAAGCACTTGCCGATATGGCTTTGCTTGAGGATGAGGCAAACGAAGAAGAACTGCATCAGGAGGCGTTACGGCAAAGGATTATTGAAAAAGTAAAAAAGGATCCGCAGGCGACATCGGTTTCGCTTAAAAAGTGGCTGTCCGCAGATTTAGCTGGTAGAGCGGGTGGCAGGTAAAATGAAATGAAAAGTATGAATGGATTGACAGGGATACAAAAGGTAGCTATCGTCTTAACGACACTGGATCCGGACACTGCTGCAAATCTTATCAAAGAGTTTGATATAGAGCAAATTGCTCTTATCACAGCAGAGATGTCAAAGATCGAGCATGTTGATAAGCAGTATGTCGAGCAGGTTATGAGAGACCTATCGAAGGAATTAAGGGCATTTAAGACAGGTGTCCAGTATGACGGTAGTACGGTCAAGAAACTCCTTGAAAAGGCTGTTGGGTCTCAAAAAAGCGAAGAGATTCTAACCAGTATTGACGAAGGTGCTATACTGCCCGTTCCCTTTTATGCATTAAGAGGATCGGGTGAGGAAGAATTGGTTCGCATCCTTGCCGGTGAGCATCCTCAGACGATTGCCCTTGTATTATCGTATGTTGATCCGGAACGAGCTGCGAAAGTATTATGTTTTTTCCCGACAGAACTGCAGGCGGAAGTTATTATGAGGATATCTACAATGGACTCCCCTCACCTGAAACTGTTGTTGAGGGTGAATGAAGTTGTTTCTGCAAAATCAAAGGGCGCAGGCGATAGACGCCAGAAGACTTCGGCAAAGAAAAAATATAAAGCGGCTTCTGATATTATCGGCAATATGGAAGGTTCTGCGGATAAAAATGTCGTTGATATGATAAGCCATAGAAATCCTGAGCTTGCAGACGAGATCAAAAAGTTGTTATTTACTTTTGACGACATTGTTTATGTTAATGATGAAGCGTTCAGGAAAATTCTTACAGAAATTGATAATAGAGTAATTGCGCTTGCGTTAAAAACTGCCAACGAAGCGATCGAGAAAAAATTCTTTAGTAATGTATCGAAAAGGGTTGGAGATGCTGTCAGAGAGGAGAAGGAACTGTTAGGCCCAAGGCTATTATCGGAAGTGGAAGCGGCACAACAACAGATTGTTGATGCTGTTAAGCGACTGGAGGCAAAGGGAGAAAATGTTGTAAACAAGAAAGGTGCACAAGGGGCTGGTGCAGATAAATTCGTATGAAAAAAAAGAAGGTATTTGCTTCTCCGGATATTAAGGGTGTGCATGTTTTCCAGATTGTAAAGCATCCGGAAAGTGTTCGTTCGGATAAGGAAAAGGAAATACAAGCCCTGGAAGAGAAGAAGAGAGAGGAAGAAGAGAAGAGATTAAAGACCATCGAGTTGGAAAAGGAAGAGTCGTATAAAAAAGGGCTGCTTGACGCAGAAAAGCAGCACAAAGTAGAAATAGAGAAAATAAAAAATGAATTTACTTCATTAATAACCAGTTTTCGTGATGCAATTGGCCAGTTGGAAGAAAAGAGAGAAAAGGTGTGGCGCGAAAGTGAACCGGAAATTGTACGGCTGGTTTTGGCCATATCCAGAAAGGTGATTGGATACGAAATCGGAAATAACAGTATAAATGTTGTTAATCATTTAATGAAAGAAGCGCTCTCGTATGTAGGAGACAGAAAGGTTGTTGCCGTTCGGTTGTCACCCGACGATGTAAAAAAAATAAATATGTCGGAAGAAACAAAAATTACAGACCAGAATATTAAAATATTGGAAGACAGAACGGTTGCTACGGGCGGTTGTGTGGTAGAAATGGACTTTGGGAATGTTGATAGTCAGATAGAGACCCGGTGGGAAGCCGTGCAGAAAGCTCTATTGGAAAGCAAGAATGATTCAACAGTGCATTGAATTTGAGCGGTATCAGAGGAAAATAGCGGATACTGTCCCTGTAAAATTTACAGGCAGGGTAGCCCACGTTGCCGGACTGGTAATTGAATCAAGCGGCCCTGCAGTCCCCATAGGCGATTTATGCTACATTCATGTAGATAAAAAAACATCCGTTCCCGCCGAAGTGGTGGGGTTCAAAGGGAAAAAGATCCTGTTGATGCCTATTGGTGAGCTGGATAGGATAGGGCCGGGAAACAAGGTGGTAGCGACAGGGGCGCCATTGATGATCAATGTCGGTATGGAACTCCTGGGCAGGGTTATCGGCGGGCTTGGCGAGCCTATAGATGGGAATGGTGCAATTATGACCGAAGAATACCGCCCTATTTATAATTCACCGCCGGATCCATTGAAAAGGAGCCGGATAAAAGAACCAATGAGGACAGGGGTTAGAGTGCTTGACGGTCTGTTTACCTGCGGGAAGGGGCAGCGATTGGGAATATTTGCCGGTAGCGGTGTTGGGAAAAGCACCCTGATGGGAATGATTGCCAGAAATTCTGAGGCTGATGTTAATGTTATTGCCCTTCTTGGTGAACGAGGGCGTGAAGTCCGTGAGTTTTTAGAGAAGTCTTTGGGTGAAGAAGGATTAAAAAAGTCGGTAGTGGTTTCGGTTACTTCTGATAAGCCCGCATTGCTAAGGGTGAAAGGAGCATATATTGCGTCCACTATTTCTGAATATTTCAGAGACCGGGGGATGCAGGTAATGTTGATGATGGACTCTGTTACACGATTTGCAAATGCACAGAGGGAAGTTGGTCTGGCAATAGGAGAACCCCCAACATCGAGGGGTTATACCCCTTCCGTTTTTGCTTTGTTACCAAAACTTCTCGAAAGGTCCGGTAACTGTTCACGCGGAAGCACCACGGGTTTGTATACAGTGCTGGTTGACGGAGACGATATGAACGAACCGATAGCAGATGCTGTTAGGGGTATACTTGACGGCCATATCGTTTTATCAAGGGCATTGGCGAATCAAAATCATTTTCCGGCCGTAGATGTTTTGGAAAGTATCAGCAGGAGTATGGACGATATTATTTCTCTGGAACATAGAAAAGTCGCCCAAAAGTTAAAGACGGTATATGCCACTTATAAAGAAGCCGAGGATATGATTAATATCGGAGCGTATAACAAAGGGAGTAACCAGAATATAGATTATGCTATATCGATAATTGATCGTATAAGGGGCTATCTTAAACAAGACGTTATAGAAAATTGTGAGTTTAACGATAGTATTGAAAAGCTGGGTAGTTTGTTCGAAAAAAAATAAAAATATGTAACGTTTTAGTTTTTTGAAAAATGTAGCAATGTAGCTTTATGAAAATAAGACGAAAGAATAAACCACAAAGCACAAAGGTATCATAAAGGATACAAAGAAAAACCTGTGTGTTCTGGTTTATTATATCGTTACATTTTCAAAAGACTAAATTGATACAAAAATATTAATACTTGTCAAAATTATGGCATTCCATTTTAAATTCCAAAAACTGCTTGAAGTCGAGAAATTTCGGGAAGAAGAGCTTGTTAAAAAATTAAGCGTTGTGCAGCGGCAATTACAGGAAGAGAAGAAATTGCTGGGCTTTTTACAATCGGTGCTGTTAACGCGGCAGGTGGAGATGGGGAAAAAGTTGTGTGCACAAACTCAAATTGAGGTGTTTATTTTGTTTGAAGCATATTTTTCCAAGTTGAATCGTGATATTTCGGTACAGGGCTTGAAAGTAAAAGAAGCTGCAAAACAAGTGGAACTGGTGCGGGAAAACCTCTTAACTGTTTTTAAAAAGAGGAAGGTGCTTGAGAAATTGCGCGAGCGGCATGAAAGGGAATATAAAGAGCAGATGCTGAAGATGGAAAATAAACGGTTTGAAGAAATTGCAGTATCCCGATTTTTTCGGAAAAAAAATGCAAACCATTAAGAGTTTTAAAGAAATGGATGGTTTATGAAACTTCCAATAAATAAAAAAATGATGATGTTTGGAGGCATAGGGGTTATTGTATTAATTGGGGGCGGGATGGTGGGTATGCGTTTTATGAAAAAGGCCAAACCTCCGCCAGAACAAGCTGTACAGGAAACAAATCAAGAAGGAGAGCAAACCGGGGAGGCGGATGCAAAGCTTGCAGGTTCTGCTACCGCAAGGCTTGTCCAAAGTAAGGGCGAGAAAGAAAAGTATGTGTCTACAAGGCTCCCCTCTGTATACAAAGAACGGGCTATTACGATATTTAAACCGCTGACATTAGAAGAGGTTGCCCGTATGTTGCAGGAAGTAGAAAAAGAGAAGGGTGAGTATGAGAAAAAGAGAGCACAACTGGAGTTTAAAGAAAGTACCCTGGAATCCATGCGCGCTGATTTGGAAACAGAGAGAAGAGCATTGGATGTCATTAAACAGGATTTAAACAAGATTCTTGATTTTATAACTACTCAAAAGGTAGAATTAAAAAACGAATCAATCCAGGTTGATGAAACAGAGCTGAAAAATATAAAAAAGTTGGCTGTTGTGTACGCTGACATGAAGCCTGAAAAGGCTGCTCTCATAATAAAAGAAATGGATGAGGAGACGGCGGTTAAGTTGTTATCAATGATGGACGGTAAAAGCTCCGCCAAGATTTTGGAATCTTTCGACCCTGTTCATGCAGTTAAGTTGAGTGCGAAATTAAAAATATTGAAAAGCGATTTCAAAAAAGATGCTAGATAAATAAGTGGAGGGTAATAATTGATGACTGTTGCGGTTGATAAAAATATGATAATGGAAGATAAGAATGAGAATGTGCGGGGAATGGCCGGTTTTTTTAAAACGATAAGCAGCGTTAGGCTAGTTAAAGGGTTTGCAGTTTTGTTATTTATGAGCAGCTCATTTATTTTTGTTTCAGAGGCATACCCGTCTTTTTCTTCCGGTCAGCAACTTGCAGTAACAATACAGAAAAGTGCCGGAGAAATAGGTGAAGATCAATTAGCAAGACAATTGAAAGTAGAGGAGGAATCCGGCAAAAAGAAAGAAGGTGAAGCCCCTCCGGAAGAGATAAATTTAATCATACCGCTGGACGCTATTATTGTGAATTTGAGTGGGGCTGGCGGTAAAAGGTATCTTAAAATAAAAATAAACCTGGAGGCGAAAGATGCGGAAGCGAAAAAGAAAATCGAATCCAAGTCTATACCAATAAAGGATCGGCTGATAACTATTCTGTCTTCTAAAACGTATGAGGATATTGAAGGGATAGAAGGGCAGGAAACTCTTCGGCGTGAAATAAGGGAAACGGTAGAAGTTTTGTTAAAGACCGAGGGGTGTATTTCGCAGGTATATTTTTCAGAACTCGTCGTTCAATAATCAAGAGATTCGGGAATTGTTAAATGTCAAATGCAATCTTATCTAACGATGAAGTGGATGCGCTGCTTTCGGCGATAGAGAGCGGGCAGGTATTAATTGGCCAGAATGTTGAGCCAAAAAAAGAGAAAAAAATCCAGCATTATGACTTTAGGCGGCCGGACAGGTTTCCAAGGGAACAAAAACGTCGTTTGCAGAAAATAAGCGAAGATATGGCAAAAGCGATTGGAAATTCCTTTTCCCGAATGCTAAGAACCAATGTTAATGTAGAACTTATTGCCATAGAAGAATTTAGTTACGAAGTGTTTGTGAACTCGTTTACCGATATAACATGTGCGAATGTATTGAATCTGAAGCCTCTTCACGGCTTAGGTCTTCTTACAATAGATGTTGGATTGTGCCTTTCTGTTTTAGACCGCGGGCTGGGGGGGCCGGGGAAAATACCGCAGAAGATAAGAGCCTTAACACAGATCGAGGAGGGTGTGGTCGGCGTTGTTTTGGAGCAAATGCTTGCTGATATAAGTTTATGCTGGGCGCAATTGGTTCATATTGAGTGGAAGATAGAGAAGGTGGATATGGATATAAAGGCAGTGCAAGTAGTGCACAGCACAGATGTAGTGATCTCCATTAATTTTGCGGCAAGTGGCGATTTAGGCAATGGTACGATTATTTTGTGTATGCCGGTTTCGAGCCTGGAAATGGTAATGATAAAATCAAAATTGGACAGAATCGATAGAAATCTGGAATTGGATTATATTAAAGAAGTTGTTAACGAAGTAGATATGGGTGCAAAAGTGCTTCTTGGCAAAACACATTTGACGCTTAATGAAATTATTAATTTGAAAAGAGGGGATGTTGTCAGGTTAGACAATAAGATTACAGAAGATATGCCTTTAGAGATTGAGGAAAAAACAAAATGTTATGGTAAACCCGGTGTCGTTGGGAAAAAACTGGCCTTACAGGTAACGTCTGTTAAAAAGTAAAATAAACATTTTAAAATTGTTTGGAGTGGCTAATATTATGGAAGATATAAAAGGAACGGAAACAAATGAAGGGACGGATTTGGAATCAACGATACAATCTGTTCAGTTCAGTCAGCTAGCTTCCCAGGACAGTGCAAAAGCAGGGGGAGACCAGCGAAATATGGACATGATACTGGATATTTCTGTACCAATTTCCGTTGAACTGGGTCGCACAAATATGCTGGTAAAAGATATTCTTGCTTTGACACAGGGATCAATTGTAGAGCTTGACAAAGTGGCTGGCACTCCTGTGGATTTGCTGGTTCGGGGGAAATTAATAGCACAGGGTGAAGTCGTGGTCGTAGATGAAAACTTTGGATTAAAGATAACAAATATTTGTGGTTCTGAAGAACGTGTCAGGAATCTTGGATAAAGACGAAAAAAATTTCCCTCCCAAAATTCCAACAAAAGTCTGATTTAGAAGTTTCCTGCAACATCAGAAATAAGTTTGGAATTCTTTTTGCTTCACTTGTATTTGTTAATCGTTTGTTTTAAATCCCGTCACTAGCATTGTAACTTCCATAATATTCTCATAGTTATTTACATAATCATCTTATTGTTGAGCATGATTGTGCACGTTTCCTAAATAATTATTAGGAAATTTTGTTTAATAATTACACGCAAAGTACAAAAATACCACAAATCTATTTATTTCTGCATGCCCGCCACATTTCTTGTTCTAACTATGTCTAAAATTTTCTCAGTTAGTAAATAACCATACAATCTGATTTGCCTGTATATCATTGGCCTATATGGTTGTTTTATTGATACATGCGAAATAATGTGCTAAGAGAAGTAATCAATGATGGTGAGGCATATCATTTGCGCTTAAATGCGGCTATGGAGAATATAGTGATAAGAAGGAAGTATTTAGTGTTGTTTTTATGGATATTTTTTTTGTATGGCATCAATACATATTGTTTTGCTGAAGTAGGAATACAAGAAGAAAAACAAAGCAATACGGTATCGGAACTTGATAATATTGGGGTTAAGTCTCCCATTAACTTTCCGGGAATTATCAGTTTATTGAAATCGACCGGGATTATAATCATTATTATTATCGTTTCGGTGTATTTCTTACGTAAGAAATTGGGAATTAAAACAAATATAAGCAAGAAAAAACGCTATATTTATATCGTGGATACTGCGCCTCTTGGTTCCAAAAGGCATATCCATCTCGTAAAAATACCAGGTAAATTGGTATTGGTTGGCGCTACGAATGACCGCATACAGTCTCTTTCTGAAATAACAGAAAAGGATATCGTTGAGTCTGTTGATACGACAACGCAGGGTGGTGATTTTATAGGGCTTTTTAAACGGGCCAGGATGGAACAAACATAGCGGGGATGGTAATATGAAGGATGCAAATATATGATCAAAAAATGGCTTATTCTTCTGGTTGCTTGCGGAAGTGTGGTGCTATTGTATTCTTTTAATAGCGCCGAAGCTGCCGGTGAATCGGGAATGCCGTTAAAATTATCTATGAGTATAGATAGCTTGGGTAAACCGAAGGAAATTGCCAGTACATTAAAGATTGTGCTTTTTTTGACGGCGCTGTCTATGCTGCCTGGTTTATTATTAACAATGACCGCTTTTACACGAATTATTATTGTTCTTTCTTTTGTCAGGAAAGCGCTTTCATTTCAAACGCTTCCGCCTAATCAGATACTTATAGGCATCTCGTTATTTCTTACCTTTTTCGTAATGGCGCCTGTTTGGAAGCAGGTTAACTCTGAGGCGCTTCAGCCTTTTCTAAAGGAAGAGATTACACAAAACGAGGCGTTTGAAAGGGGTACAGCGCCTTTTAAGAAATTTATGCTGAAACAGACTCGCGAGAAAGACATCGCCCTGTTTGTAAATATTGCAAAAATGGAGAAGCCGAACTCGGCAAAGGATGTCCCTATGCAAGTATTAATTCCAGCCTTTATTACAAGCGAACTAAAAACATCGTTTCAGATGGGTTTTATACTTTTCTTGCCTTTTCTTGTAATTGATATAGTAGTGGCGTGTGTTTTGACGGCTATGGGTATGTTTATGTTGCCTCCGGTTATGATTTCAATGCCGTTTAAATTGATTCTGTTTGTGCTTGTTGATGGCTGGCAACTGATAATTCAGTCTTTAATTTCAAGCGTTGCCTAGGGAATGTTCAGGAATTTTTCTAACTATTCAAAATTGAGATGCCTCACGAAGTTTACACTGAACGTAGTGAATGTGTTCAGACGTCGTCCTGCGCCGTAAGATTCTTCGGTTTCGCCTCAGAATGACCAAGTCGAAGGAATGACGTATGCGGAAGGGTTCAGTATGACAACAACGTCATTCTGAGCGATAGCGAAGAATCTAATGTAAAAAAAATTACAAAGGTATTATGGTGAAGAACAAGAGGTAGATTATGACACCGGAAATAGTTGCAAATTTGGGAAAGGAATTATTAGAGATAACGTTTTTCCTTATGGCGCCCCTGCTGGGTGTTGCAATGATAGTAGGTCTTGTTATTGGCATATTTCAGACAGTCTCCAGTATTCACGAGCAAACACTTACTTTCTTGCCAAAGGTATTTGCCGTTCTGGGGGTATTCTTATTTTGTTTGCCATGGATGCTTCGCATGATGAGTTCTTATACTATAACTTTATTGAAAGATTTGACAAAATACTGTCATTAAATCTCTATGGATTATCTGTTAAATTTGGTAAATCAACTGCCATTATTTATGGCAGTATTTTTTCGTGTCGGCAGCATGCTCCTTTTTGCGCCAATATTTGGCAATGCCAATGTTCCCTTAATGTTCCGGATTGCGATTGCCCTGATGTTCTCATTTGTGTTGTACCCGTGTATTGAACAAAGTCAGAATGTATTGCCGACGACAATTATTCCTTACGCATTCATCGTTTTAAGGGAAATCGCAATTGGCGCGGTAATGGGTTTTGCCGCATCAATGATTTTTGCGGCTTTTTCAACGGCAGGATACCTGGTTAGCAATCAAATTGGACTCGATATGGCAATGGTTGTTGATCCGGGGTCTGAAACAGGAGAAGAAGAGCATTCTATTTCAGTTTTTCTCCATATAATTGCCACGTTTATTTTTCTTATGATTAACGGACACCACTGGTTTATTAAGGCAACTGTCCAAAGTTTTGAAATAATCAAAATAGGTGGTTTTCATTGTACGATGGTAACATTTTCCAAGATTCTTTCTGCTTTCAAATCTTTATTTATAATAGGAATCAAAATATGCGCACCTTCGCTGGTTGTTTTATTTCTGACGGTATTTGCGCTCGCATTTATGACGAAAGTAGCGCAGGAAATTAATGTATTTGTGCTTGCTTATCCGATAAAAATATTGATAGGCATTATCCTGCTTTCTTTATCGTTACCATTTGTAATAAATGCAATGAAATCGTATATGATTTCTTTTGAGAAAGATATGATATTGTTGTTGTCGACCATGTGAGATTGGGAAATGGCAGATACAGAAAAAACCGAACAACCTACCGGAAAACGTTTGGGAGAAGCCAGGCAAAAAGGGAGTATTGCACGAAGCCCTGACCTGAATAATGCGGTGAGTTTGTTGGTGGCATTTGTGTTGCTTTATTATATGGGTATGACTATGTACAAAAATTTGCAAAATACAATGGTGCTCTCGCTGGGCAAGCTGTTTTACAGTGATTTTACATCCAATACGGTATTAAATATTGTTGTATCCCAAATATATGAGATGGCAAAACTCCTTCTTCCTGTTATGGGAGGGTTGATGTTGGTGGGATTAGTTGTGTCCTATGCACAGACAGGTTTTTTACTGAACTTTGGGCTAATTAAACCAAAGCTTGAAAAACTCAATGTGATTGCAAATACAAAGGGGCTCTTTTCTTTAAAATCTCTTGTAAAGCTTGGTTTCTCCGTGGTGAAGCTTCTCGTTATTGGAGGTATGTCGTATTTATTTATAAAGAAAGAGCTGGTTCATATTATGGATGTCATAGACTTCAGTATAACGCAGATACTTGCTATGGTTGCGAAGCTAACGTATGTACTTTCACTGCGTGTATCGGTTGTATTGGTGATTCTTGCCGTAATAGATTATATTTATCAGAAACGGCATTACATAAAGAGCCTGAGAATGACCAAGCAAGAAGTGAAAGAAGAATCGAAACAGGCAGAAGGTGATCCGCTGATAAAATCGAAAATAAAATCCAAACAGATACAAATGGCGTTAAAACGCATGATGGCGGCGCTTCCTACCGCTGATGTTGTGGTTACAAATCCAACGCACTACGCAGTAGCGTTGAAATATGACGGGAAAACAATGAAAGCTCCAAAGGTGATAGCAAAGGGTGCAGATTTGATAGCGCTGCGAATTAAAGAGGTTGCCAGGAAATATAAAATCCCGTTAGTGGAAAACAAACCCCTTGCTCAAACATTGTATAAAACAGTAGAAATCGGGAAAGAGATACCACAGAAACTATATTATGCCGTTGCAAAAGTGTTATCGTATGTATATCAGTTGAAGAAGAAAAACTGAGAGAACATACAGAGAAGAAGTCGTATTAATGAGGATTGTGCATGGTTGCAGATAGATCAAATTCCATGAAGAGGGGTACGCTGGGACGTTTGTTGTCACAGGGGGAACTGTCATTAGTTATAGGTGTTATAGGTATTTTTGTGGTACTTATAATACCTGTTCCTACCTTTGTGCTTGATATACTGATTACGATAAATATTTCCCTTTCCCTGTTATTACTGTTGGTTACACTCCATGCAAAGGGGTCGCTTGATTTAACAACGTTTCCTGCAATATTACTGTTTCTGACACTGTTTCGGCTGGCGCTGAATGTGGCGTCAACGCGTCAAATATTGCTGAATGGTTTTGGTGGGCAAGTTATAGCGTCATTTGGAGAATTTGTTGTAGGGGGGAATATCGTTATAGGGATGGTGGTGTTTCTTATCATCCTCGTTATTCAGTTTATTGTCATAACAAAAGGTTCGACAAGAATTGCTGAAGTAGCGGCAAGGTTTACACTTGATGCTATGCCGGGGAAGCAAATGGCTATTGATGCAGATTTAAATGCCGGCATAATAACCGAACAAGAGGCAAAGGAGAGAAGAGAACAAATTCGCAAGGAAGCGGAATTTTTCGGCGCTATGGACGGTGCCAGTAAATTTGTTGCCGGAGATGCAGTTGCAGGCGTAATTATTGTTTTAATTAATATAGTGGGCGGCATTGCTCTGGGAATGCGAGAGGGGATGCCGATACAAGAGGCTATACAGCATTATACAATTTTAACAGTAGGTGATGGCCTTGTATCTCAAATCCCGTCATTTTTGATAGCAACATCCGCGGCAGTTATTATAACGAAGACTACCTCGCGTGAAAATTTAGGCCAAGATTTATCGAACCAAATACTCTCACAACCAAAGGCAGTAGCTTTTGCTTCCGGAATACTTGGATTGCTTGGCGTGGTGCCTGGTATGCCCAAATTGCCATTTATAATTCTTTCTGCGTTTTTTGGGATTTTATATTTTGTTCTCCAGAGGTCGGGTAAGAAAGCGGTATTGGAGAAAGAGGTGGAAAAGGAAGCCAAAGCCGTTGCGCAAGCGCCGCAACCTGAGGAAAGCGTAGAAAAGTTACTCCAGGTTGATCGAATGGGAATTGAGGTAGGCTATAAACTGGTTCCTTTGGTAGACCCTCAAAAAAATGGCGGTATTTTAGAAAGAATAAACTCACTTCGAAGGCAGCTTGCGAAAGATTTGGGTATGATTGTGCCTCCTATTAGGGTTAGGGATAATTTGCAATTGGGTTCGAATCAATATGCAGTTAAAATAAGAGGACAAGATATTGCAAAGGGCGAGCTATTTCCGGAAAGATGTCTTGCGATTGATTCCGGGACTGTAACCAAAAAAATTGATGGCGTGGCAACACTTGATCCGGCGTATGGTCTGCCAGCCCTTTGGGTTTACGAATCGGTGAGAGAAGAAGCAGAGGCTTCAGGTTATACGATAGTTGATCCGGCTTCCGTGATGATTACGCATCTTACTGAAACCATAAAGAATCATGCCCATGAGATACTATGTCGTGAAGATGTACAGAAACTTATCGAATCTGTGAAGAAAGAGTCACCGACGGTAGTCGAGGAATTGACTCCCTCGGTAATGCCTCTTGGTGGTATACAAGAAGTTCTGAAAAATTTACTAAAAGAGCAAGTTCCAATTCGTGACATGGCTACTATATTGGAAACAATTGCAGATTATGCTCAAACTACCAAGGATACCGAGCTAATGACTGAATATGTAAGACAGAAACTTTCCAGGACTATTTGCCAAAAATACCAGAATGGCGAAGGTAAAATGGGGGTTATTTCTTTTGACCCTCAATTGGAACAGACTATTGCCAATTCGATACATAAAACAGATAAAGGGAATCTCCTGGCAATGGATCCGAATATGGCGCAAAGGCTGATAGACAAATTGGCGGATAGCGTAAGGAATTCATTGGCTTCCGGTTATGAGACGGTGTTGATAACATCATCAAATATAAGAGGTCATATTAGACGTCTTATTGAGAATGCGTTGCCCCAGGTACCGGTATTGTCTTATAAAGAGATATCGCCGGGCACAAAAATTGACCCGTTGGGGGTTGTAAAATTGTAAACAAAAACAATCTGTGCCGAGAAAATCAAAAACGTATACAATAAGAGATGTTTGTGGTTGTTATATGTTGCACGATGGTGTGATTACACTCTTCCCTTCTGATTCTTTTGGACAGTGCTATGTATAGAAGATGGAAGAATATTGTGATAGAAATATGGATGTGAGTGTATAACATTGGGGAGGCGTGAGGACTATACGTGGAAAGAAGACAAGAAGGAACCGGTAATATTTCTAAGGTAAGAACGATAGCGGTTACGAGCGGCAAGGGAGGAGTCGGAAAAACAAATATTGCCACAAATATGGCGATGCTCTTCCGGAGATATAAAAAAAGAGTCTTATTGGTTGATTTGGATTTAGGATTGGCAAATATCGATGTCTTGTTGGGACTTCATCCGGAGTACACATTACATGATGTAATTGAGGGACGCAAGGAAGTGAAAGATATAATATTGCAAGGACCCGATGGCATAAAAGTCGTGCCTGCCAGTTCCGGTATAGAAGAGCTTACAAATATAACTGAAATACAAAAAGAGCGGCTTTTTAAAGGATTTAGTGAATTAGACGGGGAAATAGATATTGTTATTGTGGATACAGGCGCCGGAATATCTTCAAATGTACTGAGCTTTGTGCTTGCAGCGAATGAAGTATTGCTTGTGACAACGCCTGAACCTACTGCGATTACTGATGCCTATGCCATGATCAAAGTTCTTTCCAGAAAGAGAAAAGATTTGAATATAAAAATGATCATAAATCTTTCCAATAGTAAGGAAGAGGCTGAAATGACCATGAAAAAATTATTGACTGTGACACAGCGTTTTCTGGAAGTACAAATTCAATATCTTGGGTATGTGTTGCATGACCCTAATGTGCCGATGGCTTCACGGCGGCAAAAATCCTTTGTTAAGGAATATCCCAACACGACGGCGACGAGCTGCCTTAATAAGATGGTAAATTTGTTTTTAAACAGTAAGTGCGAGACGGAGGCATTGGGTATTGAAGAATTTTTTAGAAGAATTGCTAGTGAAAAACGGACAGACCTTTTGAATCTGAATTCGTGAGAAATGACTTTTCTCAATGTTATGAAACGGCATGTTGTTACTGAAAGGAGTATACCGGATGGAGCAATTTCTGGCTAAAGCACGGATATATCTCTTGATTATGGTGTTTTTTGCCTCTTGTTTTTTAGGATTGCTTTCGGAGGTGTCTTTTCCGATGTTGGCTCTCAGAAGTGTTGCAATAACCGGTATTGTGGGTATCTTAAGCCAGTTACTTTTGAGATACATTATAGGTGTAATAAATGCAGTGCCATCTCCAGAGAATGAGCATTTCACCGATTCTATGCAAACGGGAGAGAATCAGGTTATTGGTCATAAAAAAGAATAGGTTTTATGTAAAGGAATTGAAGAATGGGTTCCATAAATGAGGCAAAATCACGTTATACAGATGACAATCTGGTAGTGCGCGATAAATTTGTTATAGAACACCTTTCATTAGTTAAATATGTGGTCGGTAAAATTATGGTATATTTGCCTTCTTTCGTAGACAAAGAAGACCTTGTAGAGTATGGTATCCTTGGTTTGATAGAAGCAGCGGAAAAATATGACGTAAAAAAGGAGACAAAGTTTGGAACGTATGCTATCTCCAGGATTCGCGGGGCAATTTTGGATTATCTAAGGTCGCAGGATTGGTTGCCGCGTTCTATGCGTGACAAGGCGACATTGGCAAGAGATGCGTACGCTTCGCTGGAACAGAAGTTGAATAGGCCTCCCCGCGCGGAAGAAGTTGCGGAAGTGCTGAATATGAGTCCGTCTGAGTGGGAAAAACTATTAACGGAAATCAGCTTTAGTATGTTTCTTTCGTTGGAAGATTTTTGTCAAAAAACGGAAGATGGTTCCAATGAGAATAGAAATCACCAGATTATGGACACGAAGATTCATGATCCGTTGAGTTGTCTGGAAACACAGGAAGAGAAAAGCATGTTAGCCGATGCAATTGCGGCATTGCCAAAACGGGAAAGATTAGTAATTACCTTATATTATTACGAAGACTTGATGATAAAGGAAATTAGCCAGCTAATAGGTATCTCCGAGTCAAGGGTATCACAGCTGCATCATCAAGCATTATTTTTACTCAGAACTAAAATAAGCAAAGCGAATAGGGTGGAAGTGGATACATATTAGGTTGCGTATAATTATGGATATGTAAAAGATTTTAAGAAACAGATGTTAACCTCCGAAAAGCCCGATAAGCCTCACTGAATAACCTTCCTATACCTCAGTTGTATTTACCCGGATTTTTCAACAACAGACTAATTTATTACCATCTTCAAGGAGTATTGTAAATTTCCCCTTTAGACAATTTTGCAATATTTTGTTTAGAGACGGAGATGTGTTGGGAAAACTGCCTCTGAATTAGCCTCAAATTAGGGATACAGCAATCAGAATTTTGCGTGATTTGTGAAATAAACACCTGCATAGAAACTGCACATTTGTTTTAGTAAGATTTTTCAACACTTACTAAGAAGTTGTTTCCTGCCTAGTGGAAAAATTTACATTGTCGATTGTTAAATGTTTAATAAATTAACCGCCCCTTTTTTGTTGTCAATAATTTGTTGCAATCGTAAGTGTCTAGTGTGTTGGACAATATGATTATGTTTCCTTGTTGAATTAATCAAAAAAATATTTGGCATATATGTTGCTTCTCATACTTTCCAGATAAGTGGTAAGGTTGAAGAATAATCTAGTTCAGCAATCTATTAACAAGTGGGGAATTTCTATATGTCAACAAGCACGTTAAATCCATCGGTTCAAAAAGAGTTGAATAAAGTTCAAAATACTTTGCACGAAATTACGTGTCTCTCCAATTTGTACAATTCTTTATTTAGTCCTCGCCAATCAGGTAGATTCGGAAGTGTGTCTGACAATGTCAATGAATTTAATCTTGGCAGGATTAAGCAGGCATTAACCACGATGCTTGATCTTGAAAAACTATTTCCCCTGGTCAATGATCTTGCAGTTTCCGGAACAAATAGTTCTTCCGGAATCATAGTGTCGGTTAATAAGAAAAACGTGCAATTAAAGGCTTCGAGGGGGTTAGCGAGTCAGATCGTAAATGGAATGGTATTCATGGTAGGTGAAGGAGCAATCGGGCTTGCAGTAAAGAGTGGGGAAACAGTTACTGTTGATGATATTGACCAAGATCCGCGTTTCGTAAATCAACAATATAATTGGTATCACGGAAAAACATTGATATGTGTTCCCATAAAAATCGGAAACAGGGTTGTTGGTGCAATCAATGTGATAAACAAGAAAACAGGGCAATTATACGACGCTAACGATGTGCGGTTTGTGGAAACGATAGCCAGCTATATTGCTATTGCCATAAAAAATTCTGATTCCAGTGACGGGCTTAACGGCACAAACAAATTGGATCATTTTACATCCATGTATTATGACGAAAGCACCAGATATTTGCCCGTATCGTTAAGAAGCATTAAGGCGGGTGCTTTTGCAGGGTGTGATCTGTATTTACAAACAGTGGTAAACAGTGAAATTAAATATGTGTTGTATTGCAAAGGTGACAAACTTTTTGATGATGAACGCAAGGAATCTTTCGTTAAGAAAAATATTAACAGGATGTTTGTCGCGAAAAACGGCAGAACTCAATACATGCGGTATATGGAAAATAATCTTGAGCAAGTTATGCACGATGAAATGACGCCGTTGCAAAAGAGAATGCAGTTTGCTTACGACATTGCCGTAAATATAGTAACGGATTCTCTGAATCGTTATAGGGGGTTTATTAATATAGAGAGGGCAAGGGATTGGGTGACGGTTATGCTGAACTTTATACTGTCAGATGCAGACAAGTCAGTATTTACGCAGATGATGAAAGTTTTGGTATATGACGGCGATATTTACAAGCACTCTGTAAATACGGCAATAATGGGCTTGTTATTTGGACACTATCTGAGTATTCCTGCAAATGAACTTTTAACCATAGGTACGGGTTTGCTTCTTCACGATATTGGAAAAACAGGTATGGATCCGCAGATAAAAGAGAAGGATTTTTCCAAATTGTCACGGGAAGAAAAGGAGCAACTGACGAAACATCCCGAATTAGGCTATATGCTGTTATCTAATAGCGGAAATTTACCTAGAGACGGATGTCTGATTGCCAAACAGCATCATGAACAATATAACGGAAAAGGTTATCCTGAAGGCTTAAAAAATGAAGACATTCATTATTACAGCCGCATAGCGCATATTTTGGATGAATTTGAAACGCAGATGTCACATTATTCAATGGATAGCGAAACTTCTGTTTTCCTGGGGTTACAAAAAATGGTAAGGCAGATGGATGGAAGTTTTGACAAGGAATTATTAAAAGAATTTATAAGTTTCGTTCACGACAGTAGCAGTGAAGACGAAATGTAGTTTTGTAGACGATAGTAACGTTTGCGTATAAGAAATTGGGAATGACCGCTGGCGCCTAGTTGTTCTCAGTCTCCAAGGCAAACACAGGTGGACGTTATCTTTACATGCTTGCAAAGGAGTGCGGATTGCCATGTTTAGAGATAATGAATCGGATTATGAATGTTCGTTAAGGAAAGCAATCATAACATTTTAATTACAAGGAGGTTTAATTATGGGTTCCAGAATTAATACAAATATCGGAGCGTTAAACGCCCTGAAGTCTTTAAATGATATTGGCAAGCGGTTAGAAACTGCTCAGTTGAGATTGGCTACAGGTAAAAGAATCAATAGCGCGGCGGATGATGCAGCCGGTTATTCTATTGCTAAAAAGTTTAATGCCAGGTCACAGGGACTTGGGCAGGCATTGGCCAATATTGGGTCTGCAAAGAACCTGGTTGCTGTAACTGAAGGGCATTTGAGCAATATAGTAGACATCCTGACACAGATGAAGACAAAGGCAACACAGGCGGCAGATGACTCACTAGCAACAGAGGAACGCAATGCCATCAGCAAGGAGTTGAAGGAGTTGGGCAACCAGATTGATTTTGAGACCAAGCAGGCGACATGGAACAACAGGAATTTGATTGCGGGCTATGATACTACAGGTGCCAGCAGCGTTGCGTTTACATTTCAGATTGGCGCAGGTTCCAGCACCACTGATGATACGATTACATTCGACCTGCTCAATACCAACAACGTAAGTTTCGGGGGAACGGTTGGGCAGAACGGTTATACGGCAGCGAGTCTGTCGGTAAGTGTAACGTCAACAAGAGATGTGACGTCAGGGGCTTCAGCCCAGGCATTGATGGCTAATATTGATACCGCTATTGCAAACGTATCGAAGGCGTTAAGCTACGTAGGTTCTGTAGTGAACAGGTTAACATACCAGGAAACAAGTTTGACAGTGGCCAGAACAAATACTGAGTCTGCAAGGAGCCGTATTGAAGATGCCGACATGGCCTATGAACAGCTTGAGGCAACGAAGCTGCAAATCTTACAGCAAACTGCCAGTGCGATGCTTGCACAGGCAAATGCCGGCCCGCAGACGATCCTTAGTCTCTTCAAAGGATAACGCTGAAAGGCTTGTATAATTGACAAAAATTACACATTCTTTTCTCCTCCTCATTTTGATGGGGAGGGGAAGGGAATAGGGAAAAAAGTAAAAAAAGGAATTTTTACAAACATTTATATAGGGAGAGTTGGCTATGGGTGCAAGAATTAACACAAATCTGAATGCGTTAAATGCATTAAGGTCGTTGAATGATATTAGCGACCGCTTGTCGGTCGCCCAGTTGAGGTTGGCAACAGGTAAGAGGGTTAACAGTGCCGCAGACGATGCAG
>Ga0233425_10002419_pt1 | contig 36889 bp, 37 predicted proteins | sample Watercolumn_Towu_2_FD_181712 | JGI IMG/M metagenome (GOLD analysis project Ga0233425, IMG submission 181712) | Freshwater microbial communities from Lake Towuti, South Sulawesi, Indonesia - Watercolumn_Towuti2014_140_MG | ecosystem: Environmental > Aquatic > Freshwater > Lake | place... | reverse complement strand
ATTGTGGTAATCATTTGTCCGTTGGCTTGAATTTAGCTACCATTGTCGCCTGATCGAATCCATATCAGCCAATATCTGGCGATCCTTTGCCTTGCACTGCCTACTCTACCAATTTCGGAACAGTCACTGAAAATGGGCAAGATGCTGCTGAGGTGCAGGAGGGTCAGCCACAGATTCTCTTTGGCGGTGTTCTCCACACAGAAGTCGAATTCGAGCACCTCGCTCAGGCACTGCAATGTGTAGAGGCGCGGATCCACTTCTCCGCACTCGATGCGCTGGATGGTGCGCGGGCTGACTTCACAACGCTCCGCCAGTTGTTCCTGCGTCAGTCCTTTTTGCTGGCGCAGTTCCGCGACTTTGATTCCGAGATCAGGTTGGTTCATGGTTTACTCCTTTCGAATTTGTCCCCATTATCCGGAATCGCGTTCCGCAAGACAACGGCGCATAGACGACACTCGGGCGACATTCGGGGTTGGAACAAGACATTTCCATTAGTTTACCACCACGACCACCTGACGACTTCAGCCAGCCCGTGGTCCAACTCATAGCCCAAGCGCCTGCCGTTCTCCCCGTTCGTCATCCACACGATCCCTTGACCAGCTTCCGGGCAAGCAAGTGCCATGCTGTGGAAACCCTCGTTCCATCCCGGATGCCCGAACCTTGTCATGCCGTCCCGGATGACAACATTGAAACCCAATCCGCCAAGGCTCATCTGTGGCACCAGCATTTGGCGGGTCATCTCCGCTGAGAGCACCCGGTTGGACTCATTCTTTAGGGACTTCAACACCTCGATGACCAGGCGCGCCAAGTCGGTGGGCGTGGTCCACAAACTGGCGGCTGCCTGTTCGGGGTAGGAATGCCATCTCCCAGCGACCGGTTCGCCGGTGCGGCGGTGGGCGCTGGCGGCGCGCGGCGCGAGCGCCTCGGGAAGACGGATATCGAACGTGCTGCTGGTCATTCCCAGTTTGTCGAAGATGAATTCCTTCGCCAATGCCGCCAGCGGTCTGCCGGTGACATCCTCGATCATCTGTTGTACCACAAGATACCCGCCGCCCGAATAGTTAAAAGCTTTTCCCGGCGCTTGCATCACCCGCACCGGCCTGGAGTTAGCCGGCGGTTCGCCGTTCAAGATCTGCTGCAAGGTGGGCAATTCCCTGCCAACTGGATAGCCGGTATAACCGCGGATATTCATCCCGGCGGTGTGCGAGAGCAGGCCGCGCAGCGTGACCTTTGGGGTGCTTCCATCCGGGCGCGGCCGGGTATATTTGCTCTGCGGGATCTTCCAGGAGCGGAGAAAATCGTTGGCGTCGGCATCCAGGGCCAGCAAGCCGGTTTCCACCAGGTGCAGGGCGACCATCCCTGTGACCGGCTTGCTGATCGAGGCGGCCTGGAAGATGGTTTCTGCCGTCACCGGCTCTTGCGAGCCTGCATCTGCCACGCCAAATCCCTTGATCCAGGCCAACTCTTCCTGGTAGATAAAGGCGGCGCTGAGACCCGGCGCCTTGTAATGCTTCATGCGCTTGGTCAATTCCATTTTCTTTTCAGGGCGTTTGCCACCTCGTGTTATTAGCAGCAAACCGTGTTCGATCGCGTGTATGGCTTGTTCGAGTTCAGTCATATTTTCTCCTTCTGATATTACAGCGCAAGGTTGGCGGTGCGCGGACAAAAGAATGACCAGCGGATGCCTTCGGCAAAGCGGATAAGCGGATTTCGAGCGCAATATCCGCTTATCCGCTATCACATCCGCTGGCCAATGCTCCCGGATGAAAAGTTGCGCGACTTTGCGCTGTAATACTAATGGCATCGCGTTTCACCCAAGGTGCGTTCTGAGGAACCAAATCATCTGCAGCCGTGGATGGGCGGTTCTTATTTTTCCACCACCCCAAAACTCCAGGTGAGTAAAGATGCATACACTGTGTGATACTGACTTCCCTTATTCAGGAAATCCTCTTCCAACTCTCGGATGATCTCAGCCTCTGCATCTTTCTCCGAGATTCCAAAGTTCATTATATTTGCTTTCCATCTCGCCCGCCCTTCGGCATTCGGCGCCGGCTGTCCGTAGCCTTCGTCACAGATCGCTTTGAATAATACCTTCTTGTAGTCTGTGTCGATGGGGGGAAACAGGCAACTTAATGCATCGGAGACCCTGGCTTGGATATTTCTCAGACCCGCTTTGTGCATCATCACCGGCAGCTTGGCTCCGATGTTGTGGTCGACGCCCGTTCGCTTGCGGATCTCTCGATTAATGGTCTGGAACAATTCGAGCGGCGTCGTTTCTTGATGCTCCGTTTCCTCGAAATGGAGCATGGCGATATGCGCATTGCGGTTGGCCTCACAGGTGATCACCAAGCCGCCCGGTCGGGTCACCCGGATCATTTCTTGAAGCACTTTCTCCGGGTAAGGCACGTGCATCAGGACAGTATGCGTCAAGGTGACATCGAATGAGTCTTCGGCGAAAGGCGTCTCGTAGATGCTGCCTTCATGGAAGGCAGCCTGCCAGGGTGCATTCGCCCAAATCTGGCGCGCCTTGGCAATCAACTCGGACGACTGGTCGATGCCCGTATATGTACTGCCGCGCGCCAACATGGGCATGAACTTTAACCCCATTTTGCCGAAACCACAACCAAAATCGGCCATCCGGCAGAACTGGTCGAGTTTCCAGACACATGTGACCAGGAATTCCAGGTAATCCTAATTGTGTTGCAGGATGAAACATCCTCGCAAGTATTCTTCGCCTCCATCCCAATATCCTTCCGGATAGCGTGGTTGGTATTCGGCTGAAGATGGTGAGGCGCTTTGGGTAGTTGTTTTCTTCATTGTTATTTCCCTTTGACTTAATCTACCAAAATCAGGCATCTCGAACAAAGATCACAAAGGGGATACCGCTGTGGGCAGCGATAAAGCGCTGGACAGGCACATATCCAACCTTCTCGCAGGCGTGTTGGGCGCGCAGGTTGAATGCTGCCACCGTCGCCCGGAATGCCCGCGGAGAGAACTCTGCGCGCCCAAAATCCAAAGCTGCATGCATGAGCCGCGGCCCCAAGCCATGACCGGTGAGATCGGGTCGCAGCCCTCCACCCATGTCGAGCGCATCTGCACGATAGTCGCCGCCAGGCACGCGCGCATCTTCACCAAAGCACCGGAAAGCGACCAAGGAATCCTTCTCGTCGAAGACGGAGAAATAATGGTATGCGGGATTCAAGTAGCTATTCTGGATCAAAGCGTCGAGCTGCGTTGAATCGTGGTTGTAGAAATCATAAGGTGGCTCATAACGCCAACTCAAAGCCATGCGTGCGCACACCTCAGTCATGGGCTTAAGTATGAAGGAAGTTGGCACTAGTATAGCCATCATTCTCTAATCCGTCGACACAGCTGTAGATAGTGCCCGGGCTTGGAGGCCAGGCTTCTCGACCACAGGCTGCACTGCTCTCAGGTCACGATACGCCAGGGTCCAGATGCTCGAAAGGTAGACTTCCAGGAGCCCATTGATGAACAGCATGGGTGAGAGCATGATCACGAGAAAGGTCGGAAACCCTGCGATCAGCCCCATGATCCAGGCGGTAAGGCCATCCGTGAACAAGCTGGCAATGCCGGTTACCAGGATGCCTGGGACGCCGCCCACCCCAACCCCGAGCAAGGTCGTCATTAACAAAAGCGGCAACAGCAAAAGCAGGATCAATCCCGCCAGAGGCACCCAACAGAGCCGAATCCCCAACCAGATCAGCCCGATCAGGCCAAGCTCTTTTGGGTAGCCTTTCATCATCCTGAACCCCTCGCGGATAGAGGCTGCCAGGCTTTGCTTCTCCAAGACACAAGCACGGCGAATGGGTTGCAGCACCAGCCCTAGAATCATGTGCACAGCGAACCACAGGTAAACTAAAAAAATGAGTAAACTTACCGTGCCTACCCCAAGGGTGATAATCACCCAGTCGCGGCTCCTCAGCGCCAGCAGGAGGGGCGCAATTGACAATCCGAACACCCAGGCGAAAATCACACCGATCAGAATTCTGACGGTGAGATCAAATAGGAAAAGCCGGCCTGCTCCGGGCGACCAGCCGCGCCGCAGGCCTTCCCAAATATTCAGTCGCTTGTCGTTCTGCGTTGTTTCATCCACCATGCAGAACAGGGCTGTCTCTGCAACGTAGCGTGCCGCCAGCCCCAAGAGGATCGAACCCGCCAGGATGACGCCGAATTCGATGAGGATAAGCTGGATGTTGATCGTTGCCAAACGCTCCGGATGCTCAAACTGATTTTGGATTTCATGCCACATGCTGCCTTCCGGCGCGCTGATCCGGATGCTTTTGGGATCTGTGAGGTCAATGGTGACATCGGAGCCAGGCACCTGAAGAGTAAAATACTCGGTGAGCTTGATCTGGATCCATTGATCATTTTCCTGCTGACCGGAAGACCAGGGAACTGTATAGATCGCGCCCACACCGGCCAAAGCCAGGGCTGTGCCGAACAGCCATAATGCCCGGTAATTGCAGAGCATTTTCCAGGCTTTACGTAAAATAATGTTGGTACTCATGGTTCGTTCTCCTTGGTAGTCTACTTGCGCGGCTGGTCAATATTGGAATGTCATGGTGGCATACCCATCGAGGTCAAACAAGGTCAACTCGTTGCCATGTTGGAGTATCTGGAAACATTGGCGACCACCATAGTCTGGTCCCAGATCATGGCAGTAGTTATCCCCCTCGACCCACCAACGGCCCTGTGTGACATTCATGCCTTCCAGTTGCACCGAAATGCTATGATCCGTGTGGTAAGTAGTGATTTCGATACCGCCTTGCCATGCGTGGAGAGTTTTCCCAATGAACGCCTGGGACAGGGTATCGGCTGTAAGCCGCGTCCCCGTCGCCTGGTCAAGAAACGGCGGGTCGCCGATATCTGTTTCTCCGGCCGCGTCGAGGATCATCCACAGCAACGTGCCGATGTTCGCCTCGGAAACCGACATGCCAGCATCGGTATCCACAAGGTGCACGACGACCAAGTGGCGCGCCGGCATCACAATAATGTTCTGCCCACCAGCGCCTGAGGCGTAGTAGCTGCCCGGACCTTCGTCCACGTTGGGGAAGCCGCCCTCGCCCTCCCCCAGCCACCACATGTAGCCATAACCGCTTTGTGGGCTGATATTCGAGTGAGCTGTCGTACTCTCCCGCACCCAGTCTGCCGGAACAACCTGATTTTCCTCCCAGCGCCCATTGCGGAGGAACAGCAGACCAAAACGGGCTGCATCGCGCGCACTCAGGCGAAAGCCATAGTAGGGATGACGGGAATAAGGTTCGTACGAATAGTGCAGCTCCTCCGAGTCATAATCCTCCATGCCGATGGGGTTGGCGATGCGCTTATCGAAGGCGGTGTAGATGTTCCGCTCGCCGCTGAGCTGGTCGAAGATGGTGCCCAGGGCGTTAAAGTCCCAGTTGTTGTAGTACCAGAAGGTGCCCGGCGCGTGGCTGCCGCGGGCTGGACGCATGGCCTTCATACTGGCCGCCTCTCCCGCAGCCTCGAGGTACACACCGGAGCGGGCCGATAACAGGTCTTTGACCGTAGCCGTCATTTCCGCCTCGGTGAGCGACGTCCGGTCATCAATGCCCAATTGCTGCAAAGTCGCACTCAAGTCGATCTTGCCATCAGCCGCGTAGATGCCATACAGGGCGCTCATCAGGCTCTTGCGCATGGAATGGCAGAAATACTTGTGCGCCATGTCGCCCCAGGAGGCGACGACTACACCGTTGTTTATCACCATCACCGCCGCCGACCCGATACGCTGGGCATAGGCCTGCGCTTTGGTGAGCTTGGCAGTGGACCAGCCGATACTTTCCAGGCTTTCCACGTGCGTCCACTCCACGCCCGGATAGACAGGGGTTTGCCTCTTCTGTTGGGCGCAGCCAAACAGCAATAAGCTGGCGATGAGCATCAGGGAAAAGAACTTTTGTTTCACCTTACTTCTTCCTTCCAGTGAAGGACATGCCATACATGGTCAACACCAGTTTGTAGGTTTTACTGCCGGTTTCGTCCGGCATGAAGGTTAACTGGTAGATATCGTAGCCGACGGACACAAAGAACTCTTCCATAGACAAAGGCAGTAACTCTTGTGGCGTCGAACCGGACTGTGATGCGTACAGTTTGTTCCCGGTGCGCGTCACAGCCACGGTGACCCCGCCGGCTTCAGGAAACTCATAGGCGCCGGTGTATAGATCCAGTACCTGCGGGTTCAGGCTGCTGGCTACCTTCTCCACCGTGAGGCGCATCGAAGCCAGACGTTGGTTGATTGCTTTCAAATCAGCCAGGGAGCCAGCCAGCGCCCCGCGCGCCGCGAACTCCTTGCTCAGGAGGTCGCGCACGGACTCGTCTTTCACTTGGTTGATGGCCTTGATCACAACAGACCTGTCGGCGGACCAATCGATGACGGGCAGCGGCTTGCCATAAGCTGGTCCAACAATAAAGTGCTTGTAGAACGCCAGCGCCACCAGGGAACTCAGCGCGTCGGCAGCATCGCCGTGACCTGCCTGGAAGTGGCGGCTGAGCATATCGATGTTTGCCAGCACGATGAAGGTCAAGCATTTCTCCGGCAACTTCAGGAAGAGCGCGGAGGTGGAAGGCGGAGAGAAACCGGTGTGCCAGATCAGGCGCGTGCCTCGGTAATCCTGGGTGAACCATCCAAGACCGTAGGGCAGCCTCTCGCTGGAATTGGAAACGGTGGGTGTCCACATCAGCTCCTTGGTGGCTTTTGTGACCAGGGTGTCCGCATCGAGTGCGGCATCGAACTTGGCCAGGTCAACGACCGTGGACATCAATCCTGCGCCGGCGTTGAAATAATCCTGGTTCAAGCCAGGGGCCGGGTTGAAATCCGCGTCGAGAAGATACAGATGGGTCAGGGCAGCATAAACCCGCTCACAAGTCGGTGCAAGGGTCAGCCCGGCACAAGCCGCGGGAGGCGATGGCGCGGTATTTTCCATGCCCAGGGGTTGCAGGATACGCTCGTACACCAGCTCTTGCAGCGACCGCCCGGTTGCCGCATGGACAACCTGGCTGAGTTGGCCGTAGCGAGCGCCGTTGTACTGGTAGCGCTCACCCGGTGTTCCTTCGGATGTGTGGCTCATCAGGTGCCGCACCAGCACCTTGTCGCCCTCGGGCAAGTTCACGCCATAACGCGAGACCGGATCGTCCAAGCTCAGCTTGCCCTCCTGAACGAGCTGCATGACGATCACCGCGGCAAAGGTCTTGGTGACCGAAGCAAGATGGTAGGGTGTCTCGGGCGCGGCCGGGACGCCGTTCTCGATGTTGGCGAAACCGAAGCCGCGCGCCCAGACAAGTTGACCGTCCTGGACCACGGCAGCGGACATGCCGGGGATCTTCATTAACTGGCGCAGGGATTCCAATTCGGCTTCGAACTGGTCCCAGGTTTCGCCAGCTACTTTCCCTGGCTTTAGCGCAGGCGCGGCGCAACCGCCCAGGAAAATGATCGCCAATCCGATGTTGAGCAGTGATAGAAATTGCCAATGGGTTTTGATGCTCATTTCAACTCCTCTCGCTTTCAGACCATATGTCAGGTTCTGCAGACTCCGCGAACAAAGAGCGCGAACGGAATAAAGCAAATCAATCCCATCACGAAAATCACTACAATATCAGTTACTGCCAATGGAGCATTGGTCAGGATTGGCTGTAAAAGCAAGAAAGTGATCAATGCGATGAACAGCATACTGCCTTGAAAAAGCAATCCCAGGCCGGTCACATAGCCAAACACTTTACGACGCCAAAGCAGGATCCCGCCAATGACCCAGGCGGGCGTGGTCAGGAAATCGGAGATATTCACCGCCAATTCCGTTCTGGGGAGCGCGGTTCCCCCTGCAAACGCAGTGACGAAAACGCCGATGACCCGCAAAAGGAACAAAGCGCCGAGTCCTGCCAAAACCCCACCGGAAAGTTTTTCGAACACCGCTCCGCTGAGTCTTTGCTGAACAGCCTCTGCGTCAATGCTCGCGATCAATCCGATAAGCGTGTACAAGCTGATTGTGGTGAGAAGGAGATGGAGTAGAAACACCCAGTTCAGAGGCATGGCAAAGACATAGGCAGTGTAATTGTAGAACACGAAGAGGAGGGCGCCTGCCCAACTGAGCAGCCCGATCAACTTGCCGCGCCACGCCAGAACCATTGAACCGATCAGGATCGGTAATCCAATGAGCAGATTGACCACGTCGTTGGGAAGGAATAACCGGATGAGATCCTCTGTGGGGTAGATAGCCGTACGACATTGTAGGCCGACTATGGAAGAGACTGTTATGAGGATCGCGATGAGGAAAGAGAGCATATAAAACAACTTGAGGAACCCTTTGAAAGGTAAAATGTTTCGCTTTGCGTTCATGATTTTTCGACTTTATGGCCTCACGCAGTTTCTATTCTATGAAATCTATGCCAACGATCAGATGGTCGGGATCGTCATTGTAGAAGAACATGCGCAGTGTCACATCCGGGTTATTCTCATAAACGACATGGTAGATCACAACTCGATACTCCTGTTGATCTTCAACATGGTCAAGCATCTTTGACTTGTAAGCGCCTATCTTCGCAGAGTCCGCCTCGCATTTCTGCTGCCAGGCACTATCATTTGCTAGTTCCTCTTTCCATTCTGGATCCAAACCGAGAAAGGATTTGTCGAAGTCACACTCGCTCTGGCCAACAAGATAGCTCTCAACATATTCATCCACCTCCGCCGCGTAGGCGGCTCCATCTGCGCGGTTTAAGCGCCTGGTTCCCAGGCTGCATGCCGCCAGCGCCAGCGTGGCCAGGACAATCAATACGGTCAAAATTAGTTGCTTCTTCATTGGGTCATTTTCCTTTCGGTACATAAAGATGACGCTGACCGCCAGGATGCCAAAGGCGACCAAGACAGGGATTCCCCAGGAGGGGTGGATGGTAAAAGCGATCCAGACCAGGCTGAACAGGGCGAGGCATCCGAGCGCAAGGTAAACCAGGCGCGCCATTCGGTTACGCCTGAAATCGATCCGCAAGACAAAGTCCAGCAAGGCTTTTGTGAGTATGAAGAGTAGAACCAGGCTGAGAGGTAGCAGGGTCCACACACCCCGTCCCTCCGCCAAGTAGCGGGAAAAGACGAGGGTAAAAGGCGCTGCCAGGAGAGCCCACAGAATGCCGATCACCCAGGTGGTCTTAACCCGGCGATCCTTTTGGGCAGCAAGTAGAAGGGCAAGCAGGAGCATGAAGGCGATGGCGCTGAGGGCGAAGATCAGGTCGCTGAGCAACAGGGCGCCGGCAATGACTACAATAATATTAACCATATTGGAAATAAAGTCCGTGGCTCCCTGGTTTGTCAGCACAATCAGCGTAATTCCATCCGCAGGAAGGCTGAAGTAAACCGTGACGAAAGATGGCCCGCCGCCGGTACCCAGCACGATCGGACGCCCCAGGATCTTCGCCACAAACCAACCATATCCATAGTCAAAGCCAGGGAGATCGCTCTGGTGGGCAAAGGGGGTGAACATCAGGTCGAGCTTCTCCTGAGGCAGGAGTTGGCTGGTGTAGAGCGCTTGATCCCACAGGTAGAGATCTTCGGACGTGGAGTACAGGTTATCAGAACCATCAGAAATGGCAGTCATCCCAAATTGAGCCCCGCTTTTATCATCACGATCAGCATAGACTTTAGCCATCCCGCTAGGACCATCCGGGTAACCTGTATCACGCATATTCAACGGGGTGAAAATGGCCTGGTCGAGGTAGTCGCCATAGGATTGACTGGAGGCCACTTCGATGATGCGACCTAAAAGGATGTAACCGAAATTGTTGTAGGCATAATTTTCGCCCGGCTGGGTGCCTGCAGGCCACTCACTCGTCAGGCCAAGGTATTGCGGTTGCTCAGCTTCTGTCACCGGGCTGCTTGTGTCGCCCTCGATCTCGCGATAAAGTCTGCTGGAAACCCGGGTGGACAATCCCGAGGTGTGGGTCAACAGGTGATGGATGGTGATGCCCTGCCAGGCTGTCGGACAGTTGGTGAAGTACTTGCAAATGGGGTCTTGGACGCTCAACTTGCCCTGGTTCTCCAGCATCAGGATCCCCATTGCCGTGAACTGCTTGGTCATCGAGCCGAGATGGAAACGCGTCTGGGGTGTATTGGAAACACCTTGAGCACGATCCGCCAGCCCATACCCCTTGCTGAGTAAAATCGCCCCATCTTGAGCGATCAGGGCTGAGCCGGAGAATATGCCATCGTTGGCCAATTGTGCCAGCCGTTCGTCAGCCCGGGAGACCACCCCTGGCTTCAGCTCCAGCCTGCCTTGACCCAATAGTATGCAGGCCAACAACGGAAACGCGACGATGGCTGTAATCAAAAGGATAAGAAACTTTCTATGTTGCATGGCAGAACTCCTTTTTCACGGATGAAAAAAAAGATTAAGCTTTAACCTCAGGCATATCATAGACATCTACTGGGGTAGTTGTCATCTCCCATTTAGGGTATTTCGTGGGGGATTTGTCGTTTCTTAGGGAATCTCCCGTTATGGGATCCTCCTCGCTTCGAGCGCTCCATCGATTCCAACCAGTGCCAAACGATCCACCTTGCCGCGACCATTCCGGTAGAACACGAGCTCGGCGTAGAGTTCTCGCAGGTAAAACCGGTTCTCGGAAATCGCGATCAAATCGCCTCCTTGTTGACCGGGTACCTGTGGGTAAATACGCGCACCGTCAACGCGGATCGTCATAATGAATTCATCGAATCGATAGCTACCGGCATATGCAGCCAGAACCTGCGGAGCGACCGGGAACGGCTTTGGCAAGCCGCGCAGGAGGTGAACAGCGAGGGTTTCTTTTGGACCGTCGTAGATATTCATCAGCACGACCACCCCGATCTTGCGCGCGGAATCCCAAGTCAGGAACGATGAGGAGCCAAACGACCCCCCACCATGATAATGAATCCCGTCACCTGATCCAGGTAGATTCCAACCAAGTCCGATGTGAGCCAGCGTTTCGCCCGGGCGCTGGGGGGTATTTGCCAGTTGAAGCGCGGGCTGGAGTTGCGTGTTGGTCATTCCCATGTTGGCTGCCAGGAATGTTAGCAAGTCATTCGCCGTGGACAGGATTGAACCGGCCCCGGCATGGATGGGAGCATCGAAAAGACTGTTTTCCACCGAATACGTGCTATGGGGAATCGCCAGGCGGGATGCCATGTCTGGGGTCAGTTTGATGCGGGTGCTATCCATGCCCAATGGGCGGGTGATTCGATCCAACAGAAGCGCTTCATAGTCCTCCTGACCAGCGCGCCGGGCAAGCAGGTTACCCAGGAGGCCGAAGCCATAGTTGGAATATTCGTACAAACTGCCGGGTGCACGTGTCAGGCGAAACCCGGATAGGAATGCCCACATCTGCTCCATGGTGTAATCGGTAAAAGGATTATTCCAAGCCTCTTCACTGTAGGAAGGCCATCTGGGAAGACCGGCGGTGTGCGTCGCCAGATCCAGCAACGTGATGGATCTGCCTTCATACTCCGGCGCTGAAACCCCTTCGGGTAGATACATCGAAATCGGATCGTCCAGCTTGACTTCCCCATTGAGCACAGCTTGCGCCAGCAGCGTGCCGGTGAACACCTTGGTTACCGAAGCGATCTCGAACACGGTATCGCCATCCGGTACGCGCTCGTCGCTGGCGCTCAGCCGGCCATAACCGACCACCCAGCGTTCCTGCGGGTCAGCGGCGATCATGCCCACCACGATCCCAGGGGCTCGCTTTTCCACGTCCACCAGTTGGACCAGCAAGGCTCTCACTTCTTTGGGGTCAGGAAATCGGGTTGGCTGGGAGGTTGTATCCCTGTTTGGATTGCGAGACGGAATCGTTTTAGCCAATCCGCAAGCGCTCAATGCCAGCAGAAGAAGGAGGTGTAAAAGAATTGCAGGTTTTGGCTTCATGACAAACCTCTATCTAAGGAATCCTCTTAAAAACAGTTGTATTGCCCGCTGCTAACCACTCCATCCGGTCCACATCCCCTCTTTCATTCCTCAAGAATGTAATCTCGAAGTCAGATACTCCCATGTGAAAGTGATCTTCGGTTTTTGCGAATAGTTCATAATTGCCTGCGAATTCGGCAGCACCCGGCTCATTGGGTAGCCGGAGGAAAATATGCATGTTTTCAACGCATACCGTCAGTTTCGGGTACATTAAATTGATACTGTCCAACATACGCAGCCATGATCTGTGGATCAACCGGGACCGATAGTTGCCCGACGGAAATGCCGATCTCTTGAGCAAGCCATTCTGCCTGATCCCGGAAGGCGGCAGCGTCATAGACCAGCTTGTGACCGACCTGGTACCAGCGAATGGTCTTCGGTTCACTCGCCGCTTCCTGATATCGCAAGGCGTCCGCGGGAAGAGAGTAAACGTCCAGCATGCCATTTTGGAAGAGGATTGCCGCGGGGGAGGCACACCCGACGTAATGGATGGGCTCAATCGGCCACATCCAGGCAACCCATTTCCGCCTCAGGTCCTCAGACATTGACTGAAACCTGCCGCGATCCATGGAACCGGTGAGGTGAGTCACAAGCCCGCCAATGGCAACCTGGAGGACATACGCCTTCAAGCCATGCTCAACACCAGCCAGAAGGCCTCCCATCAAGCCTCCGTAGCTGTAGCCAATATAGGTCAACCTCTTCGGATCTACATCCGGCCTGGAGAGCAGGAGGTCGATTCCGCGGCGGAGATCGACGATGAGTTGGATCTGGTCTCTCCGATCTTGCTCACCAAAAATGATGGTGCTCTCGGGGTCATCAGCCCGACGGGCGAACGGGGAATCAATGAGCAGTACGACCGCGCCCATCCGGGCATAGGTCACAGCGGCAAGGATCCAGGTTTGGCGAGTATCGGGCATCCCATGCATGTATAGCATCCCGGCGAAAGGCCCGGCACCGTCGGGGACCACCAGCGTAGACGGAACAATCCCGCCCATCGGGCTGGCATAACTCAGATCAATGATCGTCATGCCCTCTTCCCGCCTGCTGCCGACCTCCTGAATATCCAACGGTGACTGGGGGTCGTAGGCAAATTCGCCACCGATCTCATCACAGGAGAACGGTGTGATCGAGGCGGCTTCCAGCGGAGGGCTGTAGGGGGCACCCACCTCCGGCGCCGGTACTTCTCCTGATGAACAACCTGGCACTGTGGGAGTTTGAATGGATGCATAAACGCTGGGAGGGAAAGCCAGACCGGCTGTGGTCAATCCGCAAACGCTCAATGCCAGTAGGAGAATTAGGTATAAAATGATGGAAAAGCGCCGTTTCATTGTGCCTCTTCTTTCAAAGCTTCTGAGTAGAAACCAGTTTCCTGATGAAGAATATACCGACAATCATAAAAGCCAGGACCAAAACAGGGATGAGGATGCGAAGTATCTTTTCCAGTATCAGCAAGGGTAATATCTCCCCCTTCAGCACCTTAATCATGAGTTTTCCCCCATTTTCGCTGTTCGTGAGGATCACGAATCCTACACCCCATTTCGGATTCGCAGAAATGACCGCTTTCCAACCTGTGTTTGACCCATCATGTAGGATTAATTTACTTCCATCCGGTAATTTTGAGATCGATTGACCCAAGCCCCAGGGTTGAATTACGGGATTGAACATCAAGGTGAGGGTGTCTGGAGATAACACACCTCGCCCGGCCGGCTCCCCGTGGGGACCCGGCATTTCAGCAGCTACAAAGCGGGCCAGGTCTGGGGCGGTGGTGTAAAGGCCTGCCGCTGCTTTTTCTGTGAAGAGGTAGTTTGGCAAAGGCGCTCCCGTTTCACTGTAGGCAATAGCCGTCTCCGGGCGCAAGTCCGCCCGCCATTCAAAGCTGCTGGCACTCATCCCCAGGGGATCCAACACTTCGCGCTGCATGTAGGCGGAAAAGGTTTCGCCGGTGACCTCCTCGATGATCAACTGCAGCAGGGTAAATCCGCCGCCGGAATAGCTGAACTGTGCGCCGGGCTGCATCGTGATGCGCACCTCTCCAGCTCCGCTGTTGTCCCCGGAGAGCGACTCCTCCAGGGATGGAAGTTGTACATCTGGGGGCAAGCCGGGATATCCTCCAACTGAGAGACCAGCGCTGTGGCTGAGCAGGCGGCGGATTGTCACCCCTGACGGATCAAAGTTGGATGGGGGCAGATGCCAACGAGTCAGGTATTGCTCGACAGGCGCGTCCAAATCCAGGCGGCCGCTTTCCACCAGCTTCATTACACCCCAGGAGGTGACGGCTTTCGAGATCGAGGCTACTTGAAAGACTGTATCGCCGGTGACCGGCACGCCAAGTTCTTTATCCGCCAGGCCGTATCCTGCCGACCAAGCTACATCACCATCCCAGACCAGCCCCATCGCCACGCCTGGTACCTTGTATTGTTCCATCAACTGTGGCGCGATCCGATCCAATTTCTTTATTACGTTATCCTGACCGCAGGAAGATACGAACATAAAGGTAGCCACCGATATGGCTACAAAAAGCAGGATCAAAATGATCGCATGAATAAAGTAACGGGGACGCGTTGTGGTTTTCATAGCTTACCTCTCATCCATATTGATTAACGTGCTCTACTTCTTACCAAAAAGCTCATCCGAGATCAATCCCAGGAAATAAATCTGGTCGATATTTTGGTTTGCCAGAACAATGATCGTCAGGCGATCTTGCGTGAATCGGACGATCATGGTGCCGAAAGGTGACCCAGCGCCACCACCCGCCCCGGCAACGAACTGCTGGCCGCGAAATTTACCGGAGACCCAACCATACCCGTAATCAAAACCATAAACCATCTCTTTACTGTAAGGTCCGAACATGCGATCCAGCTCAACCTGGGGCAGCAATTGATCGGTATAGAGAGCCTGATCCAATAGCAAGAGATCTTCGGCAGATGAATACAGGTTCCCAGAACCCTCCGAGACGGGCGGTGTCGCTATTTGCCATTCTGTTTTGGTATTGGCATTCGCATAGAGTTTTGCCAGCCCGCTCGTGCTGTCCGGGTAGCCGCTGTTACGCATGTTCAACGGGATGAAAATGGCCTGGTCGAGGTAATCGCCATAGGATTGACCGGACACCACTTCGATGATGTACGCCAGGAGGATGTAGCCAAAATTATTGTAGGAATACTGTTCACCCAGAGGACTGTCTATAGACCATGGACTGGTAAGCCCAAGGTAGTGGGCAAGTTGCGCCGGCGTCAGCGGAGCGCTTGCGCCCTGCTCGATCTCTCGATAAAGCTGGTCTGAGAGTTGGGCGGACAACCCCGATGTGTGTGTCAGCAAGTGATGGATGGTGATGCCCTGCCATTCCAGGGGACATTCAGTGATGTATTTGCAGATAGGATCCTGGACGCTCAGTTTGCCCTGGGATTGGAGAATGAGGATGCCCATGGCGGTGAATGATTTTGTGGTGGATCCGAGGTGAAAGCGCGTCTGGGGTGTATTGGGGATTTTCTGGAGACGGTCCGCCAGCCCGTAGCCCTTATTGAGCAGGGTCTTCCCTTCTACCGCGATCAAGACCGAGCCGGTGAATGTGCCATCCGCCGTCATTTGCGACAGTTTCGCGTCCAGTCGAGTGACCGCGCCGGACTCGATGACCAACCCGGACGGTAGGGTGACTGGGGTTAACGGCTGAGGGATCAAACTTCTTGAGCAGCCTGCCAGTAGCGAGGACAGGATGGTTGAAATCAACATTACGAAGAACATTTTTTGTTTCATGGATGCCTCTGCAACGATCTAAAAAGGAAAGCAATCTCAACGAAGAGGATTTCTAGGTCGGTGAAACCACTCAGCTTGTTGCCTCCGAGATTACCTTCGACGACTTCGAGCAGTGGCTCTGCGGTGAAGCCGATGGTAGCGTTCTCGTTAAAGAGAGCCACGACGGTGCATAAGCAGGCAAATGCTTTCTCGTCCATAGCAGCCTCTTTGCCAATGTCCAAGCCGCCTCCAACGAAGACAACATAACCCTGCAGGACCGACCTGGGAGCCAGGATGATCCCACCGCCGAGCAGAATTGCATTCCCACGCACAGCAGCCTCTTCTCCAAGGATCAAACCACCCCCAGCCAGGACTGCATCTCCCTGTAGAACTGACTTGGAATCCAGCATTAATCCGGCGCCGGTCAGAATTGCTTTCCCATGCACAGTAGCCCCTTCTCCAAGATTCAAGTCAGTGCCAACCAAAACAGCGTAACCCTGCAGCGAGGCTTTATCTCGAAGCTCCGCCTCAACATCGACCAGGATTATGCTACTGTGGATGCTTGCCCCCGGCTCAAGAAACAAATGGTCAGTTTTCAGAACAGCAGCATGGCGAACACTGGCTCCAGGTTTGAGCCGCAATGAACCACTGCGGACATATATGGCACCGTTTACTCTGGTATTTTCACCAAGCGTCAGGCGATTGCTGAAAAGTACAATGGGACCGGTGATGGTCACATCCTTCTCGACGACCAGTCCACCCCGCTTGGAAAATACAGGTCCGATCCAATGCGACCTTTCCTGAAAAACTGCTGAGGCGTCGTCTGAGACGATCAGCATGCCAAGCTGAATGCGGTCCGCCTGCAAGGAAAAGGATTTTCCGACCCTTGAGACCACGATCACTCTGAAAGTGAGCGCGAGAAATCCAGCCAATACCACCACCAAGAGCAGGGTTAGGATGGGGACCATGACCGAAAGTTTGCTCTTCTTGGGATGAACGGAGGTTTGTGAATTAGCTTGCGTATTCATGGGATTTATCCTTGCGTTACTAATTGGACTAATGAACTGCGATCAAGCCCCATTTCACCAGGAGCAGGATGTAACCGGAAGCGCCCAAGGTGGCAAGAGAATAGTAGATCCTTTCCACCTGCGAGCGCTGCTTTCCTTTCCAGGCAAGGATTGTGAAAATCACCTGGGTGATTGTTAACGCGAGGCATGCGTAAGCGAGGTACAGAAAGAAATCCGTCCTGAATGGAAGGGTGAACACAAGAAGGATCGGATACTTGACGAAAATCTCCAGCGATTGGTTAAGCGCCGCAAAATAGAAAAAGATCGTGAACAAAATGCTGTTGACCCAAGCGATCCAGGCTGCAGCTCTTACCCAGCGCCTAAGGCTTTTTGGGGTTCCAGCCGGGTCTATAATACGCCAGCGAAGGATGGGAACAGCAACGAGCACGCTAACCAGGATGCACATGCAGGTCCATAAGAAGCCGTACTCCAAGTTGGAGATTGTAGGATTGGCGGAGATCATCGAGCCCATGAACCTCCAGAGAATTATTTCAAAGGCTTCTTCCGTAGCAGCAGCCGCATTTTCATCGCCGGCGTTGGCGGTGACCAGTACCGCGTAGTTCATCGCCGGGGCCATCCAGGCTTTAGCCCAATAGAGACTGTTCGACCCATCATGGCCATAAGACACACCACCAGCCCAATTTCCTTCACACAACGCCCAACCCAGGGAATAATAGCCGCCATAGTTCGTCAGTAGCTTGTTATAGGCTTGGGGGCTCAAGAAGGCCGGCTCACCACGCGCGCCACGTAGCTGATCGGCAATAAATTTCGCCCAATCCTGGATCGTGCTATGAACCATTCCCGCTGGTCCTACTACAGGAAGATTATCTGCCTCAGGGCCGTTACAGCAAACCACAGGTGGACCGCTTCTGGAATGGCCCCAAAGCGGGTTGGCCTTGCCGTTTTTGTCCATTCCCCCAAATCCTGCAGAAGCCATGCCCAGCGGGGAGAACAGGTATTGTTCCATGGCGTCTTCCCAAGACACCCCACTTGCCCTTTCGATCATCGCGCCAGCGATGATGTAGCCAATATTCGAATATTGATATGTCGAGCCCGGGGCTTCGGTGGGCTTCTGGGAGAGCGCCATCCTGGCGGCTGCCACGCGTTGTTCTTGAATGGAGACGAATTGATCCAGCAAGTCATAATCAATGTCGTGTGGCAATCCAGCCCGGTGAGATAATAGCTGCAGCAGGGTGACCGATTTAAAATCCGGATGGAAAGAGGCAGCCATCTCCGGAAACATTTCGGCTACGGTCGAATCCCAGCGTAGTTTTCCCTGGTCAACCAGGATGGATGCCAGGGCGGAGGTCATGATCTTGGTATCCGATCCGAGCGGCCATAATTCATCCAGCGTGACAGGCGCAGGGTCTTTCCATTTACGGAATCCCACCACGGCTACCTGCTGGAGACCCTGGTCGGTCACCACGGCCGCGGCCATGGCTGGCACGCCGAATTTTTCGCGGGTTTCGGTGATGATTTCCGTCAGTTCAGACTGACTGAGTACGACTACTTCCGCGCCGGTGTATGTTGGGGTGTTTAGCTGAGAGACGGTTGTTCTTGAGCAGCCAAGCAGCAATGAAGTCAGAATGGCTGCGAACAATATCAGGATGGACAATTTTGGTTTCATGTCAGAACTCCTCGCGGCTCATGCACCAGATGGCAATGGCGGTGAACAGCACACACCACAGCGCGGTGGCGATAATCGGGGTCACTGTCGGCAGCGGAAGGCTGTTCGCCACATACATGGACAGGGGCTGGTTGGTGTTGAAATCGATCAACATCCTCCACGGCAGGATGTCATACAGCCAGGAGGCGTACTTCTGGATCGGCGCTGAAATGAAAGGCATGGGGCCTCCCCACGCCAGCACCAGGCTGATCCCAGCACCGGCCCGCGGCCGTTGAAGAAGGTCGCCAGCATCAGCGCAAGCGTCAGGAAGAAAAGCAAATTGAGGTAGCTCAACCCCATGACCCCGGCGATTTCCAGCGGGGTAAAGTAGCCTTGTGAAGGCTTTAAGAGTTGGAGGTAGCCGACCACGCCCGGCAGTACGACCCAGGCGACGAACAAGCCCAGCCCATCGGCAATCAGCTTCGCAAGCACGTAGGATGGGCGACGGAGCGGCTTCGAGAGCACCCAGGCTGCCGTCCCCGAGTGCTTCTCCCCCAGGATCGAATCTTGCGCCAGGCTGACGGCCGCCAGAGGCACGCAAAGTGCGGCAGTCACCAGGAAGGCCATGGTTGCGTTGTCGATGGCGTTCGGCATCCCCCTGCCACCATGGAGATTGATGGCCAGGTCGCCGTTCAACAGGAGCAAAGCCACCAGGCACTGCACCCAGCCACGCCGTGTCCGCCACCAGGCAGCCAACTCCTTGCCCAACATACTCGTCAGGCCCACCCGCCAGCCGTTTACGCGGCGGGGAACCAGCAAAGCTTCACTAGTGCTCATGGTTGCTCTCCTTTACGATCTTCAGAAATACATCCTCCAGATTCTGCGTCTTGTTGCCAAACTCACAGATTGTGACCCCTCCACCTGCCAGCGCAAGGGGAACAAGCTCGGACTCGGCTTTCGCGCGATCACTGACCCGGATGCGCCAACTCACCCGGCCATTGCGCGAAATCTCTTCCAGGCCGGTGATCCAGGGCTGGCTGCGCAGTCGAGTTTCCACCCCCAAGCTGTCGCCCATGATCGTCAGGGTGAAAGAGACCGCTTGCCCCCACGCCAGCACCTCCTCGATCCGCCCCTGGGCCACCAGCTCGCCGCGGTTCAAGATGACGACCGTGTCGCTGACCCGCTGGACGTCGTCCAGGATGTGGGTGGAGTAGAAGATGGTGGTGTGCTTCCGCAGCCGCTCCATCACGTCCAGCACGTCGTGCCGCCCCTGCGGGTCGAGCGAGGCGGCTGGCTCATCCAGGATCAGCAGGTCGGGGTAGTTGACCTGGGCTTGGGCAATGCCCAGGCGCTGGCGCTCTCCTCCAGAGAAGCCCTTGACCGGGCGGTCGGCTTTGTCGGCCAGCCCCACCAGGTCGAGGGTTTCGGCAACCCGCTGCTCGATGGCCGCCCGCGGCCCCGCGTAGAAGAAGCTGGCGGTGAAGCGCAGGGTTTCACGGGCGGTCATGTATTCGTAGAAACGGGGATCCTGGGCCAGGTAGCCTACTTTACGACGGATCTGGTCGTTCTCCTTGACGATATCCAGGCCGAAAACCTTCCCGTCGCCGCCGGTGGGCCGTGCCAGGCCCAACAGCAGCTTGATGGCGGTGGTCTTCCCGGCGCCGTTGGGACCCAGGAAACCGCAGATCGAGTTCGCCTGCACTTTCAGGTCCAGGGAACGTAGCGCCTGGACGCCCTTGTAAGTCTTGCTCAGGCCCTGGGTTTCGATCACATACGATGTAAACATTATTTAGTCCTTTCAATTTTGTTCAAACTACCTATCTCAATACGATCGCAGTCGGATCATTGAAAAACACCCACTGAACGGCAATGATCACCACTTCCAGACCGATGGAAACAAGCACGGGTTGCCAGCGAACCTGCGCGACCGGGGTGTGCGAGAGCCGGTCCAACCATGCGGACAGCAGCCGGTGCAGCGCGGCTAGCGCGGTCATGACTATGATCGCGGTACCTAACTCGATGAGGTGCTTGATCACGATATCGCTTACGGTTACATACTGGTTCCATGAAGGCACAAAGAGTTCAACCCCGAACAAGAGCTGGTAGAACACCGTGCCACTGATGAACAAGGGCATCCCCGCCAGGAGCACAACCAACTTACGCCAGTATGCATCCTGTACGCTGATACCAGCCAACGGCAGGAGCTGCAGCATCCAGATGCCGCCACCTGCGAAGATGATGCCCCCAAGCAGGACAACCAGGGCTTTCGGGACACCCACGCCATTGATGACCCGGTACCAATCGCCTCCACCGCCGAATGCCTGCTCCAGCATGGGGTAGCCCTCGATCAGCAATGCCCAACATCCCACCATCACGAGAGGGAGCAGCACAGGTGAGCGCTTCTTCCAAAAGAGCAGGCCAATTGGCACGCCAACAAGCAGGTTGAGGATAGGCCCCGATCCACCCAGGATGGCCCACCTCAAATAAGCGTTTTCAGCTTCAGGAGTCTCGTGCCAGAAGGAACCGTCCTCATTGACATAGATGTTGTAATTCCAGCCAAAGGGATGCAAGGACAATCCGGTACGCGGGGACCCCACGGCTTCGTTGGCGATTAGGTGCCCGCCTTCATGAAGGAAAGCACAGAAGCAAAAGGCAAAGGCGGCAGATCCCATGAAGAGCAGGATGGACTTGAGAAGGGAAAATCGGGAAGAAGGATTGGTGTTCATTTCAATTCCTTTGTTCTTCTATTACTTATCCACAAGCCGGTGCTCGGCGGTACTGCCATTCCATGTTTTGACCATCACGGCTCCGTCACCGTCGATCTGGATGAGGACGGCTTCGAGCGCTTCATCAACAGTCATGCCGCTGATATCCACGCTGACCTTGCGGGAGCCTTCTCCCGGCCAGGGGGTGATCTCGAGACCAGAGACCTCGGAGATCTTGGCCAGCACAGAGCTAACGGAGGCGTTCTTGTAAGCCGTCCCGCCAGGCATGCGCACATCGAATTTCTTGTGCCACTCCGCGGCAGCTCGATAATTACGCTTGTCCAGCCAGGTAAGCCGGGAAATCGCCAGGCGCCGACCATCGTAGGTGTATTTGCTATCGGTTTGGGCGCACACGCTGGCGAGTACTTCAGAAACTTTCGCATTCTCGACGTGAAGCGTTACGTGCGCGCTCACATAAGGGCTGACCTCGATGGCGCAACCGGGATCCTGGGCGAGCTGGTCGAAAACGACCTGGGGCTCGACATCGGTGACATCGATGGTCACCAACTTGTCCATATCCACGGAGCACGCAACCCCCTCTGCCAGGACCTTGGAGGCGCACGAGGATATAGCCAGCGCTGCCAGAATGACGAACAAGCATCCGATCACCAAGTGTGCCAGTTTACGAGACGAACGAATTCGGGTGTTCATTTTGTTTCTCCTTATGGAATCTTTTGAAAAGAAATATTGTCTGTATGTTGTATTTTCATTTTTCATATCGACGTCCTTTCTCAGTCCTTTGGACCTGCTTGTTTGCCAACTTGAAACATCGTGCAACTATGATCCAACCGAGAATGACCATTCCCAAACAGATACCAGCGAGTAAGTCTGTTCCCGGTCGGTTGCTGCGCACGGCAACATAAAATGCGCTGAAAGCAATAACGGCTAGGATCCAGATCCAAACGGTAAGTGTCAATAGGATTTTCTTTTTCTTCGCCTGGTCGAATGAGACGGAGTAAGGTTGGGCTTTTATGTCGGTTTTCCTTCCGTCATTTGGAAAAACCATGGATCCGGGAAGTGTTTGGGTTTTCATGATGTTTATCCTTGCTGCTGGTGGCTCAAGTGTGGGAGATGCCCCGGATCAGCGATAGCACATGCGCAGGCGGGATGCCCTTGGTCAAAAAGCTATCGGCCCCGGCTTCGATCGCCGATGGGCGATAATCTGAGAACATGGTCATCAACATGATTTTCACCTGTGGACGACGGCTCTTTACGATCTGGGTTACTTCAATGCCACTCATTCCAGGCATCTGCGCGTCCAGCAGGATGAGGTCGGGATGAAGTTCGTCTATCAGTTCCACGACCTTATGGCCGCTTTCTGCTTCCCCGGCAACTTCCATATCCGGCTGGATTTCCAATAACGCTCGCATTCCCATGCGGAACGAGTGACTATCGTCAACAATAAGGATTCGGATTTTCTTTTCCATTAGCAACCTCTCCAGAAATCGGATTTCTTCTTATGGCACTATAGCAAATTCATCTCAAATTGACATCCAATGAATGTTTGATTTTCAACTAACCAAAGCGAATGAACTTCATGCACCTGTTTGATACTTTGGTAGTAATCAAACCCTATGATTAAAGTTGTATTTAGGCAGATCGGCTTATTCATCTGCCTCAGCATCGAGCAGGTCGGCATCGCTTAACGAAGCCAATCCTTCCCGCAAGGCATAAAGAGTAGCCTGGGTACGGCTGGCAAGATGTAGCTTGCCCAGGATGTTGCTCAAATGGGTGCGCACGGTGCCCAGGCTGAGAACCAGTTGGTCAGCAATTTGACGGTTGCTCTTTCCTTGGGCGACCATGCGTAAAACTTCTAACTCGCGGTCAGTGAGTAACTCGTCAACGGATTGCGGTTTCGGCAGCACATTCAATTCCTGAAGCACTTTCCGGGCAATAGCCGGATGGAGCGAGCTTTCCCCCGCGTTGACCTGGCGGATGGCCGCGACCAGCTCGGATGGGTCCGAGTCTTTCAGCAGGTATCCCTGCGCCCCGGCTTTGATGGCAGGAAAGATCTTGTCATCGGTATCGTAACTGGTCAGCACCAGAATCTTGGCTGTTGGCTTGTCCGCCTTAATTTTCCGAATGGCCTGAATACCATCCATTTCCGGCATCACCAGATCCATCAGGATCACATTTGGATCCAGGCTCCTCGCCTGCTCAACCGCCTGCCGGCCATTCGTCGCCTCGCCGATCACCTCGATATCCGTTTCCAGCGACAACAAATTCTGCACCCCTTTTCTGACAATGGCATGATCTTCGGCAATTAGGACGCGGATAGGATTTTTGTTATTCATGGCGCCTGCCTCCGCACACGAACCTTTGCACCGCTGCCTACCTGGCTGATGAACTCTATTTCGGCGCCCATTTCCAGCGCCCTTTCTTGCATACCGCGTAAGCCCATCCCGCCTGCTTTGGAAGCCTGATTCGGGTCAAAACCAATGCCATCATCCGCTATTTCCAACCAAACGCTGTTCTTCTCCATGGTGAGCGTGACGGTGGCGGTTCTGGCCTGGGCATGTTTGAGAATATTGTTCAATGCTTCATGCGTGATCCAATACAGGCTTTCTTCAACATGTGGAGGTAAAGAGATCTCCCCCTCGACGATGAAATTGGTTTCCAGGCCAACTCTGCCCTCCACAGCGTCCAGGCGCGTTTGGATGGCGGCAACCAGTCCTTCCTGTTCAAAGACCGAGGGGCGTAACTCGTAGATCAGGAGACGCATCTCGCCAAGGGCGTCGGATGCCATATTTTTCAAAGCCTGGAGTTGTTCTGAAACTTTTTCCAAATCTCCAGACTGGAGCAATTGTCCCGATACTTCTGCATAGAGCAGAACCCCATAGAGCGATTGGGTCACCGAGTCGTGTAATTCGCGCGCCAGGCGATTGCGTTCCTGCATTACCGCAATTTGCGCCTCGCGCTCATACAGGCGTGCCGTTTCGATGGCCAGGCCGGCGCGTTGTGCAAATGCCATCAACAGTCTTTTTTCTGCCTCCGAGAAATGATGGGGTTGCAAATAATCGGCGCTGAACACCCCAAACACCTCTCCCGCCACCCGGATGGGAACTTGCATCACAGAATAGAGATGTTCCGATTCGATGATGAAGGGAGTCACGCGTCCATCCTGGCGTGCATCTTCGACAAATGCCGGTTCCCCGATCAATGCAACCTTGCCAGCCAACCCCTGGCCTGGTCCAAGCGCGATGCGTGCCGCTGTTTCAGGATGGAAACCGAAGGATGCCCGGACGACCAGTTTTTCCCTTGTTTCGTCCCAGACCATCAAGGCGCCTTTGTCGGCATGGAGTAGCTCGATCGCAGTTTTCACCAGAGATTGGAGCACCTCGTTCAAGTGCAGGTGCCGGCGCAGTTCTTCATCTGCGCGATAAAGGGATTCAAGTTCTTTGCGCTGTTGCTCGATCAGGGAGACTCTGGTATCGAGAGCTGCTTTCATGCTCTGCAGCCGTTGCCGATAACGCAGCCCCGCCAATGTGCCTGCAAGTAGTATCGCGCCCAAGCCGGCTGGGATCCACCAGGAAACCGAAGGAGAATCGCCTTCAACGCTAACACAGCCCGAAAGCACCAAGCTGGCGAGCAGACATAAAGAAACATAACGTAAGTGTGGAGTATTCACCCGTTTAGCCTTTCAACACGAAGCAATGTCAATCCCAGGTCGTGGAGCTTGGCCAGAATGCCATAGAGGGCGCTCTGATCTGGGACAGTACCCGCGAGAACCGTCTCGCCATTGGTGTGTGCAATAGAAAAACCGGAAAACCATTCAGACCATTTGGAATCCAGCTTTCCGCGGATGTGGATCTGATAGCAGATTGAGTTTCCAGATTGTCCTGGGCAAGTCATAATAAATCTCCTTAGTAGGGGCGGGGTCACCCCGCCCTTACGAGTTCCTTACTGTAATCATAGACATCTTGTGGGGTAGTTGTCATCTCCCAATTAGGGTATTCGGGTGGGGGATAAATTGGCATATCGTCCACGAATATTCACGAACACCTGCACCCACCGCAGGTGCGGTGTACACGAATTAGCTGTCCCTATAAAAGAAGAGTGTCATGGATGAAAGATATCCATGACACTCTTCTATCCAGGAGTCCGATGACTCCAGTCTACGGAATGTCTCCGAAGTCTAGCCCTTCCGGGGTGCTTCGCGAAGATTTCGGAACCAAAACAGGGACAAGAGGCAATCTCCCGCTATATTATTCGATCGTCTACGTGACGTACAATAGAAAAGCAGACCGGATCGAAGTACTTGAGCCAGAAACGCGTAGCCAGCAGGTTCATCGGCTCAAAAGATACCGCACAGCGCTCGTAGCCGGATGCCCGCGCCGCCATTAGTGCATGGTCAAGTAAAGCCGTGGCAACCCCTTTACTGCGCGCCTTTTCTTGTGTGAAGGCGGCGTAAATGCTGGTCGTCTGCTCATCAACGATGATCGTGCACACATCTTGATCGGCAGGACCCAACATCATGAAAGCCACCGGCTCGTCTTTCAAAAAAGCCAGCCAGGTAACCTTTTCCGGATTACCCAGCCATTCCTCGTAATAGCTTCGGTTCTTCTTCTCTGTCAGAAGAAAGACAGGAGAACCTTTCATGTACTGTCTTAATGCTTCCCGTAGTCGGATCACAAGCTCGATATCTTGTGGTCGGGCACGACGAATGTCCACACTCGTCTCTTCATCCCTTATTGGCTCCAGTTTGCGCAGGCCATCCACCGAGATCATCCCAAAACCAAGCCAATGCCAGGCTCTCAACGCAGCGAAATCGTTCGGAAACAGGCTGATGTAGTGAGCGATATATTTATCTGCAACCCAGGTCGCAGCCAACCGGCTATACATCTCTTCGTAGATATTGGCGCTGTTTTCCACTTCGGTACCATTGGCCCATTCCGGGCTATAGATACTTCGTTTTCCCCTGAAGGATGGCATTTGCCAACCGGTGAGAAATCCGACCAACCGGCTTCCCTGGATCGCGGCCACGCCGGTCCCTACCGCGGCAAATATCTTCTGTAGAAGTGGAACCCAAGCCGTAACTTCCACGTAGCGTTCAGGAAGATGTGCCACCTGATCACAAAGGCGTTGATAACGATGACTTACCAATAAAGCGGCATCTTCAAGGTGTTTTTCAGCGAGTGGGATGATTTCCATCGATTGCTCCTAAAAGGTAAACGGGTGCCGTTACCTCAGCGGTCAGTACAAATGCCCAGCACAACGAATTAATTTTGAGTTTCAAGCTTCACTACACGCTTCCCAGCGTATTCATCGAGTTCATCGAGGCGTGGAAGAGCACTGGACCCAGGATGCTCCCTTGTGGAGTCAGCCGGGCCGACCGCTTCAAGGTTCACGGTCGTGTAGTTTTCATGCAAGAAATCAAACACCTTTCGCCAGCAAGCCCGATTGATGATTAATCCGAAGTGATCCGTGTCAACGGCCATATGTTCATAATAATGTTCGAAACCTTTTGCTTTTAGCCTCTGCTCAATCTGCTCACTCATGAACGTAGCCGGCCAGAGTAAATCCCGTTTCCCTGAAATCAACAGCACAGCTCCCTGAATATTTTCTACAGGAAGGATTGCTTCTTGCACTCTTGCTCTATCTTGTAGTGCCACTTCATGCAATTTCCGAAGTCGTAAAGTAATTAACGCCATCTTGTTGATCGGTGTTGGGTACGCTAGAAATGGCAGACCCTTCCCTTGATAAGTCCATGAGGATTTCGCTGCTTTCCCAAGATCGAATCGCCTCTGAGGGATGCCCTGCCAGACCACAGAACTTGGTGAGAACGCGACGACCGCCTTGATCTGCAGATACCGGCTGGCCAACAACAAAGCTGCTTCGGCACCTTTCGATCCGCCAAGAATTGCTAGCTTGTCAGCCACAATCCCTGACTGGGTAGATAACCAGGCGAAAGCTTTCTCAAAGTACTCAAGCGGAATCTCTTCCAGAGTTACGGGGAGGCCTTGAGCCTTGAAATAGGCCAGGGAAAAGATGGCATATCCTCGCTGAACCAGCAAGTCAACAGGTTGCCTGATCCTGCTCCAGGTCTTGCCTCCTTCGGATCCCCCTAACATTATGATTGCTTTCCTTGGCTGATCTATATCATAGAAAAGATCTGCCACCAACCCATCCTCAATCACCTCTCGTTTGATCATCAAAACCTCCTTGCTCCTGTATTAAAACTCTTCGCGGCTGAATCGCCACAGCCCAATCCCGACGAACAGGAGACTCTCCAGCGCGATGACGGCGATCAGGGTGGGCGAGTAATTGTGCGTACCTAAAAACAGGCAGGGTGCCACGGCATCCACCTGTTGGCCAATTGGGATAACCAGTTTCCAGGGAAGCATATTGCCCAGGAAAGGAAGCCAACCAATCAGTGTTTGCTGCATGAGTAACAGCCCCAGGGTAATGCTGATAACCGCTCCACGGCTGCTAAATAAAGTACCCAGCATTAGGGATAGGCTGAGAAAGAAGAAATGACCGAGGAAGATCACACTGAGGGCTGCGAGGAACCTGGGCAAATTCCAGGGATCGCCGGTGCGGATGGCGGTCAACGTGTAGGCGAGGACAGCGGGTACGATCACCATGGTCGCCAGCACACCCAGGCCGTTGGCGATCACCTTAGAGAGGATGAACGCCGGGCGGGTGATCGGCTTGGAAAGCACCCAGGCGGCGGTGCCGCTTTTCTTTTCGCCCACCACGACTCCCTGCATGATGATGACCACACCCACCGCAGGGAAAAAACCAGAAAGCCCGATATAGACCACCCCCACCTCTCCACTTGGAGGCACATCAGGTGAACTGAACAGGATTGCGCTCAGTATAAAACCAAGGATGCCCACCCAAATCAGGCACTGCACCCACCACATGCGCGTCTTCCACCAGCGGCTCAGCTCGCTCTTGAGCATGCTGCCCAGCCCGCGGCGCCAACCGCGCTCATTGACCAATTGCATCGCACTATTTCCGGCCATTCTGATCTCCTTCGATGACTTGCATGAAGACATCTTCCAACTCATACTGCTTGCGGCTGAACTCGGTCACCACCACCGGACCGTTTACCAGCAGTTTGAGCAAGCCGGCCTCAGCCGCCTGCGCGTCGCTGACGCTCACCTGCCAGGCGCTCTCGCCGTTGTGCTGCCCGTCGATGATCCCGCTGACCCACGGCTGGGCGAGCACTTGCTTGCGGGCGACCTCGACTTCGCCCTTCAAATGGACGATATAGACCACGCCCTCGCTACCAACCAGCAACGCCTCGATCGGCCCCTGGGCCTCCAACTGGCCCTTGTCCAGGATCACCACCGTGTCGCTGACGCGTTGCACATCGTCCAGAATATGAGTGGAATAAAAGACGGTGGTGTACTTGCGCAGCTTGGACATCACCTCGAGCACATCCCGCCGTCCGAGCGGGTCTAGGCTGGCAGCCGGCTCGTCCAGGATGAGCAGGTCGGAGTAGTTGACCTCGGCCTGGGCGATGCCCAACCGCTGGCGCTCCCCACCGGAGAAGGTCTTGATCGGGCGGTCGGCTTTTCCGGTCAAATCGACCATTTCCAGCATCTCGTCGATACGTGCTTCGATGGCCTTCTTGGGGCCTTTGAAGAAGCAGCTTGCCACGAAGCGCAGGGTCTCGCGGGCGGTCATGTACTCGTAGAAATGCGGCTCCTGCGGCAGGTAACCGATCCGGGCGCGGATCTCCACGCTCTGGCGGATGCAGTCCATCCCAAAGACGGTTGCGCTGCCTCCGGTTGGTCGGATCAGCCCGAGCATGAGCTTGATGGTCGTCGTTTTCCCCGCCCCGTTGGGTCCCAGGAAGCCAAAGATCGAATTTTGCTGCACCTTCAAGTCCAGCGATCGCAGCGCCTGGACCTTTTTATAGGTCTTGCTCAAGCCCTGGGTTTCGATCACATAAGGAGTGGATATATTCATTTATGTCTCCTATCTGCCAATGGCTTTAAATTCATATGTGTCCTCATTGCCAGTCCATTTCAGTGTTGGCGTGCCATCTAGATTTCGATTCATTTGGATGGTTTTACCGATGAAGACACTCTCAAAGAAGATATACTGGTTTTTTTCAAAAGTAAACGGCCGGATCAAGGATTCGTATTCGCCAAAATCGATCCACAGGGTGTGATCGTCGTGGAGCATGAGCGAAATATCTCCCAAGACATCGTTGTGATAACTGCCCAGGAAGGGAGTGATCTTGTCAGGATTTACGGTCTTCCGAGTCATCAGCGACAGGACGAAGAGCTGCTTTTTGATATCTCGGGCTGCCTCACTTATCTGCTTTTCGTAAACCTGCTCGCTGCCGGTCAGCATTTCGAGCAACCTATAGGTAGCCATCCGGCCAATGGGTTTCACCTGGTCCATTTGGTTGGTCAGCAAGGCAAAACCAATATTGAGCTCAGGAATAACAACCAGTTCAGAGGCGCAGCCGGCCGAACCACCTTCATGATGGATGACGGTCAAGCCGTGATATTCCTCAACATACCATCCCAACCCATAACTGATCTGTGAATCCATGGCAATCTGTGGCTTCCACAGGTAGGATAGGTTTTCAGCAGAAACCACGCGTTGCCCATTTTCAGCAACTCCATCATAGAGCAGCATAATCAGATACTTCCCCAAATCATCTGCAGTAGACCACAATGCCCCGCCCGGCGCCATTGGCATGAAGATGCCCGCGTCGAGTTCAGGCGGAAGCGCCTTATAGCCAGCCAGAGAAGAATAATACGGGGTTGCATAATCCCCGCTGGCTACAACTTCATCAATTGAGAAGGTGGATAAGGTCATTCCTGTGGGATCAAACAGCCGCTTTTGCATCTCACCGGCATACCCCTGCAGCAAATTGCCATATTCTCCGCCATCTGCCAGCGCAGCAAGATAACCCCCAACTGCCACGATGGGAGTGGAATAGTTAAATGTGCGTTCAAATCTCCCTGAAAGCGGGACTTTCGCCATCATCTCGATGACATCCTCGGCGGTCATCTCGCTATTTTGCACCGTGATCGCTTCCTTATGTTCAGGAACGCTGGAGCACATGCACAGGGTGTGTCGAAAGGTCATCTTCTGGGTGATCTCTGGGTTGGACAACGCGAACGAAGGCAGAACGGCAGTCAGGGGTGTATCCCAGGCGATGACCCCCTCATCAACCAACGAGGCGATCATGATTGCTGTCATGGACTTGGTAGTAGAAGCAATGCCGAACAGTGTCTGCGTGTTGACGGGGACCTTTGTTTCCAGGTCTCTCACACCGAAAGCATGGGCATAAACGACATCGTCGTCATGTACGAGCACCATCGCCGCCCCGGGCACATCGTACTGGTCCATCAGCCTCACCACGTATTTCTCAAGGGAAGATATCAAGGCCTCTGGAAGAGGTTCATTTGTAGATACCGGTCCCTTGAACCGGCTCGTGTTGCTTCCCAGGGTACAGCCGGCTACCAATACTGCAATTACGGCAACAGTAATTATCTTGGCAAGCCAAAAGATTTTCCTGTGCATGACTAATCTCCTTCTGGACATCCTGTGGGCGGCATCAGCGACTCCTGAGCAGCTTCAGGTTGACCCACTGGACGTCAATGGCACGCTCGCGAGCCGCCCGTTCTGCCGAGCAGCGGTAATGCTCGTCTTCTTCATGACGGTCAATTTCCTGATCGTCAGGCTGTGGCTTGGGCTTCCTGCACCTGCGTTGCCTGAATTTCGATCGCAGTACCAGTTTGAGTTTCTGCAACTTTCTTCATCTGGTCATGGTCCGGCAGCAGCGTTTCCATGTTTCTAAAAGCTGGCGTTAAGAACGCGATGGTGATAAGGATCAGGTACAGAAGGCCGGATAGGATGAATTGCAGCCCCATCCCGGACCCCGGTCCACTGCCGACCAGGTGGGAGGCAACCTGCGCAAAGGGCGTCTGCGCCTTCATCGCCGGCTCGGTGACGAAATCCGCCAGCGCGCCAGCCACCAGTGGCATGATCGGCTCGGCAAACCAGGCGATGGTTTTGCGGGCGGAAAAGACGCGTCCCTGCACATCCGGAGCCACCTTGGACTGCCAGATCGACTGGGCCGCCCCATTGGTGATTGGGAAGATCATGCCGGCAATCGCGGTGGTCGCCATCCACACGACCGGCCAGCGGCTGATGCCGAAAAGCATCTCTCCAATGACAGCAAAGATGGCCCAGCCACTCAGCATGGTCAGGATACGCTTCTTGAAACCGCCCCAAGCACTCATGATCAGCCCGCCAGCCACAGCCCCGATCGCGCTGGCGGTCAAGACAGCCCCAAAGGTGACGCTGTTCTGGTTCGTGCGCGCCAGGATCATGGGTGTGTAGACGGCATTCGAAATACCCCCGGCCAGGTTGAGCGACAGGATGATGGTCAAATAAACCCGCAAGCTCTTGCGTTCGAAAATGTATTTGAAGCCAAAGGCAATTTCCTTCATCAGGCTGCCCTTGCCTGCCTGCCCCTCCACCGTCTTTTCCGGCTGTGGGACATGCACGCAAAGCAGCGCGCCGATCGCGATGAAGAAGGTGAGCACATCAATGGCCAGGATGCCGCTCAACTTCACTATGGGAAGCAGGGCGCCAGCCAGGATGGGGGCGAAGACCGATGGCCCGGAATCGATCAAGGACATCATGCCATTCGCCCGTCCATATTGTTCCTTTGGCACCATCGTGCTGATCGCTGCCGAGTATGCCGGCCATTGGAAGGCGTTGCCCAAGCCATAGAACACGTTGGCAACGTAGAGATGCCAGAAGTGCAATTGACCGGTTGCCTGGAGCAGGAGGAGCCCTGCCGTCGCCAGCACCGCCACCAAGTCGCTGACCATCATCATCAGTTTGCGGTTGTGGCGATCCACCAGCGCGCCGGCAAAAGGTGTGATCAGCATGAACGGCAGGATGAAACTGACCTGCATGGCGCTCATCGCGGTGGCGCTGCCGGTCTGCTGGAACATCCAGATGCTCAAGCCAAAACCGGACATGTTGCTGGCGAGTACCGAAACCAACTGCCCCGCAAAAACCAGTGTAAAACCAGCCATCCCTTTAGGTTGGTTACTTGAGAACTGTGAATTTGCTTGCATGGGCATTCTCCTCGCAAAGTGATTGACGCTGTCATGATAGACATTTACTGGGGTAGTTGTCATCCCCCAATTGGGGTATTCAAGTGGGGGATAAAAAAATGGTGTCCTAGCCTTGATGTGGTGTTCTGGCGATTGGATGAATTCACCAAAACACCACATCAAAGACCACATACAACCTCCTAGAAATTGGGAGGATAACCCCGGAGCCAGTATTGACCCCAGGAATGATGGAGAAAGCTTTTTTGTTCGATCAATACAGCCCCTTCGCCATCCACATAGAGTACAACAGCTTTGAGGGCTTCTTCGACGGTCATGCCACTCACGTCGATGGTAACCATGCGATCGCCTTCATCCTCCCACGGCTTGATCGTGAGACCGGAGGCTTTCGAGATCTCCTCCAACACAGAGCTCATTGGGACATCCTCGAAGGTCAGGCCCTCGGGCAGACGACTTTGAAGTATTCTTCTACGCTCCGCCATCATCCGATTAAACTCCTCCCAATATTTGGCTTTCAGCTTGTTAAAGATCGTGAGGGGTTGGATCGCAAGGTGGTTTTCGTTCAGAATGTACTTGCATCCGATTTGCGAACATATCCTGGCAAGAACATCGGATACCGGTGCATTCTTTACTTGAAGCGTTACATGCTTCCGGACAAAAGGACTGACCGAAATGGCACAATCGAGCTCATGAGCCAGTTGATCGAAGACGACCCGCGGCTTGGCATCGGTGACGTCGATGGTCACACGCTTCCACATATTGATGGAGCATGGGGCTGCCTCTGCCTGGGCTTTCGAGGCGCACGAGGACAGAGCCAGGGCTGCAAGGAGGATGAACAAGAGACCGATCCCTATGTTCGACCCGTTGCGAGTAGAATAAATTTTGGTATTCATTTTGTATCTCCTTTTATCAAATGGTTGAACGGGTGATTATGATTTCGTGTGCATATTCATAAACTTTCTCCTTTCTTGATTGGCAGAACTGAATGTTGATAATCACATCATAGCGGGTAATGAGGGGAAACTCACGAGCCTGAGGACAGGTTTAGCGTAGGCTGGTGACATATCTTCCAGCGTACCAGAGAAATACAATGCCCCCTCCAAAAGGTACATTCCTCCAGCCTCTCAAGGTATGTTCAGACATGAAAAAGAAGCGGGGTTGCCAGCTCCAATAGTATCGCTGGCAACCCCGCCATTACACGGGTTGATCTAAAGACGCTTATTCGCGGCGGACGATGCCTGCCTGCCAGGCGTAGGCTGCCGCCTGGGTGCGGTCGACCAGGTGCAATTTGCTGAGAATGTTGCTGACATGCCCCTTGACCGTACCCACACTGATCACCAGTTGTTCGGCGATCGTATCATTTGAACAACCCTTGGCGATCAACTTGAGCACTTCCAGCTCGCGTTCAGTCAGTGCAGTGAAAGGGGTTGCCTCTTCAGGATCCAGGCTGCGGAATGTTTTGATGAGGCGCGCCGCGATTCTTGGATGAAGTGTAGCCTCTCCCCGGGCAGCGCGGCGGATGGCTTCAACAAGCTCTTTGGCTTTCACATCTTTGAGCAGGTACGAGATCGCGCCTGCTTGCAGGGCTGGGAAGATAAATTCATCCTGATGGAAAGAGGTCAGTATAATGATCTGAGAGCGCGGGCTGATGTTCTTCACCCTGCGTGTGGCTTCCACGCCATCCATACCCGGCATCACCAGATCCATGAGAACCACATCCGGGATGAATTCCTGGGCCAGCTTGACGGCCTCTTCGCCTGACCCTGCTTGTGCGACCACGGATATATCGGGGTGGGCTTCCAGGTAACTACAAGCGCCCTGCCGGACCATCTCATGGTCATCCACGATCATCACGGTAATAGCCTCCGATGAACTGGTCATTTCGTCTCCTCTTGAACCAGCCGCGGCAAAGTCACCGCGATGATGGTGCCCTGTTCTGGTGAGCTCTCCACTGAAAAACTCCCGCCTAATCCTTCAGCACGTTCCTGCATCGAGTAAAGCCCCAACCCGCCATGGTGTACGCCCTTGTCAAAGCCATGGCCGTTATCCCTGATGATCAATTTAACCTGTTCAGTCTCATATTCCAGGGAAACATCTGCACAACTGGCAGAACTATGCCGGGCGATGTTTGCCAGGGCTTCCTGGGCAATCCGAAACAGGGTTTCCCGGGTCTCCAACGACAATTCGCCGTTTCCTGCAACATCAGTATTTACCTTGATGCCACTTCGATGAGACCAATCCACCACGTACTCTTTGAAGGTTTTAGGGAAATCTTGCCCATCCACAGGCTGTGGGCGCAACTCGTGCACCAGATTGGTGAGTTCATTCCGCACCGAATCAACCAGGGCGTCCGCTTCCACAAGATGTTTTTTTGCAGCCTGTGGATCGCGGTCGTATAGCGTGAGTGCAGTGCCGAGTTGAAAGGAAGCCGCCAGAGCCATCTGCTTGGCGCTGTCGTGCAGGTCGCGCGCCAGCCGGTTTCGCTCCTCTGAGACTGCCATTTCTTGTCGCCTGTGCAGCAAGCTTTGTAATTGTTTGGCCATCTTGTTCAAACGCTGCGCGAATTGGGAGATCTCATCTCCGGTGGTATCATCAATGAACTTGGAGAAGTCCCCTTCGCTCCAGGCATCTATGGTGGAAGATAAGCGGTTGAAACGAGCAGACAACCCATTGGCAAAGAATGCTCCGAAGATGGTTCCCATGATCCCGCTGCCAAGCAGAAAGATCACCAGGCTTCTGCTAGTAACATTCAGAATGTGCGCGGGAACATCCAACTGGTTGGGAAATTCATCGACAAATATCACAACGACCGCCACAACCTGGTTTTCAACCTCATTGGAAGTCTTGGGTACCGGGACTGCTAAAATATACCGTTGATCCGTTTCATACATTGTATATAAGCGGCTTATATCTGTTCCACCCGCAAGTGCGGCCTGAAAAGGTGCCTCCAGACCCGGTATCTGGTCAGGGTCGAATGGTTGCCCGATCGCAAAATCGGCAGGGAAACCGTTTTCGGTTTTTCCCAATAAGATACCATCCGCTCCAATAATGAGATAGCGAAAACTAGCCATTGTCCGGACGCTGAACCGCACAGAACCAATGTGTAGAATATCGAAACTTGTGATCTGAGGATCAGCTTGGTTTATGAGCATTTTGATTAGTTCCGTATCCACCGGGGACCGAGTAAGTATATGTCTCCACAAAGGACCACTTTGGTTCTGGATAATCCTGAGTAAGCCCTCAGGGTCAACAACATTGGTTTGCACAAATATCCTTTGGAAAACAATTCCTACAAAGAACAGGATAACCACCAGAAAAACACTCACCGTTACGATGGCGTAGTTGAGGGTCAATTTCCAGCGAAGTTGACGAAAGATGTTCATCTTATTACCTTTCGCGTTATCCTTTATATCCCAACCATAGCACAAATCTCGTTCCAAGAAACCCATCCTGGGTAAGGTTTTTGCTCTCTCTTTGGACGGGTTTTCATCCGGGGCAACCCGAAAGCCGCCGTTGGCTTACTAGATCAGCCCCAACTCCTTGGCGCGCTGGACGGCTTCCATGCGCCGGTTCACATCCAGTTTACGGTAAATGTTCTTGATATGCGTCCGCACCGTGCCAACGGAGATATAGAGCTGGGCTGCAATCTCAGGAGTGTTCAGGCTGCCTTCCAATAAGCGTAAGACTTCCACCTCACGTTCGCTGATGGGTTCAACCAGCAGTTTCGTTGCAAGCGATGGTGTTTCGCGCGGCTCAGAAAGAGATTGGAAGGCCGCTAGAAGACGGTTGATATATTCAGTTTCGATGCCCTGGCTCAATGCAGCCTTCAAAAGCTTGACCATCGGGCGACCTCGCTCCACGAATATACGGACATAGCCTTCTGGGGCTGCAAAGACTAAACAACGGCGGATGACCTCTAGAGCTTCTTCTTCTCGACCCAGGATTTGCAGGGTAAGTGCCTGAAGAGGCAGTAGTTTCATCAAAAACCAGTTCTCATCAAGCTGCTCTGTGTTTTCAATTGCTTCATCCAGCACGATCATCAATTCCGGAATACGCCCTTGGGCACTAAGTAGAAAAGCTTTTGTGAATAGGAAAGTATCCTTTGTTCTCTCACTGGCATACTTTTCGTTCTCTGAAAAAATACGAGTAGCAGCGGAAATATCTCCCTTTTCCAACTCGAGCATGATCTCATTGCAGATTGATAATTGGAAATACCAAGGGGATACCTTTTCTGCCAATTGCATTGCTCGGTGATTAACAATGAATGCTTCATCCAGATCGTATGCAGCGCACAAGGCTTTCGAAAGATTGTGTAATGTAAAATGCAATGCATCCGCTTGTTTCCACTGCTGGGCTAAAGCAACACTTTCCCGTGCATAAGATAATGCTGCCTCCACATTGTTCCATTCAAGCTGGATGATACCCATACTACAGTAGGCGTAAGCCAGAACAGGGGTGCGAGATGAACTTAGAATGGATTTTCCTGCCAAACCTAAACTACGCTGGCAGAGGGCAAACGCTTCGTTTAAACGACCTTGTAATAGATGCGCAAAAGCAAGGTTGGCATTCGTGATGATATCAAAGTAGGACTTACGCAAGACTGAGAGATTGACGATAGTCAAGAAAGGCGTTATTGTTGGTGCATGAAACCGAAAAAGGAACGAGTAACGCGATTGGACTATTGTCAGTATTTGCTGGTGAGCCAAAT
>Ga0233425_10002418_pt1 | contig 36905 bp, 39 predicted proteins | sample Watercolumn_Towu_2_FD_181712 | JGI IMG/M metagenome (GOLD analysis project Ga0233425, IMG submission 181712) | Freshwater microbial communities from Lake Towuti, South Sulawesi, Indonesia - Watercolumn_Towuti2014_140_MG | ecosystem: Environmental > Aquatic > Freshwater > Lake | place... | reverse complement strand
GGTGTTCCGCGCTCTCGTCCAGTACGAGTCGTCGAGCAGGTTCTGGACGAGAGCGCGGAACACCACGGGCTTCCCGTTCACGCCCTCGGTCGTGTAGCGCAGGCCGGCGTCGAAGCGCGTCCAGTCCGGCACCGACTGGGTGTTGGCCTGATCGTAGAACATGCTGCTCGTGTAGATCGCCCGGCCGGTCAGGGTCAGGCCCGGCGCCAGCCACGGCGGCAGGTCGTACTCGGCGTAGAGGTTGAACGCGGTATCGGGCACGCCGGGCGCCGCCCGGCCGTTGAACTGTCCGCCCGGGGTGTTGACCAGTTCCGCGTCGATGAAGGTGACGCCGCCGAGCAGCCGCAGGCCCGGGACGACCTCGCCGAACACGTTCAGCTCGACGCCGCGGTTCCGCTGACGGCCGCTGACCGAGTAGATGCCGGTGCCTGGATCGGTGAAGGCGTTCGGCAACTCGATCTCGAACAGGGCGGCCGTGGCCGCGATGGTGCCGAAATCGTACTTGACGCCGATTTCCTTCTGCCGCCCCACGGCGGGCGGGAAGAGGGCGTTTGCATTGATTGCCACAAGAGGCGCCGCGGCCACCGGGTCGAGCGACTCGATGTAGTTGCCGTAGAACGAGAGGTTCTCGAACGGGCTCAGGACGAAGGTGATGGCCGGGCTGAAGCGGCCCTCCTGATAGTTCGAGGTCACCTGCCCCTGCGTCGGCCCCGGCCGGGTGGCGAAGCCCTGCTGGTCGATCTCCTGATAGCGCCCGCCGAGCGTCAGCAGGAAACGGTCGCTGCCGAAGAGCGACAGGGTGTCGGCCACCGCCACGCTGCGCGCGGAGAGCTGGGCGAAGAGCGGCTGCGAGGCGGAGCGGGGCAGCCCGATCGTCGGAACCGATCCGGTCGGCAGGTAGACCGGATCGTAGATGTTGATGGTGTAGGGGGTGAAGACCGGCGGGACGAAGCCGCCGCGGAAGTTCTTGTTGTTCGCCTCCACGGCCGAAATGCTCACCTGATGGTCGAGGAAGCCGGTGCTGAAGCGGGTGCGCAGGCCGACCTCGCCGGTGAGGCCCTGGATCTCCTGTGGCTGGATCGCGAGCGTGTTGGTCGCCAGCCCGGTCACGCTCGTCACGCGGTAGTTCGAGGTCAGGAAGTCCTCGTTGTAGCGGCTGGCGCCGCCGGCGATGTAGACCGTCGTGTCGGGCAGGATGTCGTACTCGGCCCGGCCCGCGATCATGCCGTAGCGGCTGTCGTTGTACTCGAACGGGTTTGCGGTGTTGATCCGGTTGTTCGGCGCGCGCGGGATCGGGATGCCCGGCGCGACCGCGTTGAACAGCGAGGTCGGCGCCGTCACGTTCTGGGTCGAGTGGGTCATGTCGAGCGAGGCGCGGAACCGGTCGCCGCGATAGTCGAGGCCGAGCGCGGCGACCCCCACCTCGATCGCGTTGTTGTCGAGCGGCGTGGCGCCGGTGCGGTAGGCGCCGTTGAAGCGCACGCCCCATTCCTTGAACTCGCCGAACCGGCGGCCGAGATCGGCATGCGTCCAGATCTGGGCATCGCTGAGATAGGTCGTGGTGAGCCGCGCGAACGGCTCGTCGTAGGCCCGCTTCGGAATGAGGTTGATCGTGCCGCCGACGCGGCCGGTGCCGCCGCTCAGGAGAGCGGAGGGGCCGAGCAGGATCTCGACGCGCTCCAGCCCTTCGGTGAAGGAGCGGCGCGGATTGGCGAGATAGAACAGGCCGTCGAAGGCGGTGTCGAGGTTGGTGACCGAGAAGCCGCGGATGAAGTAGGAATCGCGCTCGCTGTAGGGGGGCGCGTCGTTGCGCACCGACGAGTTGTTCAGCACGACGTCGGCGAGCGACACCGCCTGCTGATCCTCGATCAGCTTCTCGGTGTAGCCCGTGATGCTGAAGGGCGTCTTCAGGACGGAGCGGTTGCCCAGGAAGCCGACCCGGGTTCCCGAGCCGACCTGGCCGCCGGCATAGGGCACGGGCGGCTGGCCGACCGTGCCGGTGGGCGGCGGCAGGCCGGCGGCCCTGGCCCGGCCCTGAGCCTGCCCCTGGACGTGCAGCTCGTCGAGCGTCACCGTGCTCGCGGGCTCGGCGCCGAGCTGGACGTAGCGCGGATTGACCAGGGTGATGGTCGAGGCGCCGGCCGGCCGAGGGGTGAGGCCGGTGCCTTCCAGGAGTCGGGTCAGCGCCTCGATCGGGGCGAACTCGCCCGCGAGGCCCTGCGTCTCCAGCCGCGCCGTCAGTTCGGTCGGATAGACCAGCTTGACCCCCGCCTGCTGGGTGAAGGCGACGAGGCCGGTCTCCAGCGAGCCCCGCGGAATGGCGAGGCGAACCGGATCGGCGGCCATCGGCGCCTCGGTCAGGATCGCCCGGGCCGCCCGGCCGGGGGGGCCCTTCGCTTCCCCGGTCACCTGACCGGTGATCGGGCCGGTCATCTCGCGGGCCCCGGCGGCCGCCTGCGTCATCACCGCGACCGACACGCCCGCCAGCGCGAGTCCCGCCATCCGGCCCCGTGAAAACCTGCGCGCGCGCCACGCCATGCCATAAGCCCCATCGATCCATCGGGAGGGGCGGCACGCTTCGCGTCGTCCGCGCCCTCGCCGATTAAGATCAACGGGCGCGCCATCTCCTGACGTCGGACGAGCGATTTTTTTCGCCCCTCCCCATCACCCGGTCACAGGGGCGATCCGACCAGCACCAGCAGGGGCGAGAGGCGGCGGATGCGGGCGCCCATGGTCGCGGCGATCACATCGAGGGCCTCGTCGGTGTTGCGGGCGTCGAACGCGCCGGTCACCCGCCGCGCCCCGAGGCCGCGGTCGAGCAGCACGATGCGCCCGCGGCGGTAGCGGTTCAGCTCCGCCAGCACCGCCGCCAGCGGCTGCCCGGCGAAGATCAGCCGGCCGTCGCGCCACGCCGTGTCGCGCTCCACATCCGCGGCAACCACCCGCAGGGCGCCCTCGCCGATACGGATCGCCTCGCCGGCCGAGACGACGGCGCGCCCGCCCGGCCCCGACACGTCGACACGCCCCTCCGCCACCCCCACCGGACCGGCCGCCCCGTCCGCGCGCAGGAAGAAGCGGGTCCCGACCGCGCGCACGCTCAGGCCGCCGCCGCGCACGACGAACGGGCGGTCGGGATCGGGCACCACATCGAAGCTGGCCTCGCCCCGCAGAAGCTCGATCCCGCGCTCCCGCTCGGTGAACCGCACCGCCAGCGCCGTGTCGGTGTTGAGGTCGACGCCGCTGCCGTCGGCGAGGGTCGCGTGCTCGATGGTGCCGACGTCGCTCCACAGATCGGCGCGCATCCGATCGAGAAGCCCGAGCTGATGCACCAGGGCGCCGCCGCCGATCAGCGCGAGGGCGGCAAGGCCGGCCAGCCTCTTCGGCGCCCTCTTGCGCGGGCGCGGGTCGGGGAGCTGCCCGAGCCTGCGCCACAGCGCATCCATCTCGGCATAGGCCGCCGCACGGGCCGGATCGGCCCCGCGCCACGCCTCGAAGGCCCTGCGGTCGTCCTCGGTGGCGTCGGAGGAGGAGAGCCGCGCGACCCAGGCCGCGGCCTCGTGCTCGACCGGATCCTCACCGTCGTCGGCATCCGTCCCGTCGCTGGCGACCACGTCGTTCCCCCGGGGGCCCGCCGCGGCCCGGTATGGCGCGGCGCGGGTCTCCTATCCCCTTAGATCAACGAGGTCGCGGCCTCCTGATGCGATCGATTCAAAAAACGACGGCGATTCAAAAAAGATCGAGGCGGCTACGGCGGCAATGCAGGAGCGCCTTGATGATGTGCTTCTCGACCATGTTGCGCGAGATGCCGAGGCGCAGCGCGATCTCCCCGTTGGCGAGGCCGTCGAGGCGGCTGAGCAGGAACACCTCGCGGCAGCGGGGCGGCAGCGCATCGATCGCTGCGGCAAGCCGCATCAGCTCCTCGCGGGCGATCGCCTGCCGCTCCGGGAGGGCGTATCCGTCGGCGATCTCGGCGAGTTCCGCCTCGCACTTGGCCGCGAACAGGGTCCGCTCCAGACGGCCGCGGTTGCGCATCCGCAGGGCGACGTTGGTGGCGATGCGGAACAGCAGGGCGGAGGGGTGCTCGATGCTCGTGCGCGAGAGCGCGGCGACCATGCGCAGATAGGTTTCCTGGCTCGCATCCGCGGCATCCGCCGGGTTGTCGAGCAGGCGGTTGAGGAAGCGCCGGAGCTTCAGCCCCTCGTGCCGGTAGAGGGCATCGATCGACACCCCCGTCGCCCCTCCCGTCATGACATCGGCCCCGCCGCCCACAGATGATCCCGCACTCGATGATTGAGGATCGACCAGAAGGAGATGCGCCGATGATGCAAGTCCCACAGTAGCTTATAGAGCTTCCAGTCTATCCGCCGATGCTATCGCAAGGCGTTGGACGAGCAGTCGAAATGTAGATCCGAGAACCAAGACGAGAATTATTACAAACAAAGCACTCGGGTCATTTCATCATCTCGTTGCAGATCAGCAACAGGTTATCTTGCCACCGTGCACAGGCTGACGACGGATCGGGATCATCAGGCGAGGCTGCCGGACGATCGAGCCTGAGCCGAACCAGGCCTTTGGGGCGAGGGCACCGTGACACGCCCCGAGCGGCGCACAACCCAGGATCGGCCCGAGAACGGCCGCCCACGCCACTCCCTTGGCGGGCGCCGCCGCGGCACGCCTCCCTCTTCGATCCATGACCCGAGACAGGAAAGAATAAATCAAGGACTTTCGTACCGCCAACCGATTGTCACGAAACAAAAAGCAGCAATCACTCTGAATCAAGAACAATTCCAATCGAATCTACTTCTCTTGACGCGTACGTTGGGTTTGCGCAACACGCCTTCAGCTTTACGCGATTCGAGCGAGTCCTCAGTCCGATGAGCAAGTACAGCAAAAATCAATTTTATTCTTCATACGCTTCGAGCAACGCCTTCTCCTTACTCCTGCTGCCGCGTGCCCTTTTTGCCCGCCCGCGCAACGGTGGGTTCGGCATAACGCCGCTCCGCGCGGCGGCGATGCGCTGACACGCGCCTGACGCGCCACCGGAGGTGCCACCGGCCCGGACGGAAGAGGGATCGGCACGGATCCGGCGGAGCGGCGGCTCGCGCTCCGGCAGCGACTTGGCGGCGATTCGGCGGCGACCTCTGGCCGTCCATCGGCAGCCTCCTGACCGGGGTGGCCGCCCCCATTCCTGAAGGTTCTCACGAGGTTCGAACGCCATGCCACCCTCGTCCCAAGCCGTTGCCGAGGCGGCCGCCTTCCGCAGCTTCGCCAACGGGTACCTGCGCGAGATCGACCCCGGCATCCGCGTCCGGCACGCGCTGGCGGACGCGCCGCCCGCCCCGTGCGTGGAATGGAACCTGCGCAGCCGGCGCCTCGCGATCCGCGCCGAGATCCGGTCCCCCTCGCTGTGCGGCGCGCACGGATTCGGCCGCCTCTGGACCCGCCACCTGCACGAGCCGCGCTGGCGGCCTGTGGCACCGATGCGGGCGCTCCAGGAGCTTCTCGGCGAGGCCTATTCCCGTGCGGATGCGGGCAGCGGCGAGACCGCCCGCGAGCGCGAACTCGAGCTTCTCGGGCGCGTGCTCGACAGCTACCGCGAGACGGCGCGCCTGCTCGACCTGACGGGGCGGGCCGAGGGCGGGGATGAGGCAGCGGAGACCGACTTCATCGCGGCCGAGCGCGCCCTCGTCTTCGGCCACTGGCTGCACCCGACGCCCAAGAGCCGGCAAGGCCTCACGACCTGGCAGGCCCGCGCCTACGCGCCGGAGGAGGGCGGCACGTTCCGGCTTGCCGTGTTCGCCGCCGAGGCGGGCCTCGTCCGCCACGATTCGGCGGTGTCTCGCACCGCGCCCGACCTCGCCCTCGACCTCATCGGCGCGGATGCCGGCCGCCTGGGCCTGCGCGCGGGCGAGACCGCCCTGCCGATGCACCCGCTCCAGGCCGAGGCGCTGATGCTGGAGCCCGCCATCGCCGCCCTGGTCGAGGCGGGCCGCCTCCGGCCGCTCGGCGCCTTCGGCCCCCGCTTCACCGCAACCTCCTCGCTGCGCACCGTCTACGCGGCGGGGAGACCGTGGATGGCGAAGTTCTCGCTGCCCGTCACCCTCACCAACTCACTGCGGGTGAACCGGCTCGCCGAACTCAAGGCCGGCGTCGCCATGGCCCGGCTCCTGGCCAGGAACGGCTTCGGCGCCCGCCACCCCAACTTCCGGATCCTCACGGACCCGGCCTATCTCACCTTGCACGACCCCGGCCGCGCGGAGGGCGAGGAGAGCGGCTTCGAGACGGTGCTGCGCGAAAACCCGTTCCGCGCGGGGGCGGCGCGGGGTGTCGCCACCCTGGCGGCCCTGACCGCCGAGCCGCTGCCCGGCCGCCCCTCGCGGCTGGAGGCGCTCCTGCGGCGGCTCTGCCCGGACGGCCCGGCCGGGCGGGCGCAGGCCGCCCGCACGTGGTTCGGTCTCTATCTCGACTGCATGCTGGAGCCCGTCGTCACCCTCTACGATGCGCACGGCATCGCGCTGGAAGCGCACCAGCAGAACGCGCTGCTCGACCTCGCCTCCGGCTGGCCGCAGCGCGGCTTCTACCGCGACAACCAGGGCTTCTACCTGTCGGAGGCCGCCCGCCCCCGGCTCCTGCGCGACGCGCCCGAGACCGGTTCCATCGCCTCGCTCTACTTCGCCGACGGCGAGATCCGCCGGCGGCTCGCCTACTACCTTGTGGTCAACCAGATCTTCTCCGTCATCGCCCGGATGGGCCATGACGGGCTGGCCCGCGAGGAGACACTCCTCGACGACCTCGGCCACCGCCTGGAGGCGATGGCGCGCCGCCTGACCGGCGCCGGCCGCGCCTTCGCCCGCTCGGTGCTCGACGGGCCGACGCTCTGCACCAAGGCCAACCTGCGGGTCCGCCTGTGCGACCGCGACGAGCTCGCCTCGGGCGACGGCACCGGCAACTACATCGACATGCCGAACCCCCTCGCGGGTCGGGCAGTTCGGGACGAGGCCGGCCGTGCCCTCGCGTCGTGAAGACATGGAACGGCAAGGCATCGAGCGGCAAGGCATCGAGCGGCCGGAAGAGCGCGTCCTGCGCCAGTTGGCACAGGCCGTCCTGTTCGAGGGGCTGGCCGCGTGCGAGCCCGCCGGTGGCTCCCGCCGGCTCGCGTGGCGGCTGGGGCCGCACCGCTTCCGCGCGACCGGCACCCTCGGCCCCTTCGGCCGCCCCCGGCTCGATCCCGGTTCGATCGAGGGGGCGGACGGGGCGGGCGCCTGGGCTCCCGCCGACCTCGCCGCCCTCGTCGATCTCCTTCCCGCCGCTCCCGAGCACCGGAGTCGCCTGCTGGCCGAGCTGCGGCAGACGGTCGAACTCTGCCGCTGGAACGCCCGGAACCTGCCGCTCCCCGCGCGTCGCGCCCTGCCTTTCGCCGCGCTCGATGCGGCGCTGTGGGAGGGGCATCCCTACCATCCGAGCTTCAAGGCGCGCACCGGCTTCACCCTGGAGGACCACCGCCGCTACGGGCCCGAGGCCGCCGCGCCGTTCCGCCTCGAATGGCTGGCGATCCGCCGTGACGCGATCGCCCTCGCGCTGCCGGGCGCGGAAGCCGCGTTCTGGCGGGCCGAACTCGGGGGTGCATGGGATCTCCTCGCCGGCCGACTCGGCGCGGCCGGCGCCTCCCTCGACACCCACGCGCTCCTGCCGGTCCATCCCTGGCAGATGCGCCGGCTCGAAGGCGCGGCCCTGCGGCCCTGGCTGGCGGAGGGCCGCGCGGTTGCCCTCGGCGCCGCCGGTCCGCGCTACGTCGCGAGCCAGTCCCTGCGCACGCTGCACAACCTCGACGATCCGTCCGCCGCGAGCGTGAAGCTGTCCCTGAGCGTGGTCTCGACCTCGAGCCTGCGCATCCTCGACCCGCATTTCGTGCTGACGGGCCCGGCCCTGTCGGATTGGCTCGCCGGCATCGTCGCCGCCGATCCCGGGCTGCGCGGCCGGGTGACCTTGCTGCGCGAGTACGCCGCCGCGCTCGCCGACCGCGACGGGCCGCTCGCCGGGCATCTCGCCGCGATCTGGCGGGAGAGCCCGCGTCTCGAACCCGGCGAGGCGGCCGTCCCCTTCAACGCCCTCGCCACCTGCGAGGCGGACGGCACCAGCTTCGTCGCGCCCTGGCTCGACCGCCACGGTCGCCATGCCTGGCTCGACCGCCTCGTCGAGGTCGCGGTGCTGCCGGTCTGGCACCTGCTCGTGGCCCACGGCGTCGCCCTGGAGGCGCATGGCCAGAACATGATCCTGGTCCACCGCGACGGCTGGCCGGAACGGGTGATCCTGCGCGACTTCCACGAGAGCGCGGAATACGCGCCCGACTTCGTGACGAACCCGGAACGGGTGCCGGATTTCGGGGCGATCGACCCGGCCCATGCCGGCCCGATCGACGATCGCTTCCACGCCATGCGCTCGGCCGCGACGCTGGCCGAACTCGTCACCGACAGCCTGTTCGTCTTCAACCTCAGCGAGATCACCGGCCTCCTGGCCCGCCGGCACGGCCTCGACGAGGCGATGTTCTGGCGCAGCCTCGGCCGGCGGTTGCGGCGCCACGCCGTGGCGCACGGGCTGGAGGCGCGCTTCGCCCGCCTGTCGGTCGAGGCGCCCCGGCTGCGGGTCGAGGCGCTCCTGTCGCGCAAGCTCGGGCTCGGCGAGGCGCAGGGCAGCCTCCACGCCCCCAACACCCTGTTCCCTTCCCCCGACGTCCTTTCCGGAGCTTGCATGATCGAGATCGACGGCCGCACCATCCCGGCGGACGCGATGGAGGCCGCCATCCGCCGCGTCGGGGACGCGGCCGGCTTGCGCGGGGGCAGCGGCGAGCGCGTCGCCGCGCGCTTCCGCGACACCGCCCAGTGCCTTGCCTTCATCCTCGCCGCCCGTCGGCACGGGGCGAGCCTGCTGCCGATCCATCCGGCCCTGCCGGACGAGGGCGCGCGCCGGCTCGCCGAGCGCGCCGGCTGCCACCGCCTGTTCCTCGACGGCCTGGAGGGCGAGGCGCTCGCCGGCGCCGCGCCGCCGGTCCCGGGGGAGGGCGAGCTGCTCCAGATGAGCTCCGGCACCACCGGCGAGCCCAAATGCATCGCCCGCCCCTGGAGCGCGGTGGAGCGCGAGATCGAGAGCTACGTCGGCGCCTTCACCGAGCCGGACGGCATGACCCCGGTCATCGCCTGCCCGATCACCCATTCCTACGGTCTGATCTGCGGCCTCTTCGTGGGCCTGGCGCGCGGCCGCGTGCCGGTGATCGTGGACACCACCAACCCGAAATACCTCCTGCGCCGCCTGCGCGAGATCGAGCGGCCGGTGCTCTACACCGCGCCGGCCATGCTGCACACGCTGGCCCGACTCATGCCCGAGGGCGAGACCCTGCACGCGGCGATGGTCTCGGGCACGCTCCTGCCCGCGCCCTGGTTCGCCGCCATCCGCGGGCGCGTCACCCACCTGTTCCAGCAATACGGCTGCTCGGAGGCCGGCTGCATCGCGATCAATCCGGATCTGCGCCGGGCCGACGCCATCGGCCGGCCGCTGCCGCACCACCGCGTCCGCGCCGGGACCGGCGCCGAGGCGCCGGCGGAGATCGTGGTCGAGGGGGAGGGCGGGGCGATCCGCACCGCCGATCTCGGCTATCTCGAGCCCGACGGCATGCTGGTCTTCGTCGCGCGCAAGGACGACACGATCAACGTCTCGGGCCTCAACGTCTATCCCGGCGAGGTCGAGGACGTGGTGATGGCGATGCCCGGGGTCACCGACGCCGTGGCCTTCGCCCGGCCCGACCCGTTCGCGGGCGAGCGGGTGACGCTGCTGTTCAGCGCGGAACGCCCCGTGCCGCCCCGCGCCCTCCAGGACTGGTGCCGCCGCTGGCTCGCCGGCCATCAGGTGCCGGTGGAGGCGGTGCAGGTCGGCGCGATCCCGCGCGAGGCCAACGGCAAGATTTCTCGCCGCGCGGTCGCTGCGCAGTACCGGGACGGTGGCCTGGAGGCGGTGGCGTGAGCGTCGTCATGAACAGCGCGACGCTGGTCGCGGCCATCGGCACGGTCCTGCGCGAGGAGATGCGCCATCCCCATCTCGACCGCTTCGGGCCTCAGGCGCGGCTGAACGAGGATCTCTACCTCGATTCCGTCCAGTTGCTTCAGCTCATCCTGGCCCTGGAGATCACGCACGGGGTGTCGGTGCCGGAAGCGGCGATCAACCGGCAGGACGTCTCCACCGTCGCCGACCTCGCCCGCATCCTGGCGCCGGGGGCGGAGCCGACCGCACCGGTCGCCGCCGAACCGCAGGCGCCCTCCGAGGGCGTCCACGGCCCGATGCCCTACGATCTGAAGATCCACTGCTTCGTCAGCTGCGTCTGCGACGGGCTCAAGGCGCGGGGCATCGACCATCGTCCGTTCTACGCCCTGATCTGGGACGCCGAGTTCGCGATCACCGACGGCTCGCGCCTCGCCTACCACTCGGACGCGATGGACCACGAGTCGTTCCGCTACTGGTTCGAGCGGCTCTACGGCGTGCCGCTCGTGTCCTGGTACGACCATTCCCGCTCGAAGGACGAGAACGTCGCCACCCTGCTCGACCTCATGGAGCGGCGCGAGCCCGAGGCGAGCATCATGGTGATGCTCGACATGTTCCACCTCCCCGAGCGCGAGAACAAGTTCAACCAGAACCCCTTCCCGCACTACCTGCTCGTGTCGCTCGGCGACGATCCCGACCTGTGGCAGGTGCGCGATCCCGATTTCCGCTGGGAAGGCGTGATCGAGCGCGAGCGGATGCTGAACGCGATCCGCCAGCCCAGCGTCGCCGGCGGCTACCGCTTCGATCCCGCGCGCGCCCATCCCCCGACGGCGGCGGATCTGACCGCCTTCTTCGACGCCTGTTTCCGGTTCGACACCAATCCGCTGATCGACGCCGCGCGCGCCATCGTGCTCGCCCATGCCGAGGGGCGCGGCGGGCTGAGGCTCGCCGATCTCGGCGAGGCGCTGCGCGAACTGCCGGTCATCAGCATCCGCAAATGGGCCTACGAACACGGCTTCGCCTTCTTCTGGCGCGCCCTGCGCTGGCCGGACCCGGAGTTCCAGCGGATCTGCGACGAGATCGAGGCCCTGGTGAACGGCCTCACCGCCCTGCACTACGCCGTGCTGAAGCTCGCCCGGACAGCCGAGGCGGGTGGCGAGGCGGCCGAGCTCGGCCCCGTCCTCGGACGGCTCGATACGCTCGATGCGCAGGAATTCGCGATCAAGCGGCAGCTCGCCGCCGCCTACGCCGCATGGCGGCAGGCGAGCCCGGATCCCGGATGCGCGACGTCCTTCCGCGAAAGGCTCCCCGCATGAGAATCGCCCTCTGCACCATCAGCTTTCGCCATCACCTCGTCTCGATCGGCGAACTCGCCCGCTTCGCCCGCGGCCACGGCTTCGACGGGATCGAATTGTGGGGGGTCCACGCCCGCAATCTCGGCCCCGGCGACCACGCCGAATGGCTCGCCGCCTACGGCCTGCGGGTGCCGATGCTGAGCGACTACCTGCCGCTCGACGCGCCGCCCGAAGCCCTGACCGAGCGGACCGCCGAACTCGCCCGCCTTGCGGGCAGCTGGGGCGCACCGCGGCTGCGCACCTTCGCCGGCACGAAGGGCAGCGCCACAGCCTCGGCCGAAGAGCGCGCCCACGTCGCCCGGCGTCTGCGGATGGCGGCGGAGCAGCTCGCCGATCAGGGCCTGCGGCTCGTGGTGGAGACGCATCCGGGCACGCTGGCCGACACCACCGGCTCGCTCCTCGACCTGCTGGCGGCGGTCGATCACCCGAACCTGCGGGTGAATTTCGACACGCTCCACGTCTGGGAGGGCGGCGACGACCCGTTCGCGGCCCATGCCCGGCTCAGCCCGCATATCGACTACTACCACCTCAAGAACGTGCGCAGCCGCGCCGACCTGTCGGTGTTCGAGCCGGCCAACGTCTACGCCGCGGCCGGACGGCGCGAGGGCATGACCGCCCTGTTCGAGGGCGCGCTGGATTACGACGCCTTCCTCAAGACGCTGCCGCCGCAGGCGGAAGCCTCGCTCGAATGGTTCGGCGAGGCCTCCTTCTCCGTCCTGCCGACCGACCTCTTTCGCGTGCGGACCGCCACCGCCGGCCGCCGCGGGGCCGCCCCCCTCCACGCCGCGCGCTGAGCGGACATTCAAGGAGACCGCCATGCCCGACAGCCACGCCGTCGTCAGCACCCCGCATGCGAGCCGCTATCTCCAGCAGCTCTGCAAGCACTGGGCCCACCGGTTCGAGACCGAGTTCAGCGCGACGGACGCACGGATCGCGCTGCCGCTCGGCGAGACGCGGCTCTCCGCCGATGCCGAGACCCTGACCATCGGCCTGACCGCGCACGATCCGGCGAGCCTGCCCGACCTGCGCGACGTGGTCGTGCGCCACATCGAGCGCTTCGCCTTCCGCGAGACGCTGCGCTTCGAGTGGAGGTGAGCACGCCCCGCAACGAGCCAGAACCACCTCTCAGGGAGCACGGACCGGAATGAACGGCATGGGCAGAGACGGGGACTTGACCATTCGGGCGATGCGCGAGGAGGACGCGCCGGATCTCTTCGAGATCTACAATCAGCCCGCCTTCCGCTTCGGAACCCTCGCGCTCCCCTTCGAGTCGTTCGAGGCGGTGAAGAAATGGGCGGAGCCCCGCTCGCCGCGGGATCTGCACCTCGCCGCGGAGCGGGATGGCCGGGTCGTCGGGGCGGCGGCCCTGCGTCCCTTCTACGGCCGGCGCGCGCACGCGGCGGAGTTCTGGATCGCGGTCCACGAGGATTTCGCCGGCAACGGCATCGGCTCGCGACTTCTCGCGGCGGTGATCGACACCGCGGACAACTGGATCAACGTCTCGCGCATCGAGATGACGGTCTTCACGGACAATGCGCGCGCCATCGCCCTCTACGAGAAATTCGGTTTCGTCATCGAGGGCACGCACCGGGCCGCCTCGTTCCGCAACGGCCGCTTCGACGACGTGCATTGCATGGCCCGTCTGCGCCCTTCGAGCGGGCTCTGAGGCGCGGCGGGGTGTCCTTCACGGATCGCCAGAGCGTCTTCGATCGACAGCGGTCTCGAACAGCAGGAACATTGCTGATTTCGCGAAGGTTTCGCCCGTCAGACTCCGGCACCGTCCAAGACAATCGGCGCCTGGCTGTCGTGTCCAGACCGGGAGATCCGATACCATGCATCGGCGCGCTTTTCTGACGACGCTGCTGACCGCAACGGCTGCGCTGGCCGTCACCCGCACGGCCCTCGCCCAACCGGCGCCGGCCGGCGCCATCCCGGCGCCCGTCTATCTCGCCATGGCGACGAAGGGCGGCCTGTTCCTCGAGAACACGGCGCGGGACGCCCACGCCAAGACCCGCAATCCGCGCGTCAAGGCCTTCAGCCGGGCGGAGGTGACCGAGCAGGTCAATCTCGCCCGTAAACTCGACCCGTATATGGGTGCGGCGCCCATGGCGGCGGGTGCGCCCCCCGGTCCGGGCGGCGTCGTCGGTGGTCTCGTCGCGGCGCCCCTCGCGGTCGCAGGCGGTGTCGCGGGGGCGACCGTCGGCGCGGTCGGCGGCGTGGTCGGGGGCGCCCTGGGCGCGCCGGGCGGGGCCGGTCCGGGCGCCATGACGACGGACGAGCAGAAGGCGCAGATCCTGTCGCAGCTCTCCGGAATGCAGCCCGGCCCCGAATACGACGCGATGTTCGTCAACGCCTCGCTCCAGGGCCACCAGGAAGCCTACCAGATCCACGGCTCCTACGCGCAGTCCGGCGACGATCCGGCCCTGCGCCGCATCGCGGCGGGCGCGCTCCCGCTGATCCAGCGCCACATCGCGCAGCTCTCGCGGATGCAGGCGACGATGGGCGGCGCGCGGCAGGGTTAGGTCGGGACGACGCGGCGCATCGCTCCGGCTCCCGATCCCTGAGCGGTCCCAGGAGCGGTGCGCCTTCACGATGTTCGGCGATGCGCCCGCCGCTGGCATGCTGGCTGCATCTCCCGTCAGGCGGACCTTAAGCTTCGGCTTGCCGTTTCTGGAAACAAGACATGGGAAAGGCGCAGCCGATGGACGCCGAAGCAATCAAGAGCCGCGATGAAGCCCTGGCTCTACTCGATGCAGACCTGATCACGATTCACGACTTCATGACGTTGTGTGATCTGAAGGGGTGGGACCGGTAAGGACCGCGAGGCCGGAGCATCGTCTCCGGCCGCCTGTGGCAGTTCCGTTGGCGCCCGAGCCTGAATACCCCCACACCGACGGGATCCGGCCGGATCGGTTTTAGACTGTGAACCGGCGGTGGCGAAAGCTTCGCACAGAGCGGGCGCATGGTCCTTACGGACAGAACGGCGTCCAACTCCGAAGCTGCAACCAAAAATGACCGATGCAGGGTCCTTGCCCTGTTCTGCCAAAGCTTGAACCCTTGCCCTCGCCTCAAAGAAGCATGATCGCGCATTGAACCCGTTACGCGGGCACTCCTCGGCGCGGATTGTCCACATCGAGTTGAGTATCCGCCCTTCGGGTCGGCCTTTACCGACCAAGGTCGGCAAACCCGTTCCGACCCCAGCTCGAACAGGCTCGGCCTCGTCGCTCAGATCGCCGCGGCCGGGTCGCGGTCCTCTCCGTCGGCCGACGGCGGCGTCCGGTCGCGCGGGGAGCGCCGCTCCATCAGGGCGCGGCCGAGGGCGCGCAGGGGTGCCGTGAGGCGGCGGGCGTCGTCGGCGCGCTCCATGATGGTCTCGCCGCGGCGGATCTCGCGGTCGAGCTTGGCCATGGTGCGGGCGAGCGCCGGGTCGTCATCGTCCAGCCAGACCTCGACGGTGCGGGCGAAGGCGATCACCGTGCCCTGAAGCTTGAGCCGGCCGAGCGGTCCCTCCGTGTCGATGCCGGCGGCGGCCAGCATGTAGCGGTGGGCGTCGAGGCAGACCCCGTTGAGCGCCAGCATGGACAGGACGTCGCCGCGCAGGGCGAAGGCGATGCGGCGCAAGGCCGGCTTGTAGGGCGTCATCGCGTCGAGGCGGCGCATCAGCACGTCGAACAGGCGCTCGCGGGCCGGCTCGTCGGCGAGGTCGGCCGTGTCGACCTCCAGCACCGTGCGGTCGATGATCCGCGACAGACCGCCGAGCACGGCGCCCTTCGAAGGGAAGAGGTCGCGCAGTTCGGCCAGACTCAGCCCCGCCTCACGGGCGATGTCGCCGATCTCGATGTCGTTCCAGGGCTGCTCGGCGGCGAGCCGCATCAGCGCCTCGACCGCGGCCTCGCGCGGGTTGGGCTTGGAGGTGTTCGCCTGCGCCTTGCCGGATTGCGCCGAACCGGGCTTGCCACCGGTTTCAGGCTTGCCGCCGGTCTCGGGCTTGCCGCCGGTCTCGGGCTTGCCGCCGGTGTCCGGCTCGGGGGCCGTATCCATGATCCGTGCTCCGTGTTCGGTTCGACGTCTCATGTAGGAGCGAAGCCGCCGGGTTGAACCCGCCGGGCCGTCAGCCGGACAATTCGCCCGCCCGCCGCTTCGCCGCGGCGACCGCCTCGCGCATCAGGTCCGGCAGGGCGCCCTCGCGCATCAGCACCGCCAGCGCCGCCGCGGTGGTGCCGCCCGGCGAGGTGACGTCCCGGCGCAGCTGGCCGGCCTCGCGGGCATCGGCGTCGAGCAGGGCACCGGCGCCCGCGACGGTGGCGCGGGCGAGCTGCGCCGACAGGTCCGGCGGCAGCCCCGCCGCCACGCCGGCCTCCGCCAGGGCCTCCGCCAGCAGGAAGACGTAGGCCGGCCCCGAGCCCGAGACCGCGGTCACCGTGTCGATCAAGGCTTCGTCGTCGAGCCAGGCGACGAGGCCGGAACTGGCGAGGAGCCCTTCCGCGCTCGCCCGCGCCTGCGGCCCGACCTCGGGGCTGCCGACGGCGCCGGTCGCCCCCCGACCGATGCTGGCGGGCAGGTTGGGCATGACGCGCACCACGGCGCGGGCTCCCGGCAGGCGCCGCTTCAGGTCGGCGATGGTCTTTCCCGCCAGGATCGAGACCACGAGGGTGTCCGGGCCGATCCAGGGCACAAGCGCCGCCGCCGCCGCGTCGAGAACCTGCGGCTTGATGCCGAGCACCAGGGCTCCGGCGGGCGCGGCGGCCTCGGGGTTGAGGCGCAGGCCCCGCTCGGCGCAGAGCGCGGCGATGTCCGGGGACGGCTGCGGATCGATGACGGTCACGGCGGCGGGGTCGAGGCCACCCGCGAGCCAGCCCCGCAGCAGGGCCGCCCCCATCTTCCCGGCCCCGACCAGAACCAGAGGGGTGGGGAGGGCGGCCGGAAAAGTCTCGGTGTTCGCGCGCGTCATGGCCCCTCGATCCCACCGGAGGCGCCCCGAATCAAGGGCGCTGCCCCGCGGGAACGGCTACGCCTCGCCCTCGGTCTCGAACAGCACCGCGTCGAGGGCCTCGCGAGCCTCCTTGCCGGCCCAGAGCACGAATTGGAACGCTTGATAGTAGCGCTCGCAGGCGTCGGTGGCGGTCTTCATCATCATCGCGCACTGCCCCTGGGTCGGCGCGATGCCGTCGGTGAGCAGCAGGGAATGGCGGAACATCACCACGCTGTCGGACGACCACAGGTCGAAATGGCCGATCCAGAGCTGCTCGTTCACCAGCGCGACGAGGCGCAGCATCTCGGCCCGGCGCCGCTCGGGCACCTTGAGGTCGAAGGCGGCGGCCACGTGCAGCGACTCGACTTCCTCGATCCAGGTGAAGGCGACGTGGTATTCGGCCCATCGCCCCGAGACGGAAACCGACATCTCGTCGGTCTCGATCCGGTCGAAGATCCAGTCCCGCAGCGAGGCGAGGCGCTCGACGACATCGAGCGGGTGCTCCGGCCGGTCGCTGTCTTCGATGAAGCTGAGCTGGGTCATGGCGATCCAAGTTGTCGACCCGGTCGAAGGCTCGATCGGGCCGGCGGGCAAAGCAGGGCCGTGACGGGAATCGAGGCGACGCCCGTCGATCTCCGTCCTGCGGAGGGGTTCAATCAGATTTCACCGCCCCGGGGTTCGGTTCCACCTTTCCGCCGGGGCGAATCAACTTCGGATCGTTTATAGCCCGCGGCCCCCGCGGGCTTCAAAGCGTCGCCCCGGCATCAGCGGTGGGCAACGCGACTATCCACCGATGCTTCCTGTGCAAAGAAATCGGGATTCCGCGTTTTCCCTCAACGGTGAGTCTTGAGTGAGTCTTCGCCGACTCCGCGCCGTCGCTCAGACCGATTCCGTGCTGCCCGCGCTTCCGGCCTCGGCGCCGAGCCGGGCCTCCAGGGCGCTCACCCGGGCGGCCAGCGCGTCGTTCTGGCTGCGCAGGGCCGCGACGAGGTCGCGCAGCACGTCCACCTCCTCGCGGGTGGCGACGTCCATGTCGCGGATCAGGCGTTCGACCTGGCTCTTGAACATCGTCTCCGCCTCGCGGCGCACGCCCTGGGCGGCCCCGGCGGCGTCGGTGAACAGGCGGGCGACATCGTCGAAAAGGCGGTTCGAGCCTTGCATGGGGATCTCCTCCCGCGCCCGGACCTGTTCGAGCACGTCTCCACGACATAAGAATCGGCGGCCGGCAGGGCAATCGAGGGGTGCTCACGAAACGCTTCGGCCGCGCACCGGCGGAGGGGGCGCAGCCACTCCGGATTGTTGCCGCAGGTGTCGGATCCGGCAGCGGAAACGCGCGGTTACAATCTTCGCGGCCGGCCCGACTTCCGGGCAGGGCGCACGGGAGCGTAAGACTGTTCCCGTCATGACCGCGAACCAGCCGACGCCCCACATCCTCGTCGTCGAGGACGACCGAGAGATCAGCGCGCTCGTCGCGCGCTACCTGCGCGCCAACGAGTGCCGTGTGAGCCTCGCGGGCGACGGGCGCGAGATGGACCGAGTCCTGGCCGATGCTCGGGTCGATCTCATCGTGCTCGACCTGATGCTGCCGGGCGAGGACGGCTTGAGCCTGTGCCGGCGCCTCAGAGCCTCTTCGCAGGTGCCGATCCTGATGCTCACGGCCAAGTCGGAGGAGATCGACCGGATCGTCGGACTGGAGATCGGCGCCGACGACTATCTCGGCAAGCCGTTCAACCCGCGCGAATTGCTGGCGCGCATCCGGGCGATCCTGCGGCGCAAGGGCTCCGAACCGCAGGACGGGGACGGCGCGCGCCGCTTTCACTTCTCGGGCTGGACCCTCGATGTGGGCCTGCGCCAGGTGCTGAGCCCGGAGGGTGCGCGCATCGCCATCACGGGGGCCGAGTTCGACCTGCTCCACGCGCTCTGCCTGCGGCCGGGGCGGGTGCTGTCCCGCGACCAGCTCCTGGACCTGACGCAGGGGCGGGCGGCGGGTCCGTTCGAGCGCAGCATCGACGTCCTGGTCTCCCGCATCCGACAGAAGATCGAGCGCGACCCGCGCAACCCCGAGATCATCCGCACGATCCGCTCGGGCGGCTACCTGTTCGCGCCGGAGATCGGCCGCTCATGAGCCCCGTCAGGACCGCGGCGAGCCCGGCGGAAGCCCCGGCCTCGGACTCGTCCCCCAAGCAGGACCGGAGCCGGCGCCCGCCGCGGCTCCGCCTCGCCTGGCCGCGCCCGAAGAAGGCGGCCGGGCAGATCGCGCTCCTCGTCGTGGCGGCCCTGCTCGCCGCCCATGTCCTGGCGGCGGTCATGCTGCTCGCCCTGCGCGAGCCGTGGCGGCCGGACGAGCGGCCGGGGGTGGCGGCGACGCGGCTCTCGACCGTGGCTCGGCTGCTCGATGCCGCCGAGCCGGGCGAGCGGGAGGGGATCCTCCGGGCGGCGGCACGCAGCCTTCCGACCCTGCGCCTCGCTCCCTGGGATGGCGAGACGCCGCCGGCGGGGACGGGCGACGCCGACGACGAGATCGAGCATCATCCCCTGATCACGCGCCTGCGCGACGGCTTCGGGCGGGCGCTGCCGGTGACCGACCTCTCCCCCGGCCACGACCGGGGGCGGACCGGGCTCCTGCAGATCGGCATCACCACCCCGGCCGGCGCCCGGCTGCGGGCGGTGCTGCCCGACGATTTTCCCCGGCCGCCGGCGCAGGGACCGATCATCTTCACCTTCGTCTTCCTGGGCGTCAGCCTCACGCTGCTCTCGTTCTGGGCGACGCGGGCGCTCACCGCGCCGCTCGCCGGGCTCGCCGCGGCGGCGGAAGCCTTCGGCACGGCGGAGGAACCGCCGCCCCTGCCCAAGCGCGGCCCGGAGGAGGTGCTGGCGCTCGCCCGCGCCCTCGACCGGATGCGCACCCGCCTGCTGCGCCTGCTCGACGACCGAACGCAGATGCTGGCCGCAATCAGCCACGACCTGCGCACCCCGATCACCCGGCTGCGGCTGCGCGCCGAATTCATCGAGGACGAGCGCGCCCGCGAGATGACCCTGCGCGACCTCGATCAGATGAACGGCCTCGTGGAATCCGCGCTCTCCTACGTCCGGGACGGGCAGGGGGCGCCGGGCGGGGGCGAGACCACGCTGATCGATCTCGCCTCGGTGGTGCAGACGGTCTGCGACGGGTTCTCCGATGTCGGCGCGGCGGTGAGCCTGGAGCGGACCCGCCACGTCCTCGTGCGCGGCCGCCCCGACGACCTGCAGCGGGCGATCACCAATCTCGTCGACAACGCCGTGAAGTACGGCGGCGGCGCCCGCCTCGTCATGGGGCCGGCGGGCTCCGGCGATCACCCCGGCGTGGCGGTGGAGGTGATCGACGACGGCCCCGGCATCCCCGATGCCGAGCGCAGCGCCATGCTCCAGCCCTTCGTGCGCGGCGACCGGGCCCGCAACCTCGATTCCGCGAGCGGCTTCGGCCTCGGCCTGTCGATCGTGCTCGCCATCGTCGAGGGACATGGCGGCCGCCTGCGCCTGGAGAACCGCCCCGGCGGCGGCTTCTGCGCCCGCATCGAGCTCCCGCTCGCCGCCGGGCGCCCCGCGGACAGGGGCGCCTCCGCCTGACGGGCTGGACCGGCGGCCGCCCTCAGAACTCCATGTCGAGCTCCTCGATCTCCTCCGGCTCGGCTTCGGCGAGCGCCGCCCACTCGTTCATCAGGTCCCAGGCGAGGATCGTGTCGCGGTAGGTCGCGGCGGTGTAGGGAAGCGTGACGTCGTAGGTGCGGAAGCGGGTGCAGACGGGCGCGTACATCGCATCCGCCAGGGTCGGGCGCGCCCCGAACAGGTAGGGTCCGCCCGAGCGCGACAGGCAATCCTCGAAGATCGCGCAGATGCGCTCGATGTCGCCCTTGGCGCCGTTGAAGATCTTGAAGCCGCGATGGAGGCTGCGCAGGTTCATCGGCAGGGCCGAGCGCAGGTTGACGAAGCCGCCATGCATCTCGCCCGAGACGGCGCGGCAGCGCGCGCGCTCCGCGGCGGTCTCGGGCAGGAGGCCGGCCTCCGGCCGGATCTCGTTGAGATACTCGGCGATGGCGAGCACATCCCACACCGCGACCGCGCCGTGCTCCAGCCGTGGCACCAGGAAGGACGGCGACAGGTGGAGCAGTTCGGCCCGCGTCGCGGCGTCCGAGCCGGACAGCACCGCCACCGAGAGATCGAGTCCGGCCATCCGGCACAGCAGCCAGCCGCGCAGGGACCAGGACGAGTAGTTGCGACTGGAGATCGTGAGCGTCGCCTCGGCCATGGCTGCTTCCCTGATGCGCGTTCGCCCGAGGCTGCCGCCCGGGCCCCTGGACCGGCATCCAAGACTCGTGCCGGGCGGCGCACCGGATTGCGCGTCGCCAGCTCCACGTTTCCGGCAGTAGGATTCATTTTCTCCCGGCAGACGTGCAAGGTGATGCATCCACACCACAGCGGCGCGCCTTATACTTTTGATCGGTTGCGCCCAATTCAGAACCGCTTAGCCTGCTTCGTCCGGCATCGTCCTTTGAGGGCGGCAGCGGCGATCCGGAAGCGAGGCGGGCGAATCCGGGCCATTCGGGACGTTCGCGAGAGATTGGCGCGTGCAGGCACCTTGCGCGCTTGGAGTTCGGGCCCGATGCTCTACCACGCCTTCGATGTCCAATCGGACATCGCCCGGCAGACCCGGCAATGGGGCCGGCTCCTGCAGGAGGCCGCCGCCCCGTGGATGCGGACGCCCTGGCACGACGCCGCGAAATGGTGGTCGGCGGGCGCGCGCATGATGATGCGCGCCGGCCTCACCTTCGCGCGGCCGGCCTACGGCATCCATGCCGTGCGGGTCGGCAACCGCGACGTGCCGGTGATCGAGGAGCCGGTGCTCGCCACGCCCTTCGGCACCCTGCTCCGCTTCCGCAAGGACATCGACACCGTCCAGCCCAAGGTGCTGGTGCTCGCGCCCCTCTCGGGCCACTTCGCCACGCTGCTGCGCGGCACCGTGCGCACGCTGCTGCCCGACCACGACGTCTACATCACCGACTGGCACAACGCCCGCGACGTGCCGGTCTCGGAGGGGCGCTTCGGCTTCGACGACTACGTCGACCACGTCGTGCGCTTCCTGGAGACCATCGGCGAGGGCGCCCACCTCATGGCCGTGTGCCAGCCGGCGGTGCAGGCGCTCGCCGCCACGGCGGTGATGGCGCATACCAAGAATCCGGCCCAGCCGCGCAGCATGACCCTGATGGCCGGCCCCGTCGATTGCCGCGTCAGCCCGACCGCGGTGAACCGGCTCGCCACCTCGAAGCCGATCGAGTGGTTCGAGCAGAACCTGATCGAGACGGTGCCCGGCCGCCACAAGGGCGCGGGGCGGCGGGTCTATCCCGGTTTCATGCAGGTCTCCGCCTTCGTCTCGATGAACGCCCGGCGCCACTCGGACGCGCATAGCGACCTGTTCTGGCACTACGTCGACGGCAGCGCCGACAAGGCGCAGGCGATCGAAACCTTCTACGACGAGTATTTCGCCGTCCTCGACCTGACCGCCGAGTTCTATCTCGAGACCGTCAGGACCGTGTTCCAGGACTACACGCTCGCCCGCAACCAGCTCACCTATCGCGGCGAGCCCATCGACATGGGCGCGATCCGCCGCACCGCCCTGATGACGGTGGAGGGCGAGCGCGACGACATCTGCGCGGTCGGCCAGACCATGGCCGCCCACGACCTCTGCTCGGGCCTGCCGCCGCACATGAAGAGCCACCATCTCCAGGCGGGCGTGGGTCATTACGGCGTGTTCTCGGGGCGCAAGTGGGAGGCCCAGACCTACCCGATCGTGCGCAACTTCATCGCCACGCACGCGTGAGCCGAACCTCCGCCTCGTCGTTGCGAGGCGGAGCCGGAGCGCTGACGATGTCCGGCGGATCCGGGGCGATCGGGCGGAAGCCGCGCGGCCCCAGGCCGGCGACAGACCTTCGAGCGGCCTTCAAGAGGCTTTCTCGCACTTCCAACACGAACCTGTTTCGTGTATGCCGCGCGCTCAGGTGCAATTCTTTCGCACCGATTCGGCTGCCGTCGCGACGCCTCCTCCGGAACCAAGCCGGGGCAGGGGCGCCTGACGGCTTTTTCTCGGTTCTGCCGGGAATCCGAGGCCGGTGCGGTTCGAAACAACAGATCCTAGGGGTTGATTCCGTTGCAGGTACTCGTTCGCGATAACAACGTCGACCAGGCGCTCCGCGTCCTCAAGAAGAAGATGCAGCGCGAGGGCATCTTCCGCGAGATGAAGCAGCGCAAGGCCTACGAGAAGCCGTCCGTGCGCAAGGCTCGCGAGAAGGCCGAGGCCGTCCGCCGCGCCCGCAAGCAGGCCCGCAAGACCGCGATCCGCGAGGGCCTGATCGCCGCGCCGAAGCCGAAGCCCCGGACCGGCGCCCCGCGCCGCCCGAGCGCTCCGAGCTTCTCGCAGCAGCCGGCCGCCGTTCAGGCGCCCGCCGCGGCCTCCTGAGGCCGACCTTTCGAGATGCGCCGGCCCCGGAGCGGGCCGCGCGCGATCCGGATACGAAAAAGGCCCCTCCGGCTCGACCGGCGGGGCCTTTTTCGTGGGAAACGACCCGTTTCAGGCGGCGCGCGCGGTGAGCGTCGCGCGCTCGGCCTGCCGCAGGAGCTCGAGGGGCAGCCAGGGCTTGCGCATGTAGACGGCGTGCGGCGGGATCCCGGTCCGCCGCTCCTCGCGCGCCTCGGACGTCACCACGAGCCGCACGTCCGGCCAGCGATCCTCGACGGTGCGCGCCAGCGCCGCGCCATCCATCGCGCCAGACAGATGCGTGTCGGCGATCACCATCGCCACCGTCACGTCGCCGCGTTCGAGCACGGCGAGCGCGTCCTCGGCGCTCGAACAGGCGATGACGTCGAGGTCGGTCTCCTCGATCAGGACGGTCGCGAGGTCGCGGGCGGCCTCGTCCTCCTCGACGACGAGCGCGACCGGGCTGTCTCCGGTGTGAGCCATGATGTCTCCCTGAAGCTGTGCGAGCGGTTCGGAAGCGGCGGCCCGGACAGGGGTGCGCCGCGGCGGGATCGGCGACGCCGACGATGCTTGCCCTGCGACAACAAGTTCGGGGATGATCGGTTCAGCGAAATTGTGCCGGCCTGAACCGAACGATCCGAGCCGCCTCTTAACGGCCTGTTCACCACACGAAACGAATTGTTACAGTCCGGCGACGCAGGACGGTCCGAACGGACCGATGCTTGCATGGCCCGCCCCGGACCGCAAAGGAGGCTCTCGTCCCGCCATGTGCCGCTTCCTCGCCTATCTCGGTGAGCCGGTCTTCTTGAACGAGCTGGTCTGCGCCCCGACCCATTCGCTGGTCCATCAGTCGCTGCACGCCTCGGAGGCCAAGACGGAGACCAACGGAGACGGGTTCGGGATCGGCTGGTACGGCGAGCATGCCGAGCCCGGCCTCTACCGCGACATCTGCCCGGCCTGGTCGGACGAGAACCTGGTGAATCTCTGCCGACAGGTGCGGGCGCGGACCTTCTTCGCTCATGTGCGCGCGGCGACCGGCACGGCGACGACCCGGGCCAATTGCCACCCCTTCGCCCACGGCCGGCACCTGTTCATGCATAACGGCCAGATCGGCGGCTATCACCGGATCAAGCGGCGCCTGGAGGCGCTGATCCCCGACGAGCTCTACGACACCCGCCGCGGCTCGACCGATTCGGAGGCGCTCTTCCTGCTGGCCCTGGCCAACGGCCTCGACGCCGATCCCGTCGCCGCCATGGAGGCGACCTGCGCCACCGTGCGCGGGCTGATGCAGGAGGCGCGGATCGCGGAAGCCTTCCGCTTCACGGCGGTGCTCACCGACGGCGAAAGCCTCACCGCCTTCCGCTGGGCCTGCGACGGGCGCCCGCCGAGCCTGTACTACCGCGAGAGCGAGCGCGGCCTCACCGTCGTCTCCGAGCCGATCGACGGCTGCAAGGAGGGCTGGACGATCGTGCCCAAGGGCGGCACGCTGCGGGCGAGCCGCGGCGCCTGCGCCGCCGTCAGCCTGCCGCGGGCGGAGCGCGCCGCCGCCTGAGGCTTGCCCAAGCGGAGCAGCCATGGTCAAGGCTTCGAAAGGACGAGTCCTTTCGCGGGTGCAGGGCAGAGCCCTGCACATCGGCTCCGCCGACATCAGGGCGCTGCCCTGACAACCCGCCAAAGGGCTGCAAGCCCTTTGGAATCCCCGATGAGTATTGAACTCGAGACGGTCGCGGGCCTGTTCGGCGTGGCCGTGGTGGCGGGCGCCATCGACGCCATCGCCGGTGGGGGCGGGCTGATGACCCTGCCGGCCCTGCTGCTGGCCGGGCTCGATCCCGTCAGCGCGATCGCCACCAACAAGCTCCAGGGCAGCGCCGGATCGGTCTCGGCCACGATCGCCTTCGCCCGTCGCGGGCTGATCCGCTGGCGCGAGGCGGCCCCCGCCGCGCTCGGGGCCGGCCTCGCCTCGGTCGCGGGCGCGCTCTGCGTCAGCCTGCTGCCGCGCCCGGTCCTCGACGCGCTGGTGCCGGTCATGCTCGTCGGGATCGCGGGCTACTTCGCCACCGCGCGGCGGATGAGCAACGAGGACGCGACGGCGCGCATCACCCCCGGCCTGTTCGCCGTGACGCTGGCGCCGGTGGTCGGCTTCTACGACGGCGTGTTCGGGCCCGGCGCCGGCTCGTTCTACATGATCGGCTTCGTCACCCTGCTCGGGCTCGGCGTGGTGCGCGCCACCGCCCACACCAAGCTCTCGAACGCCGCGAGCAATGTCGGAAGCCTCGCCCTGTTCACGTTCCAGGGCGCGGTGATCTGGCCGGTCGGGCTCGCCATGGCGGCCGGCGCCTTTCTCGGCGCCCAGATCGGCTCGGCGCTGGCCGTGCGCCTCGGCGCCCGGCTGATCCGCCCGCTCCTCGTCGTCATCGCCTGCGCGATGGCGCTGCGCCTGCTGTCGAACCCGGCCAACCCCTTGCGTCAGGCCGTGGCCGGGTTCTTTTCGTGAGTGTCTCAGCCCTTTGAGGGCCGACGCTTCAGCGCGGGATGAAGGCCCAGTAGTCGAGATCGAGGATCACCGAGGGGTCGTAGCCCTCCCCCTGCTTGTCCGGATAGCCGCCGCAGGGCTGGTTCTTGGCCGCCACCGTGCGCAGGCGCAGCGCGCCGATATCGCTGCGGCCGGGAAGCTCCGCGGTCTCCAGCACCTCGGACCACGCGTAGACCGTGTCGCCGGCAAACAGCGGCGCCACGTGCCGGCCGGCATTGATACCGCCGATGGCGAAGGCGTTGGCGAGCCCGTTGAAGCTGAGGGCGCGGGCGAGCGAGATGACGTGGCCGCCATAGATCAGGCGCTTGCCGAATTTGGTCTCTTTGGTCGCCACCGCGTCGAAATGGACCTTGGCGGTGTTCTGGAACAGGCGCGTGGCGATCTGGTGCTCGGCCTCCTCGACGGTCATGCCGTCGACATGGTCGATCTTCTCGCCGACCGCGTAATCCGCGAAGCGGTGCGGGCTGCCGGCCAGGACAGTGTCGTAGGCCGCCGGGTCGAGCGGGGGCAGGGCGCTGGCGAGGTCGGCCGGGTTCACGACCTTGGCGAGCTGGGGCACGTGCTCCTCCGCGATCTTCGCTTCCGGGTCGCGCTTGCGCACGAGCACCCAGCGGCAATAGCTCAGCACGGTCCGCCCCGAAGAGTCGGAGCCGGTGGAGCGCACGTAGACCACGCCGGTCTGTCGGTTCGAGCTCTCCTTCAGGCCGATCACCTCGGAGACGGTGGAGAGCGTCTCGCCCGGATAGACCGGACGGCGGAAGCCGCCCTCGGCGTAGCCCAGGTTGGCCAGCGCGTTGAGCGAGACGTCCGGCACGGTCTTGCCGAACACCACGTGGAAGGTGAGCCAATCGTCGAGCGGGCTCGCCGGGTAGCCGATCGCACGCGCGAAGGCGTCCGAGGATTGCACGGCGAAGCGCGGGCCGTAGAGGGCCGTGTAGAGTGCCACGTCGCCCGTGGTGACGGTGCGGGGCGTGGCGTGGCGGATGGTCTCCCCGAGGCGGAAATCCTCGAAGAAGCGGCCCGGATTGGTCTTCATGCGCGCGCGTCGCTCCCTGTACGGCTCTTGCTGGCCGAGCAGGGCACCGTCTTGAATACCGTATTCAGAACGAGGCCCTAAACTTCTGACGTTGCATCGGCTTTTCGGCCGAGCCGGTGCCCGACCGCCTTAGCAACCCGCCCGGCATCCGCGCAATGCCGTGCCCGGGCCGCGCCCATTCGGGCGCAGCACCGCAACAGGCCCGCTCGCTCCTCCGGACGGCTTCAGGGGGACCGTTCCGGGGGCCGCTCCGGAGCCGCCGCGGCTCGGACGGGACGCCTCGAGCGCGCCGCGGCCTCCTCTCAGAAGGCGAACTGGACGTAGAGGTCGGTGATGAGCTTCTGCGCGAACAGCAGGAGCAGGATCAGGATGATCGGCGAGATGTCGACGCCGCCGAGATTGGGAAGCAGGTTGCGGATCGGCCGCAGCGCCGGTTCGGTCACGCGGTAGAGGAATTCGCCGATCTGCGAGACGATGGGGTTGCGCACGTTGACCACGTTGAAGGCCACGAGCCAGCTCAGCACGGCGCTCGCGACGAGGACGTAGATGTAGAGCTGGATGACGGTGTTGATGAGCCAGAGCAGGGCGTTCATGCGGGGGGTATCGGTCCTCGTCGCCCCAAACGCACGACCGGCGCGGGAGACGCGGGGCGCGGCGGGAAATTTCCGGAATTGACAGGCCGAAGCGGACAAGCCTACAAGGCCCTCGCCTCGGACGGGGCTGTAGCTCAGATGGGAGAGCGCCGCAATCGCACTGCGGAGGTCAGGGGTTCGAATCCCCTCAGCTCCACCAACTCCCCCTAGGGGAGGGTGGTTTTTATAGTCCGTCACAGGCTTTCTCCCTAGGCAAACGTTCCAGATCGGGCCACACCCTTCCACCGCAAGCGCCGGCTGCTGGTTGGGTGGATGGTGGGGTGGAATGGGACGCGAGGTCAATCGCCTGTCCGCGCGACGGGTCGCAACCCTCACAGAAATAGGGCGCCACGCCGACGGAGGCGGGCTGTATCTCGTTGTTGACGCGGCCGGCGCGAAGCGATGGGTGATGCTCTTCCGCTTCGGAGGCAAGCGCCGCGAGATGGGGCTCGGCCCTCTCGGCTCCGTGCCGCTCGGCAAAGCCAGGGAGATGGCTGCCGCAGCACGCGAGTTGATTGCCGGTGGGGTGGACCCGATCGAGGCGCGCCGCACCCAACCAGAGGCCGTCGCCGCTCCCAAAATCGTGACCTTCGGCGAAGTGGCTGAGGGCTACATGGCCGACCACAAAGCCTCGTGGAAAAACGAACAGCACCGCTGGCAGTGGCGGCAGACGCTTGAGGTCCAAGCCGCGCACGTCTGGAAGATGCCGGTCGCTGACGTGACGACCGACGACGTGCTGAAGGTGCTTCGCCCGATCTGGCACGAGAAGCCCGAGACGGCTCGCCGGCTGCGCGGCCGGATCGAACGAGTGCTGAGCGCGGCCAAGGCCAATAAGCTGCGAACCGGTGAGAACCCGGCCATGTGGCGCGGCCATCTCGACATGCTGCTTCCGAAGGCCAAACGACTGTCGCGAGGGCACCATGCCGCCCTGTCGTTCCCCGACGTGCCGGCCTTCGTGGCGATGCTGCGCGAGCGGCCGGCGACGACGGCCCGAGCCTTGGAATTTCTGATCCTGACAGCGGCTCGGTCGGGCGAGGTCCGCGGAATGACGTGGGGCGAGGTCAACTTTCGCAAGGCGGAATGGACCGTTCCCAGCGCCCGCATGAAGATGGGACGAGAGCACGTCGTGCCGCTTAGCGATGCGGCGATGGCCCTTCTGCTGGCTCGGAAGCCGAGCAATCCTGATCCGAATGGCTTGGTGTTCGCCAACGGCCACGGCAAAATGCTGTCCGACATGGCGTTCGAGGCGCTGCTTCGCCGAGCGAAACAGGTCACGATTACCGCGCACGGCTTCCGCTCGTCGTTCCGCGATTGGGCCGGCGACGAGACGGACCACCCTCGCGAGGTAGCCGAAGCGGCGCTTGCCCACCTTGTCGGCGACAGCACAGAATTGGCCTATCGCCGAGCCGCGGCACTGAAAAAGCGCCGCGTGCTCATGGACGATTGGGCTCAGTACGTCAGCCCTCGGCAGCACGGCCGCCCTCCGGCAGAGACGCCACGAAAGCCTCAAGGTCCGAGCGAAGGATGACGGTGGCGCCCTCGATGCGTCGAGTGCGGATCGCCCCCTTGCTGGCAAGCTCGTACATCTTGGATTTGCTGATGCCGACCGCCTCGGCCGCGCGCTCAATGCGGTAGGCCAGCGGGCGCATATCGATCGGCAGGCCGACGCCTCCCCTCTCCCTAGGCACGATCCGTTCTCCCTTCTGGGGTGGTGGCGAGGGCGGCGCGGACAGCTTCGATGAGCCGCGCTTGCGCCGCTGCCTCGGCGTTCAGACACCGCATGCAGGCCGCCTCGGCCCCCACCGCATCCATAATTTCACCGATGCCGGCGGTCGCATCGACGCGTGCGGACATCTGCTCGTAGACGGCTTCTGCGGTGGCCAGATCGCGCTCAGAGGCATCGTAGCCAGCCAGCGCTTCCGACAGCCCTTTCCGCGCCCCGTCCTCAAAGGCACGGCTCTGGAGGGCGGCGATCTCGGCGGCGATCTGAGGGATGGCGTCTTCCATCTTCTCTTCCGAGCCGGTGATGAGGCGTTGTGCGCGGTGCTTGCGCAGGATCGCCCCGATCTCGGCGGCGAGGCTCTTGGTTGCGTCACCCATGACGGTCGGCCTCCTCACGGTTGAGCGCAGGGGTGGGGATCTTGGCGCAGTCCTGCATCAGGTGCTTGCGGGCCTTGGCTTCCCAAGCCGCGAGATCGGTGTCGTATTGGTCCTGCTCCCACAGGCGCACAGTCGCGCTCCGCGTGGAGATCGGCGCCTCCGGGCGCACGATGTTGTGTCGGGCGACGTGGCGGTCGAACTGACCACTCTCGACCCATTCCTTCGAGTCGCATGAGGCCGCCAGGGTGGCCTCGCGTCGGTCTCGGGCATCCATGTTCCGAGCGCGGACGCACAGGTCCAGCCCTTCGGCCAGAAGCTCGCGGCAGGTGTCGCAGGCCATCTAAGCCCCCTCCCTTGCCGTGGCCGCGCGGGCGAGCGCGGTGCGCCTGCGAGCTTCGTCGATGGCGAGCCGGCAGGACGGTAGCTTGTCGTTGCCGCCCTCGCTGTCGTGGAGATCCACTTTCATGTCGCCGAGCACGAGCCGGTTGACGTTGTGGTTCAGCACGAGCTTCCAGCCGTAGTGCGTGCCGTAGCTCGCGTTCAGGCGGGCGTTGCATCCGTCAAGGAAGTCGAGGCGGGCCGCGTCTTCCTTCAGCGCCTCTCCCTCGGCCCGGAGCCGGGCGAGTTCGGAGGTGGCGGTGGCAAGGACAAGCTCGCCGAACTCCACCAGAAGCTCTTCGATCTCGGGTCTGTGGTAGCCGTTTCGGCGCTGGAACTCGGCCAGCGCCTCAGCCAGCGCCTCGGGGGTGGCGGCGGGCGTCATTGGCGGCGATCTTTCGGTGACGGGCCAGGCTCGAAGTGCCAGCGGCCGTGAGCGTTCTGGACGACGTGGAAGTGCCGCCCTTCTTTGCCGGGCATGCCGGTGGTCGAGACGAAGAACTTGGCTCCGGCGCGACGGGCCATCTCCCGCGTGAGGAAGCCGGGAGTGAACTCGCCCATGGCTCAGCGCCCTCCCTGACCGGAGGAGGCCGGCGGGGCGGGCACGAAGCGGCCGTCGTTGAACTCGTCAGGAAAGCGGCACCAGAGCTTGCCGGTCTCGACACACCGATAGACGGTGAGCGTGTCCCCTTCGGACAGGAAGGCTGTCTGCTCCAGCCAATCACGGTGTTCCGTGATGCGGCTATCGCTTCGGCTGATCTGTGCCTCTGCCTCGCCCAGCACCTCGTATTCCGTTCCGCGCTTCACATGCCGGACGCGTTCCACCCCCTGCGCCTTACCTGTTAGGGCCTTGCCGGATGAGGCGGGCGGGTGGTCCGAAGCGCCCAGCGCCGACCGGGCGCGTTTGCCTACCTCATCCAAGGCCGTGCGCATGATGTCGGCAGAGATCGCATCGAGCGTCATCCCTACAGCCTGAAGGGCCTCGTGGGCTTTTGCGTAATCAGGTTGAAGAAAAACGGTTTTGGGATACGCCTCAGACCACGCCACGATATCCGCTAAGGCGGTTTCATAAGATGAGGCGGGCATCTGGTCCAAGGCTACTAACAACCGAGCGCTCTCGGTGTCGAACCAGCACCCGTCCGAGAAGCCGCGCTCTCGATATGGCTCGGCGCCCGTGCCGTGGTACTCAGCAAACACTGACTGCCGGAACTGCTTGAAGAAGTGAACGAGCGCGGATCGAAGGGGTACGGCCTCATGATCGGCCAAACCAGCTTCGGATGAGGCTGGTGGGTTGTCCTGGTGGCGCAGCCGGGCGATCTCCGCGTCGAGCGCCTGAACCTCGGCCCAGAGGCGAGTCGCCAATGGGTCATCCCGACCGCTTGTGTCCGTAATGCGCCGCATGTGCTCGCGCAGTTCGGCGCCGGTCTGGTCCAACACGTAGGTCATGTCAGCGCTCCCCGGTCTGGCGGGTTCGAGCGATGTGGTCTGCGCGCTGGATCGCAGCCTTCATCGCGTCAAAGACGCGCTCTTCACGGTCCGGCTCGGTCGGATCGGCATCCCCGAGAATGAAGTCGTAGGTCGCCAGTGCCGCCGAGATGCGCTCGGACTGGAATAGCTCCTCAGCCTCTTCATCCTTGAGACGCTGCCTAAATCCTGGGGCCGAGAAGGAATAGCCAACCTTCTTCAGGTGCTGGCGGTCGCGATCAAAATAAATGCGACCACACTGCCACCATATGTCATCGCCAAGTTCCGGCATGACATCTTGCGGCTCGGAATATACACAGGTTTCATCGCCTTGCCGATCTACGACCCATAGGCGGATGACGGAGTCGCCGTCATCAAGGGTCATCGGCAGAATTTCAATCAAGCGACCACCAACACTCATCTCAGCGCCCTCCAATGAAGAGCGCCTGAGCGCTCAGGCGTGTCCGTCGATCGTATGAAAGCCCACCCGCCGACGAGCGCCGGGCAGTCAAAGGCGAAGCCGCGCAGGGCATCACTGCGCCTCCGGGGCTGCCGGGCGGGCGGCGAGGGGCGAGGTCCAGATCGCTTCTGTGACGATCTCGACGGCTTCCTCTCGGTCAGCCTCGCAATGGAAGAGGCCGCCAGAGGCAGCGTTCTCAAGCTGCTCCACGGCCCGCTCTGCCGCCTTCGCGACGGCTTGTTCAACAGCTACCCCAACCTGATCCGTGCGGGTGCTGTCGGGAGCGGGCTTCTCGGCGAGGCAGACAGCGGCTGCGACCCGGTTCCAAGCCTCAATGGCGTTGTCGCTGGTTTCCGAAAGCGAGCCTTCTGGGTAGCGCGTTTCGTACGCCGCAATGGCACCTGCTGTCGGTATAACGGCGCCAGTAACGAAGTCAGTTGATCGCCTTGATGCAGATGGCCATCCGTGGTGCCAGCAAAACGCTGCGTAGGCTGCCACGTCGAGCGGGTCGCCCTTGCCGACGTGGCGTAGGAGACCGTTCTGGCACTCCACCTGCCAGTTACTCTTGAGCCACCCGTTCTTCCAGCCATACTTAGCCTCGGCCGCGCGCAGTTTCACCTTCAGGGCCGCCGAAAACCGATCAACGAGCGCATCGGTCTCCGCCCCCGACCCGGCGCTCTGCCCGGCCGGATGGGAGGCGAGGAGGGTACGGACGAAGTTGACGGCGGCGACGATGAAGGCGGTGTTCGTCCGCGCCGTCTCGTCCCAAGCCGTGAAGCCGTCCTCGTCCGACTCCTCATGGATCACGCCGAGCGTGCTGTTGCTCGTCTCCGCGATCACGCCAGGGTTGCCGTAGCGGGGCTCGGCGTCTGTCAAGATGCTGTAAGCGAGATACCCCTCGCCACAGTCCTCACCCGAGCCATAAGACCCGTCGCACTTCTCACTCTCGGTGTACCACTCGCCCTGCGTCGCCGCCTCGCTCAGCGCCCGCAGGCCATCCGGCACGGCCCCTGCCGGCTGGGCGGGGGTGGCTGAAATCGGGCGGTTCTCATCCGCATCCCAGAGGCGTGCGCCGGTCAGGATGTTGCGAAGCGTCTGGGTGGCGTCGCTGTCGAAGTCCTCCGAGCCGTCGCCGCCCTCGTAGTGGGTGACGTCCAGCAGCTTCGCGAGCAGCCGTTCCGTGTAGAACATGCCGGCCACGAAGACGCCGCTCAGCGGGCTTCCATCATCCGGAGGCTCGCCCGTGTAGTGCTCCCATGGCTTGCAGGCCTCCTTCAGGGTCTCCCCCGCCGTCCGCTCGTCACCGTCCGCGCGGGGTGAGGCGAGAGCGGCAGGAGGCGTTAGCGTCGCGATTTCCTTGGCGTGCGCCTCCGTCATCGCACGGTAGATGCCGACCGCAAGCGAGCAACTATCAGCAACGAGGCTGTGGTCTCTCTTCAGCCGATGGAAGGCGTCGCCACCGGCTCTGATCATCGCCGATGGCAGGCCGCTGTGGTGGAGCGGCTGGCTCGGATCATCCATCGGCAGCAGGACCATCTTCGGCCCCGCCGTCATCGTCTCAGCGCCTACCGCGCCCTGTGCTGGGATAGACATGGGTTAGGCTCCGGGGGTGAGGGTGCGGGATTTCGGCGTGACGGGCTTCCGGGCCACGGGCATGGTGACCCACGTCGGCGGGGAGGTCGTGTCCGCAGTGGTGTCCCATGCGTAGGGCGGGAAGCGGCTGTTACCGGCGAGGCGAACCTTGCCGAGGTGTTCAAGCATCCGCAGGCGGGCCAGCACGAGCGCCGTCGTGAAGTCGCGATGCCCCTTGCTGTGGAGCATGTTGCGGTAGACGTAGCTCTGGCAGCCGGGCTTCTCTCGGACGACTTCCAGCACGTCGAAGAGATCAGGGCGCTTTACGGCCATCGCTAGGCTTCCTTCGCGGGAGGGTTGACGGGGGAGAGGGGAGCCGACCAGGGCACGAGCGGCCGGTCGTAGCCCTGCATCAGTGGGTGCAGCGGGTGGCCGTCCTGGGCCGTGCCGATGCAGAAGAGCGGGATGCCGTAAGCCTCGGCGATGCCGACGACCTCCATCCACCGATTGCGCAGCCACTTCGGCAGCTTGGCGCACGGTCCCCATGCGACGATCACCTTGTCGGCCTCGCGCATGATGCGTCGGAGATGGTCGCCGCCCTCGATGCCGACCGGATCGGCGGCCGTACGCAGCGCTTTGATGTCGGTCGCCCGATAGCTGAACAGGTTGCCGACGATGACCCGGCCGGCACCGAGCCGACGCGAGAAGCCGATCACCTTGCGGATGGTTGGGTCGTCGGCCGTGGCGTCCGCGGTGGACGGGTTGACCATGATCCAGGCCACAGTCGGCCCAGCGAGCATGCCGCCGAGATCGCGTTCGAGCCGGTAGCGGTACAGGCCGCAGGGAGAGATGATCTCGCCCATCACCGCTCCCCTTCAGCGAGACCGCCAGGGGTCGGGGAAAGTGTGTCGATCACCGCGCCGATGAAGGCGGCTGCCGCTTCCGCGTTGATCGCGTTGCCGTAGGCGCGCAGGCGTCCCATGCGGGCGGGATTTCCATCAGCCAGCGGGAATGTTCCGGCCTCAACCGGCCGCCATCGCTCATCCTGGCATCGGAGCCAGTCAGGAGCGCGCCCGCCGCCGTGATGCGCGCTGGCCCTTCCGTCAGGCAGAGCGCGACCGTTCGCCTGGACGAGTCCGTGTTGCCCGCTTCGTTGTAGCCCTTCTGCGCTGGCGTGCCGGCCATCGGCGTGGGCCAGCCGGCGATCTGCGCGGCCTGACACAGATCCTGCGGGCTGCCTTTGCGATCGATCTCCCGCAGCGAGCCCTCCAATGTCCGAACCGCCTTGTCCCCGTCCGAACTCCTCGGAGTAGGCCACGAACCACAGGCGCTGGCGGATGTGCGGAGGGCCTTCGCGAAGCGCTCCGCAAGCCCACTCGGCAAAATCACGCAGCTCCCCGACGAGTATGGGGTCGGGACAATCCAGAATGGCCCGCTGAAGCCATTCGTGCTGCTGCGATCCTTCCCACTCCACGCCTGCGCCCGCAGCGCAGAAATCGACCGCCCCAACGTCGTAGTGCGCGCCTTCCAAGTCAGCCTGAACAAGGTCGAGCCAGTCGAGGCCGTCCTTGCTCGCAACCTGCTCACCAAGGACGACTGGAGGGCGGACCATTTCGATGAGGTGGAAAAACGCGGGCCATAGATGGCGCTCGTCAGACACCCGGCCTCTTTTGCCTGCCGCGCTGTAAGGTTGGCAGGGGCAGGAACCAGTCCAGACCTGACGACCTGCAGGCCATGCGGCGAGACCGAGCGCATAGTCCCAGACGCCAAGGCCCGCGAAGAAATGGCAGCGCTCGTATCCCTCCAAGTCGGAAGGTCGAACATCGACAATTGACCGGGTATCGACGTCGCCCGGCGTGATGAGCCCGGCCGCGATGAGGTTGCGCAACCACTCTGCGGCATAGGGATCGATCTCGTTGTAGTAGGCCAGCCCGCTCATACCGCAGCCCCCTCGTTCTGGTTTTCGTTGGCGGGGAGGAGGCGGAAGGTGATCGCGGCGATCCAGGGGTTGGCGTCCCAGGCGTCCTTGCCGTGGATGCTGTTCCAGAGGCTCCGGTAGTCCTCGCGCGGATCGGGCGTGTCGCAGTCGATCGTGGCGCTGTTCGCGGCGGGCGCGATGCCCTCGGCGATAGCGTCGGCGCACGAGATGTCCTGAAGTCGCTCGACGCGGACCTCTGTCACCTCAAGCGTGAGGCGGGACAGGGCGCGGGGCATGTGGATTGGCGAGCGCCACGAGCCTTCCGTGCCGCTGAGCAGATCGGGCAGCCACGTGTGCCACTTCAGGCCGGGGAGCCGGTCGTAATTGAACGACGGGCCCGCGCCCTCGTCCTCCCCGTCCCAGGCGTCAATGTCGTGCGCGTCAGCAGTGGCGCGATAGGCGACCTGCGGCCCGTTGTAGCCGCTGCCGGTCTGCCACGTCTCGCGGACCCAAAGCCGGTCGCCGACACGCGCAGGCATCCTCGCAGCGCGCTGGCATCCGCCCCGGCCATCCGACCAGACGAAGCCCTCGCTGCCCTGGTGCAGGTGCGTGTAACTCGCATGGAAGTGGTCGGTCGGGCGCTTGGCGATGCGCCTCGTCTGCGTCTTCCGCCCGGCAAGGATCGCCCTCACCATCGGCCCGCTGAAAATGATCGGGCGCTCTCTCGCCCCCACAGGCGCTCGTGACTCGGAGGTGAGGGTCATTAGGCGGCCCTTCTCATGTAGGCGAGACAGTGGGCGACGAAGTTGTCGGATCGGCCGTCGAAGAGATTCCCGATCTGACGCGCGGTCATCTCGGGATGAGCCGCGCGAATGTTCGCAACAGCTTCGTGGCGAGCGAGACTAACTGCTTCAACATAGCACCGGCCGATGACATCATGTGGGGACACGCTGTACTTCCGAGACGTGTCCTCAATGATTTGCATCGGCGAAGGCGCTTCGGCGCAAACCACTCCGGACTTTTGCCGATTGGCGCTTCGTGGTCTCGGGTTCAGTCCGAGCGCATTGCGGATCGAAGACGGATCGCGCCCGCCGAAGATGCGTCCAAGCCGCTTGATGCTGAAGGTCGGATGCGCCTCTCTCACGGCTCGAATTGCGGCATGCCGAGCCGTGACGAACTGAGCGGAGCGATCCTCGCCCACGATGTCGTCAAAGGTCACTCCATGCTGAGCGGCCACCCGGCGAATAATTGATCTCGGCAGGCGTGCGAGCGCGGCGCGCAGGTCAGACGATCCCTGCGGAAGGGCAGCCGGCGGCGGCGCTGTTTCTGCCGGCTCCTGCTCCGCCTCGACCAGAACGGGCTTCGGCTGAAGCGCCTTAAGCTTGCGGCTTGCCTCCTCCTGCCGACGCCGGATTTCCTTCTGCCGAGCGATCATCTCGGCGGCGGTCGTCAGATTAGCGACAGGAACGTAATCGACGTTCATCAGGCTTCTCCGTGCGGGTTGCGGCGCTCAACGGTGCCGTTCATGCGGCGCTTGAGACCGGAGGCTTTGGTGCCGGGGAGGGGGCGGCCCGACTTCATCGGACGGCGGCTCGGGCCAGTGCAGGTTTCGCCAGCAAGGCGCTTGGCCTTGGCGATCACCTTGGCGTCCAAGGCGGTTTTGGCTTTGTGGCACTCGATGCAGAGAGGCCGGACGTTCTCGACGGCATGCTTGCCGCCGATTTCACGTGGAATCTCGTGGTCAAGCTGGTACTCAGACCGCTTGCGCATCCGCTCGCCGCACTGAGCACAGACGACGAAGCGGCGGAGCACGTCGCGCTCGAATGTGGTCGTGAAAGCCTGCCGCTCTTCTGGCTCGACGCGGGGGCGCTGGAAGACTTCACCCATCACGCGGCCTCCCGCTCATTGCGAACGGCCGGCTCGCTCCAAACGACGCCATGCTCGGCGC
>Ga0233425_10002416_pt1 | contig 36922 bp, 37 predicted proteins | sample Watercolumn_Towu_2_FD_181712 | JGI IMG/M metagenome (GOLD analysis project Ga0233425, IMG submission 181712) | Freshwater microbial communities from Lake Towuti, South Sulawesi, Indonesia - Watercolumn_Towuti2014_140_MG | ecosystem: Environmental > Aquatic > Freshwater > Lake | place... | reverse complement strand
ATTTTTTTGTCCATGGTGAAATATCCGGGCTAGCGGAGAGAGGTAAGAACGCTTATCTAATGTTGCGTTAATGGCAAAGCCGAAGCCGCGCTCATCGGATGGAGGCTGTTTTTCATTGAGGTTCGTGTTCGCCTCAGGTTTTGTCAGATCATACGAATTGGGGAAAACATTCTCTTCTGCTTTAAGAAAAATGGGATGTTGTTCAATGATAGTGGCGGATGATGAGTGGCTTTGTTCCTCGGAGTCAGCTTGTGAATAGGCTGCAGAAAGAGTGAAAGCGAGGAAAAAAAGTGAAAAAAAATAGGACATATTTTTTACGAGTTTTTCTGAATAATTTAACTAATGCTTGCGATCAGGCAATGATTATTGACAAAGCGTGTTCTCGTTCTCTAGCTTTTAATGGAATTAGAATTTATTTAGCTGAAATTTTTTTTATGTCTGCTATACCTCCTTCCGCGCGCAAAGTTGGCTTAGTCACTTGTGTGTTTCTTGTTCTCGCCATTGTTGTTGGCAATGGAATTTATACTAATCTTGGATTGCAGTTGCTTTCCATTTCAAGCAACTTTGCGATTCTTGCGCTCTGGCTGATTGGCGGAATCTGCGCGCTCTGCGGCGCGTTGGCTTATGCGGAGCTCTCTTCGTTGATGCCTCACTCTGGCGGAGAGTATTACTATCTTTCTCGCGTTTATCATCCAGCGCTAGGAACGATGGGCGGGATCATGACGCAGTACGGTGGGATGGTGGCGCCGACGGCGTTGGCGAGTATGGCTTTTGCAAAGTATGTTTCAGGAATTTTTCCGGCATATCATCCCACTTTCATCGCGATTGTCTTGGTGACTCTCATTACGGGAGCACATTTGATCAATTTGGGATTTAGTGCTGGGTTTCAAGATACAATCACAGCGCTCAAGTTTCTTCTCGTCGGCACGATTATTTTTCTCGGTTTTCGCTACGCTACGCAATCGCCCGCGATTTTTATGCCAACGGCTGATTCTTTCAAAGAGCTCTTCTCGCCCAATGCCGGAGTGACGCTGCTTTTTTGTTACTACGCTTATGCGGGCTGGAGCGCGGCGACGTACATAGCTGATGATGTCAGTTCTTCGCGCAAGACGGTGGGGCGCTCGCTCATCATCGGGACGCTTTTGGCGACGGCGATTTATCTTTCCATGAATGCGATTTTTTTAATGTCAGCACCCAATGAAGAGCTGCGCGGCGTAATCGATATCGGTCACGTGGTGGCCACGCATTTGCTCGGCGGGCAGGGAGGCAATGTGATGGCTGCTCTTATTGCGATTGGGCTCATGGCTGGTGTGAGTGGTATGATCTGGGTTGGGCCACGCATCACGCAGATGATGGGAAAAGATTTGCCGGCGCTGACGTGTTTCGATCGCATTTCTGCGAGCAATGTTCCCGTGCGCGCGATGCTGTTGCAATACGTTTTAGTGGTCTTGTTGCTTTTGACCTCTTCTTTTAAAATTGTTTTGGTGAGTTCTCAATTCACGCTCATTTGTTGTCAAATCTTGACGGTGCTTGGGGTTTCGGTTCTCCGCAAAAAAAAGATGGCAGCTTCCGCAGAGGCGCAAGAAATTTTCCGGTGTCCTTTGTATCCCTTGCCTTCCATTATTTTTATTGGCGTCAGTCTGCTCGCCCTCGGTTACACGGTCATGACAAATCCTTTTGAGGCGGCCATTGGAATTGGTGTGATTCTTTTTGGGTTGGCGCTGCATCCGATTTTTCGAAGAGGGTGAAAAAAGGAAATTAATCGCAAAGAACGCAAAGAACGCAAAAAGGAAAAACAAAATTCTTTGTGTTCTTTGTGGCTAATTACTTCTTCTTGTCTTTCAATCTTGTGTTTTTTTGTGGTTAATTTCGGTTTTGTTTTTTATCTTCTCTTTGCAACTGCATTTGCTCAAGAAGTTCGACGTGCAATTCCAGTGCGGCCTTGCTTTGCAGGATATGAGGAGGATGCTCTGTTTTTTGCGGGGAAAGATGTTCCCGCAACATCATCGCTCGCGCCACTGCAACTTAGTGGCGGCTATCAAGAACATCGCTTGGCGCTGCAAAAAATGTGGACGTTCTATGAGCAACGTCAATTTACTCCCATGCACGAATGGAGTCATCAAGAGCTTCCCTCGCGCATTCCTTTTCCTTCCGTGGTTTGTTATTTTTTTGGCGGGCCTGATATTTTAAATCCGTTGGCGTTGTTTTCTGATGCCACGACTTATTTTTTGTGTGGCAAAGAATCTGTCGGCCTGATCACGCCTCCGGAGCAAGTTTCGCCAGAGCAGTTGCAAACGAGTCTTGCTAATCTTCGCGAAGAGATGCAGACCGTGTTGCTGTTTGGTTATTTTATCACCAAGGAGATGCGCTCGCAGTTCAACACAGGGCCTTTTCAAGGCGTCTTGCCGCTGTTATTAACATTCTTGAGTCTCGCAGGAAATCACATCGTCAGCGTCGATCAACTCACGCTCGGAGGCGCTCCAGGTCTGCGTATCCGCTTCATCGCTCCTAGTGGTGTTGAGAAAACACTCTACTATGCACAACAAGATTTATCGAATGGAAGTTGTCATTCTTTCTTGCGCTGGTTTCAGCGATTCACTCCGGTTGTTTCTTACTTGAAAGCAGCTTCCTATTTGTTACACGAAGAAGATTTTTCTCGTGCGCGAGATTTTCTGCTGCAAAATTCCAATGCCATTTTGCAAGATGACTCGGGTATTCCGTTTCGTTATTTCGACATGCTCAATTGGACGCTTTACCTTTTTGGCGATTATAAGGGACCCATTGAGTTGTTTCGCAGCAAATATCAGGCTGATCTTGCAGCCGCCTATCAAACCTCGCTCTTGGCTGCTCCCATGAACTTTGGCACTGGGTATCAGTTTCAGTCTGGCCTTGCGGGTGGCGCTAATTTGCTCCTCGCAGTGAGAAAGCATTTTGCTCCGCGAGCGATGCCGGTCGACTCCTCTTCTCACAAACGCCGAAAGAAAAAGAAGCGATAGCTGAGACATTGCATCGCAGGCTTCAAGTCGTTTTGTTATCCAGTTTGGGTTCTATTTGGATAGAAGCTAATGGTTTTTTTTGCGTTCTTTGCGTTCTTTTGCGGCTATTCTTTCTTTTATGAATGCATCGTTGATATCCATTTTTAGTTTTCTCCTTGGCACTGTGGTAGGATCGTTTCTCAATGTGCTGATCGTTCGCTTGCCTCACGGAAAGAGCCTGTGTGATCCAAAGCGTTCTTGCTGTCCGCAGTGTCAGCGTCTGATTCCATGGTGGGAAAATATTCCGGTTTTGAGTTGGATTTTTTTGCGCGGGCGCTGTGCCGGATGTCATGGGAAAATTTCGATTCAATATCCGCTCGTGGAATTGAGTGCCGGATTTTTATTTTGGCTCTGTTTTTATTTTTTCCCATGGCCGATGGCGACCGTTTATGCCCTGTTTGTCAGCTTGCTGCTCGTAGCGACCGTGATCGATCTGCAGCATTGGATCATCCCGGATCAGATCACGTTGGGCGGTATCATCGCTGGGGTTGCCGCTTCGGCACTTGTTCCCGAGCTCATGGGGACAACTTCTCGAGGAATGGCGGCGCTCCTTTCAGCTGGGACAGCCGTTGCTGGTTATGGATTGCTTTGGGGAATTTTAGAATTGGGAAAATTAGTTTTTGGCAAAAAACGAACTCTCTTTACTGATCCACTCGTACTGAGAATGAGCGGATTAGAGAAACCGCTGCTGCATCTTGGAGAAGATCAAATTGAGTTAGAAGAATTACTCTTGCGTTCTTCCGATCAGATCGTCGCTTACGCTAATTGGATTGAAGTTGCTGGTCAGCGTTTTATTAACCAACATTTTTATCTTAGCCATCAAGGTCTTCGCATTGATGAACACGCTTGGGCGTTGGAAAAAATTATTCCTTTTCATGCTGAAATCACGGAAGTGACGTTGCCGCGTGAGGCTATGGGATTTGGGGATGTCAAATTCCTCGGCTGCATCGGCGCCTTTCTCGGTTGGAAAGGGGTACTCGCCGCCCTCTTCGGAGGCTCTATCTTGGGATCTGTTGGCGCTCTTTTTTTACTCCTCATCACCCGCGGCCGCGTCGGCAGGAGTATTCCCTTTGGACCCGCTCTGGCAGCGGCTGCCGCCCTCTGGCTCTTTCGTTCCGCCATAGGGATAATGCATATTTTGAACTGACACCAAATATCATAGAGTGGCACCAAAATATGCATTATCCGGAACTGACCCCTATGCTGATTTTTTCCTGTAGTCTGTGGGTTGTAGTCTGTAGCCTGGTTCCCTGTCTATGTCTGAATCCCCAAAGCCCAAAAAACTTTCTTTTCCTCAACTTCTGTTCGCTGTCTGGCGGCCTTATCGCGATCTCACGGCTTTTTTAAAACCGTATCGTCTGCGTCTTGTTTTGGGTTTGTTGGCGGGTATTGGCTATGCGGCGGCTAATGGTGCGGTTCCTCTCATTATCAAAAAAGTGGGAGGTTCTGTTTTTTCTCCAACGCAGTTGCTCAACGGCACGGCGCCAAGTAGTGATCGTGATATTAAAGAAGTTCTTTGGATTTGCTTGCTGGTTCCTGTTGTCATGTTGATCCGCAGTCTGCTTTCCTACACCAATACTTACTGTCTGACTTGGGTCAGTTTAAAAGTGCTTCGCGATATTCGTCGAAAAGTTTTTGGGCATCTCATGGAGCAGTCGCTCGATTTTTTTAATCGTTCGCAATCGGGGCGCCTCCTCTCTCGTGTGCTCAACGACACGCGTGTGGCTCAGGAAGCCCTTGTCGGGATCACGGGTGATATCATCAAAGAACCGCTTACTGTCATCACGATGGTTTACGTCCTCATGAGGATCGATTGGAAGTTTAGCTTCGTCACCCTTTTTCTTTTTCCTGTCTGTCTCATTCCTCTCATCATCTACGGTCGCAAGGTCCGCAAGGCTGGTCGTGCCGAAGAAAACGAAGCCGGCATCATGTCGGTCATTTTGCAAGAATCATTTGCCGGCATTCGCGTGATCAAATCTTTCGCTCGCGAAAAGTTCCAGCTCGATCTTTTTGATAAGTCGAGTGAGACCCAATTTAAATCGAGTCTCAGTGTTCAAAAAAGTTCCGCCATCGTCCAACCCATGATTGAGACGGTTTCGGCCTTTGGAGTCTCTCTCGCTCTTTTCTATGTCTACTTTGGGCATCTTGGTTTAGGAAAGTTCTTGGCGCTCATGGCTGGCATGTTTTTGCTTTATGAACCGGTCAAAAAAATCAGTCGCATTCATTTGGTGCTTCAAAAATGTTTAAGTGCTTCGACGAGTATTTTTGAACTGCTCGCAACGAAGCCAACGATTGTTGATGCTCCCACAGCTCGCGCGCTCCCAGAGCGCTCCCAAGGTCGACTCGAGTTACAAGAGGTTTCCTTTCATTATGGAGTTCAAGGTGCAGCTGCCGCTTTAGAAAATATCAATCTCCTCATTGAACCGGGAAAAAAAGTTGCGCTCGTCGGTGCGAGCGGCGCTGGTAAAAGCACGATTCTCGCCCTCTTCCTCCGCTTTTACGATCCGCAACAAGGACGCGTTCTTCTCGATGGGCACGATCTCCGCTACGTGCAGCTCCATTCGCTGCGCGATCAGATTGGCATTGTGACTCAGGAAAATTTTCTTTTTCACGATACTATTTATGAAAATATTCGCTTCGGACGTCTCGATGCGACACGCGAAGAAATTGAAGAAGCGGCAAAGCAAGCCTTCGCACATGAATTTATTTTGGCGCAACCGCATGGGTACGAAACGATGGTTGGGGACAAAGGCTGCCTTCTCTCCGGCGGCCAGCAACAGCGTCTCGCCATCGCTCGCGCCTTGCTCAAAGGTGCACCGATCTTGCTCCTCGATGAAGCAACCTCCGCTCTCGATTCCGAATCGGAACGAATGATTCAAGTTGCCCTCGAGCGCTTAGAAAAAGGCCGAACCGTTATCGCCATCGCACATCGTCTCTCCACGGTCTTGGCGAGCGACTTAATCGTCGTCATGGATCAAGGCCGCATCGTCGCACAAGGTACGCACCAAGAGCTGCTCGCGTCCTCGGAGATTTATCGCAATATTTACGAGCTGCAGTTTACGCACAATTAGAGCTTGTCCGAATGGAAGCAATTTTTGAAAAGATCTTTTTCTTTTGTTTGTCAACCGAAGGCAACTACAGACAAGTAATGAGTAATGAGTAATGAGTAACGGGTAACGAGTGCAATAGTTGCCTTCGGCAAAATTCAAATAAAAAATTTGCATCATAACACATGAATTTGACCAATTTAATGAATTCCGTCTGGTTATATTTACTCGTTACCCGTTACCCGTGACTCGTTACTTGTCTCTACAACCAGATAGTTACTAGCTTTTGAGGCGATAACTTTAAAAACTAATTCTCCAGGACGAGCTCAATATACTTTGTAATTTCATGCTGAGCTTGAGGCCCAAGCTTCTTGAGATCCTTCGCGACACGATCATCAAACTCAAATACCCAATTCACGTTTCAGTTCCTCGAATGAGTAGGTCTTAGTACGATTTTTTAAACGATGAGTCGCAACTAAAAGATCCTCCATATTTTCAAAATATTCGAGGATAGCTTCACGAACACAGGCCGCTTTTGTCTTGCCGCTTTTTTTGCAAAACCAGCAAGTTTTTTTTCCATTGGTGGAGCTAACCCGCATATTTCACGGTGAATCTGCTGCTGCTTGCGAGAGCCTGATGCAGACTGCGTTGGACTCCGGTTTAGGCTTGGGCAGTATGTCGAATACAGCCCAGCGCCGAAATCCTCGTCCGCCTTGTCTGCATCACGCTGCGCTACGCCTCGCGACGAATCACCGTGAAATATGCGGGCTAACGCTGCCAACTCTTGGGAATCCTTGCTAGAAAATCAAAATGTTGAAAATCTGGAAGCAACTTCGAGGGCCATTCAGGAAGCAGGAGCACATCAACCGGTCGATATTACCGCACTCGATTAAGAAGAAAGGATTATGGATAATGTTGTAACTTCTCCACAAACAGTCTCTCCGGAGCCAAGTTTAGGGCATGATATTAATACTATTGTTGCACAGCATGAACGCTACTTTGGTAAAGTTAGTACTACCACAGGGTGGAGATCCGTGTTGCAAGATCGTAACCTTTTCTCAGCAGAAACAAATATCACAGGCTCTCACTTAAAAACTCGAATTGAATCAGCGTATGGACCAACAATCGCCAACAAAGTTGATCGTCAATTGGGCTTGAGTAGTTCCAATAAAAAATTAATCAGCTCTTACATCGTTACTAAAGCCGTTGCACTCGTTGAGGCGGAGAGTGATTGGACAAAAATTCATCAATCAAATTTTTCATATTGTCAGGTTGATGCTAGTGGAAATGCAACAACCAGTCCACCCACCACATGTCATGTTACACTAACTCCACTCGGCCGTCTAAAATCCTTAAAGGAAAATAAAAGTTTATTCGGCGTCTCTTCCACCGATATCAACAATAGAAATGTCGTTAACGGATGGTGCGAAGAAATGCGTATTGATGAAAGCACCACCTCAACGACAAGCCTGGTGCGATCAGGAGTGCTCATGCCTCCAAAAGCTAAAACAAAAGATGGACTCCAAGAAACTGCAAAGGCAAAGACAGAACGCTCAGACATAGCTATGAATCGCTACCAACAAATTTTATCTGCTCTTGTTGAAACTACGTCTAGCTTGATTCCCGCTGATTTTGATCCTACGGCAAACAGCAAAGAAACTCCCCTTGAAATCGAACATGCTCATATCGGATTGCTTTCTACAAATGATCCAAAGAAGCCAGAGGAAGCGGTCATGGCAACTGATCAAATGAATTTTATTAAAGATCAAGTCCATGAGAAGCCAATTCAGATTTCTTACATCAAGAAAGATGGAACGCTTGGCACACTTTGGGTAAAACCTATAGTCCGCTACACCAACTTTTCTGTTCAGAAAGCCCAACAGGAGGAAACATCTGCATCTGCGATTGACACCCCTTATACTGCAACCGAGGCAACCTTGGATCATTATCTGGGAAAGGGCAATGAGAATGGCGTACTCGCGAAGAAGATTACAAATCTAACCGAGCAGGAAGAAGCTACCAAATTATTGAACGAACTTAAAGAGCTACGTAAAACTAGATCCCAAGAAGGCTCCAGTTTTTATTCCTACGAATTTCAAACGAAGTATAGTCTTCTGTTGGCCAAATGCGGCATTCCGACCCATGTCTATTGCAAGAGCGGAAAAGATCGAACATCACGATTCAGCGAAATGATAAAAATGTGGGCTGCTAATCCATTATTAAAGTTGACCAACATTACCACTGCCGTGAGAAAGATCATTGAAGCATTTTCTTTTTCAGGTAATGCAACAATTCAACGACTCAATACTGGCTTTGCTGGCAACAAACAATTCAAGACCTACTGGCGCCTAGTTGCGGGAGAAAAAGAAGATCTCACTTTTGGCGGATGGACTCATCTAGCTTCTGCTGGAAGCTACTCTGGATGGGGCGCCTCAACTTTAGTCAAAACATAGCATTTTTGTTGAGGCCTTATTTTTTGCTGTAGCCTGTAGCCTGCAGCCTGTAGCCTCAGCTTGTTTAAAAAATATTTTTGAACAACTATGCTCGCCTTCTACGTTCACGATCTCAGCCCCTTCCTCCTGCGCTTTAATGAAAACATCGGTCTGCGTTGGTATGGCCTGGCCTACATTGGAGCTTTTATTTTTGGCACGCTCCTTTATCGTCACCTGGCGCGGCGTGGCTACAGCGATCTCACTCCTGATCAAGTCACGGACTTCATCACGTGGGGAGCGCTCTTCGGCGTCGTCGTCGGTGGACGACTTGGCTACATGCTCTTCTACGACTTGGATGGTTTTTTGCAAAATCCTTTTCTCTTTTTTCGCGTCTGGGAAGGAGGAATGTCGAGTCACGGCGGAATCATCGGGCTCGCGCTCTATTCGCTTTGGTATGCGCGACGCTATCATGTTTCTTGGTTGAATCTTGGGGACAACCTTGTTGTCGTCGCTCCGATTGGCTTGTTCCTCGGGCGTTGCGCGAACTTCATCAACGGCGAACTCTTTGGACGCGCGACCACAGTTTTTTGGGCCATCCAATTTCCTAAAGAGCTCATTTTTTTGCCACCCGGATTTGTTGCCTCAACATTGCAAGATACGGCTGCCATCGATCCTAAATTTTCTAACGTGGATGCCGTCGTCGCCGGCGTCAGCAGCTCTCCAGCGCTTCGGAACTACCTTGCAACGATTCTGACGCCACGTTACCCCTCCCAATTGATTGAAGCTTTTTTGGAAGGGGTCGTTCTTTTCTCGATTCTTTGGATCATGCGGACGCGGGTTCGTCTGCCAAATGGAATTTTGACCGGAACTTTTTTTATCGCCTACGCGCTCCTGCGCATCGCCGGAGAAATCTTCCGCGAGCCTGATGCTCCACTCATTGGAATGTTTACACGTGGGGAGTTTTTTTCTTTCTTCCTCATCATCATCGGCATCGGCTTTATCGTCGCTGCAGTCACACAACCTAGCTTCCCAAAGCCTGAAGAAAAAGAAAAATAGCCGCAAAAGAACGCAGAGAACGCAGAGAGATTTTTTTGCGCTCTTTGCGTTCTTTTGCGGCTATTAATTTTTTACTTTTTCATTTTTCATGAAAATGAGCTTCGATTCGCTTTGCGTCCTCTGGCGTGTCGACACCTAAGGCTCGGTGACTTGTCGTAAGAACGCGGATCTTGATTCCATACTCGAGGGCGCGGAGCTGTTCTAGCTTTTCACAGCGCTCGAGAGGAGAAGGGCGATAGCTGACATATTTTTTCAAAACTTCTTTTCGAAAACCATAGATCCCCAAGTGCAAGAGCGGATGTACCGCTGACTTGGGATCATGAAGGTCGCGATGGTATGGAATGAGGCTTCGCGAAAAATAGAGCGCATCTCCTCGCTGATCGAGGACAACTTTCACCACATTAGGATCATTTCGGTGCGTTTCTTCATCGAGTGGCGTCGCTGCCGTGATCACCTCAATCGCGGGATCTTGCAACATGGCTTTGGCGAGACGATCGATGAGGCGTGCGTCAATGAGCGGCTCGTCTCCTTGCACATTGATCACGTGAGAAAACTTGGCATTTTCTTTTTTTTCTAACTTTCTAACAGCCTCTGCAATGCGATCGGTTCCCGATTGATGCTTCGCCGATGTCATGACCACCTCTGCGCCAAAAGCTGTTGCAGCTTCTTGGAGCCGTCGATCATCCGTTGCCACAATGATGCGTCCGATCCAACGGGCTTTCTGGCACCGTTCCCAAACATGCTGCAGCAGCGGCTTTCCAGCCAGTGGATGTAAAAGCTTTCCCGGAAATCGTGTTGATCCCCAGCGTGCAGGGATGATGAGAGCAACGCTAGAAGCCAAAGAGCGCGTAGCACCTTGTTCTTTACTATGGGGAGTCTGTTTTTTCATTTGGAACAAAAAGTTTGAGTGCTAGAAGTTTGAGTTTGAGTTTATTTCGCACTCCGCGCTTGTAAAAACAAAGCGAAGCCTAGATAACTCAAACTACAGTACTCAAACTTTCATCAGTAGAAGATTGATTTTCTTTTTTAATTTTGAGGACTTCGCAAAAAACTATACCTTTCACGAATGAATTTTAGGAAATTTATACGCAGGAGCTTTTGGGGCTGGCAAGGCGTCAGAGCGTGCTGCTACCGAGGTAACAGTAGCGATGACAACGCCGCCAGCGCCAAAAAGAACAAGTAGAAATTCCTAAAATTCATTCGTGAAAGGTATATAAGCTTAGTACAATCTTGAGCGCCTCGCTCACATTCTCCGCAATAAAATCGGCGCCGCAATCGCGATGTTCTTTTCCATAGCCGGTAAGGACCAAGATGGTTCGGCATCCTGCAGCACGCCCCGCTTCGATGTCACTCGTGCGATCTCCAATCATGATGGAACGGGAAAGGTCGATGTTGTATTCTTTGGCCGCTTCCAAAATCATCCCTGGCGCTGGTTTGCGTCTTGTCGAATTCGAATCTGGCATATCGGGCGACATGTAAACATCGTCAATGAGTCCGTTCAGCTGCCGCTGCAATTCTTCTTGAACAGCGTCAAATTCTTTTTTGGTAAAATAGCCACGTCCAATGCCGCTCTGGTTGGTGATGATGATATGCAGCCATCCTTGCTCCCGTGTTTTTGCAAGAAGTGCAGCGACTCCTTTAATGGCTTCGACCTCCTCAGGATGATGACAATGATCCACCTCTTTCATCAATGTTCCATCACGATCAAAAAAAAGAGCAGGGCGAGGAGAAAGGGGGCTGAAAGAAGTCATTCTGTAATTTTTTCAAAACTTTCTGTCAATTCATCTGGAGAACAAGTTGCTGTCCCCAATTTTCCGACGACGATGCCAGCGGCATGATTGGCCAGCTCGGCAGCCTCTTCCGGAGCGGCTCCAGCGACGAGGCCAAGAGTGTACAGGGCAATGGTGGTATCACCTGCCCCCGAAACATCGTAAATTTCTTGAGCGCGTGTCGGCGTGTGGTAGGGCTTTTTTCCTCGTTGAAACAACATCATCCCCTGTTCGCCCAAGGTGATGAGGAGCGCTTTGGCATCCCATCGCTGCAAAAGTTTTTTCCCAACAGCCAAGAGTGCTTCATCTTGGAGTGGTGAATGAGCTGGTGAAGTCCAAGGAATGCTCGCTGCCGCAAAAGCTTCTGTCCTGTTTGGCTTGATCACGTCAAGCCCATGCCAAGCGAGCGGCCGCTGTGGATGAGGATCGCAGGTGATGACCTTGTCCCCTGCTCGTTGCAATATTGCATCGACAAATTCCTGCTGCAAAAATCCTTTTCCATAATCTTCAAAAAGAATGGCATCAACGTGTGGCAGAAGCCCTGATGCACGCTCGATAGCTACTTGCAAAAGTTCCAGCGTTGGAGCAATTTTTTTTTCGCGATCGACACGGACGACTTGCTGATGCTGCGCAATGATCCGCGTCTTGACAATAGTCGGAGTCTCTTCCATCGCAATCAATCCATCGGTCTGCAGCCCTTCTTCATTCATAAGCGCTGTCAATTTTTCTCCCGCGTGATCACATCCAATTCTCCCTAGTACATGAACTTCGCTGCAAAATTGCCTCAAATTGCGAGCCACATTGGCCGCTCCTCCAGGATAGCTTGATTCTCGCTGAATCTCGACAATGGGAACGGGCGCCTCTGGAGAAATGCGCATGACGCTCCCCCAAACAAATTCATCCAACATCAAGTCTCCCAAGACAAGAATCTTTTTTTGGGCAGCTTGAGTGAGAATGTATTGCAATCTTGTGGGGTCCATCGGAAGGCTACAGGCTACAGGCTACAGGCTGTAGGGTCGAGCAGGAATATTTCTCCACATCGCAAAAAAATATTGTTTTGTTTTCAAACAACTTTATCTGTAACCTGTAGTCCACAGTTTGTAGCCTGTTAAGTTCTCGCTATGAAAAAAAAATTTCTACTTCTTTTTCTGCTTTCACTCGCCAGCGCGCTAGCAACATCAACGCCAACACCATTACCACAGCCTATTGCTCCAGCTGCTCCTGCTAAGCAGACTGCTAGAGAACAGGCCAGCTCGCCGCCAATGTCGCTGAATCTCGCTGACTTTCCGGCGGATTCGGTAGAAGATGTCGTCGTCCCTGTTCCGAGTGAAGTTTTTGGAGTTCTTGATAAATTGGGGAATCCCAATTGGAAAGCACAACTCCGTTTGAGCAAAACACATACCCCGGAAGAGCGTTCTCAAATCGCCTTGCTCCTCGGTTCCGTCATCGCGGAAGGATTTATTGCGGTAGAAGCAGAAGATGCAGAACGCGTGAAGGACTTGGGACGCGATGTTCTCTCGCTCGCTGAAGCCGTCAACGTTCGCAAATCTGTCATCACTCGCAGCAAGAGCATCATTGAAAAAGCCGACCATCGCGATTGGCGCGGCGTCCGTGCAGAGTTTGATGGTGCACGCAATGATGTCCAAGCGGCCATGGATGAAATGAATGATAAGAATCTTGCTCAACTAGTCAGCCTCGGAGGATGGCTTCGAGGCACTGATGTCCTCACAGCAATTGTTGACGCCAACTATACGGCCGATGGAGCTGAGTTGCTTCACCAACCCGAACTCGTCCGTTATTTCAAGCGTTGCATTAGCAGCATGTCTCCACGACTTCGTAAAAATATTTTAGTCCTTCGCATCGATAAAGTGTTGGATCAAATTGCGCCGATCATTGCAGAAAAAAATGGCGCCATTAGGCAGGAAAAGATTCAAAAAATTCATGCTCTGACAAGCGAGCTCGTAGCACTTATTAACGCCACTTCCTAATTTATTCTACCGTGAGACTTCACCTTTCATCACGTTTAAGCCGCTCACTCCTTGTTTTAGTGGGAGTGATTGCTTCTGCCGTTGCTGCTCACGCAACACTTGATGATGCTCTCTCTTTCGCCTACGAAGCGGCTCTTCCCTATCATAAGCAGTATGCTTTTCGCAAAGATGCTTGGGGCGGCGATCTCGGCGTTGGCGATCGCGTCGCGGTAACCGCACAACTCTTCAAAGGAAATGAGTATTGGTTTATCCTTGGCTCTGATGTCAAAGCAGCCGTCATCTCCGTCCATCTTTACGACGAAGCAGGAAATTTAGCTGAATCAAACAGCTGGCAAAAACAAAATGATAAAAAACATTTCAGTGCTGCTGGCGCTTACATCGCTCCTAAGAGCACTGGCACCTATTTTGCAATCGTACAAATTCATCAATCTCCAGAAGAGAGAACGCATTGGGCCTTGGTTTATGGGTACAAGGATAAGGTGAAGAAGTAATATCATCTTTCATCGCTTCAACCCCCCTGTGAAAATTCTCTTTGCTGGAACTAGTGACATTGGCATTCCAAGCCTCAAGGCTTTGTTGGAACACCACCAACTCATCGGCCTCCTTACGCAACCTGACCGTCCTGTGGGACGACATCAAGTGCTGACAGCGCCTGCTACGAAGAAGTTTGTTGAAAAAGAAAGCATTCCTATTTTTCAACCTAAGCAATTGCGCGACCCGCTGTTTTTAGAAAAACTGCGGGCTCTTCGTCCTGATGTCATCGTCACGATGTCATATGGAAAAATTCTTCCTCGCGAATTACTCGAGCTTCCTTCTATCGCTTGTCTCAATATTCACACGTCGCTTTTACCACGTCATCGTGGAGCGACACCGATCCAAGCATCCATTTTGACAGGTGATGAAGAAACCGGCGTGACCGTCATGTACATGGCTGAAGGACTCGACACCGGCGATATTTTGCTTCAAAAAAAAATCCCCCTTGCGCCGCATGAGACAGCAGGCTCTTTGACTGAGCGGCTTGCCACACTAGCATCAGAGGCCATCTTGGAGGCAGTAACACTTTTGGAAAAAGGCAAGGCTCCTCGCACACCTCAACCCACAGAAGGGATCACACTCACGCACCAAATCACGCGTGTCGATGCTGCCATAGAACCCACTCGCTCCGCAGTAGAACTTGATCGCCTCATTCGCAGCATGAATCCTAAACCTGGAGCTCACGGCACGTTTCAACTTCCTTCCGGAAAATCGATCACGTTAAAAATTTTCTCCGCCACGATTTCCTCCTCAACTTCCTCAGAAAAACCAGGCTCTCTTTTTCTTTCACAAGATCGAGAATTACTCCTTGCTTGTGGTCAAGGAACCTTACAACTCCATGAAGTCCAGCCTGAGGGGCGCGCACGGATGAGCGCTGTTGCTTTTGTTAGTGGGCACTTTTCGCATGCATAGCATGCCTGGAAGAAAAAAAGAGATTAGCTACAAAGAAATCAAAGAATTAAAAATTGTTTTCTTTGATTTCTTTGTGTTCTTTGTGGCCATTCTCTTTTATACTGGCCTAGCATGAGCTCTTCCTCTTCTTCGCCTAAATACCAACGCGTGGTTCTCAAAATCAGTGGTGAAGCGCTTCGCCAGGTGGGAAGTGACGATACAGTTTCTCCTAAAATTGTGCAGCAGATTGCACAAGAAATTGGAAACATCCGCAAGATGGGAGTGCAGGTTGCTGTTGTCGTCGGTGGCGGCAATATTTGGCGTGGATTATCAGCAAGCCATCGCGGCATGAATCGCGCTACCGCCGATTACATGGGAATGCTGGCCACCGTCATCAATGGGATGGCCCTCATGAGCGCGCTGGAAGAACTTGGTTTCTCGACGCGTGTGCAGACGGCACTTCACATCAATCATGTTGCTGAGCCGTTCATCTTACGTCGCGCTATTCGGCATTTAGAAAATGGACACATCGTTATTTTTGTAGCTGGAACCGGCAATCCTTTTTTCTCAACGGATACCACCGCCGCTCTACGAGCCAATGAAATTGGCGCTCAAGTTATCTTGAAGGCTACTAAAGTAGATGGCATCTACGATGCCGATCCGGTCAAAAATCCCAATGCAAAAAAATTTGATCGCATCACTTTTTCGGAAGCACTTCGTCGTCGCTTGCAGGTCATGGATTCAACGGCCTTCAGCCTCTGCATGGACAACTCTATGCCAATTGTTGTCTTTAACATGACAGAGCCCAACATTATCATCAGAGCCATCTGCGGCGAGCCGGTGGGGACACTGGTGACGGAGGACTCAACGAGTTGAAGAATTGCTATTGAATAAGAAAAGTGTATGCGTTCAGCAAAGTGGTGTTAAAAAAGAAAACCGAATCTTCTACTGAAACACATGTTTATTGGTTTAGAAGTTTATAGGTTTAGAATTGTAGTGTTGATGTTTAATAAACCTGTAAACCTATAAACCCATAAACTTATTTCGTTAATACATAGATTTTTCTTCTTTCAAGGCCACTCATCTGAACGGATACAGAAAAATGATGGAGCTGCGATGATTTAAGTTTGAGTTTGAGTTCTCTAGGAGCTTCGCGCAGTATTATCAATATTTTGCGAAGCCTCGCTAACTCAAACTCAACCTTTTTACTCAAACTCTACTATGAGCGCCGACACCATTTTATTAGAAGCAGAAGCAGGGATGGAAAAAGCCATCGAATTTATGATGCATGAATTCGCTGCCATCCGCACCGGCAAAGCCTCCCCAGCTCTTGTTGAAACGATCGATGTGCATGCTTACGGAAGCAGCATGAAACTCAAAGCCCTCGCTCTCATCACCTGCCCTGAGCCACGCCTGCTCGTCATTCAGCCATTTGATGCAGGTACGACAAAAGACATTGAAAAAGCGATTTTGGAAAGCAATGTCGGCATCACTCCTGCCATTGATGGCAAAGTCATTCGCTTGCGCATTCCTGAATTGAGCGAAGAACGTCGCAAAGACCTCGTTCGCACAGTCCACAAAGTTGCAGAAGAAGGCCGTGTGCGGATCCGCGCTAGTCGTCGCGAAGCGATGGATAGTACAAAGAAAATTCAAAAAGCTGGCACTATCACCGAAGATGATCTCGCGCGTAGCGAGAAAGAGATTCAAAAATTAACCGACAAATTCGTTGCTAGCGTTGATGAGCATGTGAAGCACAAGGAAGCGGAGCTGCTCACAGTGTAGCTTCTCACGATGCGAGAAGCAGGTTGTAGGCTGTAGGATTTCTAGCTCCTCATTTAGTTAAAGATCATACCAATTTTTGAGTCATGACACCAAATGCCAACGCTAAACATAATACGTATGGATTCTGACAACCCTGCAGCCTACAGCCTACAGCCTATAGCCTACAGCATTGCTCTTTTAATAGCAGTGTTACTTTCTCCACTTGCAAAAACGTCCTCAACGTTTGCAAGCAATGCTGTCACCCCCGCTCCCGACGTTACCTGGCGACAACATGGTGAGCTCAAGCACCTCTCCTCGTTGCAAGGGCAGCCAGTTCTTTTGTTGATCGCTCCTTCGCCAAAAAGTTGGGATCTTTATCGGCAGCTCAATGCGCTTAAAGGAAACTACGAACATCTTGCTGCTCAGCATCTGGTCTGCCTCGTCGCTTTTACCAAAGAAGAAGGCCCTGTTCGCTCTAACATTCCTTTCATCACCGTGGAACGCGGCGCCGCTGTTGGAGAAGCTTACAACGTACCAAACCATTTTGCGCTAGCACTCATCAGTCCCGATGGCAATTTGGATTGCTTCAGCACGCACGTCCTTGCGGGACAACGCATCGACGATCTGATCGATGCGTCTTATACGAACCAAATGAAAATGCGGCGCCCCTAAAATCGCGCCGCTGCTACTTTGGAATTAACCTGCTGCGAAGTGAGAGGATTGGCCAAACTGGCCTGTGTATTCAATGCTTGGACCTCTACGTGATTTCCCGTAAGTTGAGTCGACTGCTCTTCTTGTGTTGGCTTTAAGGGAGCTTTTGCGTTTTGAACTGAGGGTTGTTGACGTTGATTCCGCGCTGGTCTCGACACTTGATTTTGAGGATGGTTCACATTGGGCTTCGTAGCGGTGTTGACAGCGGTAAGACTCATAATCGTAATGTGGGTTGTTGGTTTGAGTTCATTATTCAAAACTTTTCAAGCTTCTTTTAGCAAGTTTTTATTTTTTTTTGCGATAAAACCGAAGAGCTTCAATGGGCGTTCCCAATTGAGAAAAAGAATAAACTCCTTGATCTCCTTGGGAAGCGGGATCACGAATGAGATAATGAAATCTTTCTTTGCCGACAATGACAACAAAGTGAGTTCTGCCTGAGGGACGTCGAATTCGCACAATGACTGGATTGCCACATAGCAGATTCCAATCAATCAAACCATAACTTGGAAGATCTTCATAGCGATGCTCTGCAACTCCCGGCGGATAGTCGGCAGCAACTTCCCATTTGATCCACGAGTCTTCTTCGTAGCCGTCATGCTCGATGAGGTATTGATTCAGGAGCTTAGGCGTGACGATCACGCCGTATGAAGCAAGCACCATGGCAGCAGAACAGAGGGCACAGCCTGCCGATGCCAACGTATCTTCTTCCGAATATCCAAGTCGATCTTCAGCCCAACGAAGATCTTCTTGAGAAAAAAGAGGCGTCGAGATTTCCACTCCTCTAAAAAATGGCAAGCCGCCAATGCCAGCAATCGGACGCTTCCAAAACCACGTCGTGATGAGCGCGGCAACCATTAAAGAAAAGAAAAATGTTCGTGGCCAACGACGAATCACGCTTGACGTTGCATAGAGAAGAATGATGATCTTCTTATATGAAACAGAAAAAATTTTTCCAAAAAAAGATTTCATGGGCTTTATCAATGCTGCTTGTAACCTCCCTTCATGCAGAGGTCAATGCTCCTTTCAACAAAACCATTCTTGAGGCAATTTCTTCGATGCCTCACGGCGGCGGCTACAGCACGAGCCATGAAACGATGAAGCGCTTTGAGCATTCCGTCTCACTCTCCAAAGGAACATTGAGAGTACATCCTGCATCACCTAGTTTTTGTTCTGAAGCAACCTACCTTGCTTTTTTAAAAACACTCGCGCTACTTCAAAAACGAGGCAAACTCTCTCTTGATGCGGCAACTTTAACAGCATTGTTACCGCGTGGCCAGGCTGATGGAGAGGGAATCTGGGGGCGATGGAATGCCAATGGTCCTGGTGTTGCTGTATTGTTTTATACAGCAGACCTTGGAAAAAATTTCACGGATCTTGCGCAAGCAGAGCCTGGTGATTTTTTAAAAATATTTTGGTCGAACTCTGTCGGCGCCACAGAACATGGGCATCTCGTGGTCTATCTGGGACACGAAATGAAAAATGGCGTTGAGGCCATTCATTTTTGGTCAAGCAATCAGTATGGGGGCTATGGTGACAAATGGGTTTCGCTCTCATTCATGAAACATCTCCTTTTTTCACGTCTCACCAATCTCGCGGCGTTAAACAGATGCCCTCAACTTCCACGACGCGATCCTTATCTCGCCTTGCTGTTGAGTAAGACAACAACGTGGGAAGAAGTAAAACAGCGGTGTGGAGTTAGAAATTAAAGAATTCACGGGCTCTCGCAAGCCGCAGCAGATTTACCGTGAAATATCCGGGCTAATGCTCTCACTTCTCCGACCACTTCAAAAATCTGACTATACCTTTCACGAATGAATTTTAGGAATTTTATGCGCAGAAATTTTTGGGGCTGGCAAGGCGTCAGAGCGTGCTGCTACCGAGGTAACAGTAGCGATGACAACGCCGCCAGCGCCAAAAAGAGCCAGTAGAACATCCTAAAATTCATTCGTGAAAGGTATAACTCTCCCAATCACTACTCTCGGGAACCATTGTCAAGGAGACAGGGCGATGACGTTGGAGCTTCCATAACCGCCATCCGATATTTCCCAAAATATAAAAAATCAAAAAGGGATAGATGACGGAAATGATCGGCGCCAAGGCCTTCATGATACCGCCAAAGCCGAGTGTAGCCATCCCCGTGGTAATCGCAATGGTGATAATCAAAGCGGGCAAATAAGCGAGACGTCCTCCGAGAAGATCTCGATGCAGGTACATTCCGAAGACAGCTGTAAGAGCAATAGCTGTGGTAAGACAGGTGATGGCAACAGTAATGTTGGCAAGACATCCCCCTTCTTTTCCAAGGATCAAAATCGAAAGCGCGCTAAAAATATCGGCTCGCTCCACGTTGGCCATCGCTGCCCCGTGAAAAGCAGCAACAATGCAGAATCCAGCGTAGACCAGAGAAAGAAGCCCTCCTCCGATCACACTAGCTTGCAATCCCAGTTTGATGATTGCGCGTGAGTCCGCTTGCAGCTCAGGATGCATCCCTTGTTTGAGACCGCTTAAAATGAGACCCGAAAGAAAAATCGTTCCGAGCAAATCGCACGTTCCATAGCCCGAGAGAAAACCTTGATGAAAACCTTCCCATCGCGTCAATGAAACAGGAAGAAAAGCCACAGGAGCAAAGAGTCCTTTGATAATGATCGTGAAAAGGAGCGTGATTTTCAAAGGACCTAAAATCTTTCCTAAGAGTTCTATCACGAAACTATTTTTTATCGTGGAGCAAAACATGATCATCGCACAAAAAAGACTGAATCCAAAAATAGAAAGCGAAGGAAGATACATTTTACTTACGGCATAAGAAATTGTAATGCACCGTGGAATCAAACCAAAAGGGCCGATCAAGACCATGCACCCCGACGTCAGCAAAAAGGCGGGGATTTTTCCAAGTGGTGCCAAGAGATATTTATAGTCACCATGATTCAACATCGTGCCAAAGAGTCCGAGCAAAGGAACCAACACGGCTGTGAAGCAAAAGCCAAGCAACCCCCAAAAAACTTGGTGTCCGCCATCACGACCTAAAATCAAAGGAAAGACGATATTGCCAGCGCCAAACAACATGGCAAACATGGCAAAACCAGTAGTCATTATTTTTTTCATGGGATGATGAGAGGATTTACAGGGATGGAAGCGATGAAAGGGATGAAAGAGGTTTACGAATTGAAATGTCTTTTTAAAAAACATTGCCAAAATCTTATTGAGAGCGAATAAAAAACATAGAACTGTTATTTTTTATTATCCCCTCTATCTCTTCCATCCCTGTGAATTTTTTTAGCTCTCCCAATCACTCGTTTCAGGAGTAATCGTGAGAGAAACTGGTCGATGTGTTTTGAGCTTCCACCACTTCCAGAGCAGAGCGCCGAGAATGTAAACAATTAGGATAGGATAAAGGACTTCAATGATCGGGCTGACAAATTTCATGATGCCGCTAAACCCGAGAGAGGCTATAGCAGCGGTAATGATGATGGTGATGATCAAAGAAAAGCGATAACTAAGACGGCTGGCCGAGAAATCTTTGTGCAAGTACATCGCGAACATGGCGGTCAACGCAATGGCCGTGGTGAGGCAGGCAATCGCAACAGTAACATTGGCTAAACAACCTCCTACTTCTCCCAAAATTAAAATGCTTAACGAACTAAAAATATCAGCGCGCTCTACGGAAGCAAGCTGAGCTCCATGTAGCCCCGAAGCGATGCAAAAGCCAGCGTAGACGAGAGACAAAAGCAGGCCACCAACGAGACTTGCTTGCAGACTCAACTTAATGATCGCACGCGCGTCGTGCTGCTGCTCCGGATGAAGACCTTGTCGTAGACGGCTTAAGATCAGACTCGAGAGAAAAATAATAGCAATCAAATCACACGTGCCGTAACCAGAAAGAAGCCCCAAGCGAAAGCCTTCCATTTTAGTTAAAGCAACGGGCATCATGGCTACGGGAGCAAAAATTCCTTTGATAATAACAAACAAGAGAAGCGTAATTTTCAAAGGTCCTAAAAATTTTCCCAGCAAATCGATGATGAAACTATTTTTAATCGTGCAAAGAAAAATGAGTACGGCGCACCCGCCGCTAAAAATCCAAATGGGAACAGCTGGCAGATACGATTTAATAGCTGCGTAAGAAATCGTAACGCACCGCGGCGTCATTGCTAGTGGCCCTAATAGGATCATACAACTAGCAATAATGAGAAAAGCGGGAATTTTTCCAAGAGGGGCCAAGAGACATTTGTAATCACCATGATGAAGCATCACAGCAACAAGACCGAGGAGAGGAACGATAACAGCGGTCATACAAAACCCAAGCAATCCAAAAAAAAGTTGATGCCCGCTATCGCGCCCTAAAATTAATGGGAAAACAACATTGCCAGCGCCAAATAACATAGCGAACATAGCAAAGCCTGTGGTCAGTACTTTTTTCATGGGATGGAAAAAATACTGAGTAAAGAGTAACGAGTAAAGAGTAACGAGTAAAAAAATTGCCTGTGGCAAAACGGAACAATGAAACAAAATTTCATAAGGCACTTGAGTAACTGGAGGAAGAGAGGAATTTTTCTCATGGTGCTTTTTTTACCTTGGCTTTCATTACAAGCCGTGCAGCAGCTCAAAGTGCCGCTGGGATGCTCATGGGGAGATGATCCAGCAAAATTGGATGAACTGGTTCATGCGGGAGGGCTAACGATCGTGAGTTCTGAGATGATTCCCTCCACTCAAAAAAAAGTGATGACCGTCCGCGGCGTCATTGGAGCAGCTTTGAAGCAAAACATCTTTGTTTTTCAAAAGGAAGAGCTCGTCGAAATTGAATATCAATATGGCGATCCCAAATGGGATACCAAAAAATATCAAGAGTTCTTCGATAATTTTCGACGGATGTTTGAAAACAAATATGGCCCAGGAACTCTTCTGACCAAAACAGCGGCTTCGCAACTCGACTCAAGCGGAGTCACTACCTCGATCAGCGGCTACCAATGGGCGCAGTCCACCTGTGTCCTCGATCTTTTCTACTACACCGCAGAGCGAGGCGATCAACGTTATCGCTTGGTGAGTGTCCACTACAAGATGCCGTAACTTAGAGCATTTTCAAGTTACAGGGTTGCAGTAAAAAGCAGATGAAAAGTTACTGTAAAGTGATTACTTCGTTGCAGCGGGATCTTTGATATTCACGACAAACGTGACAGCTTTTTCATATTTATAAACAGAATCAGCACCTGCTTGCGTAAAGAGTATTACCATTTGACCGTTATTGATTGCATTAAACGCGACAGCAATAGAGGATTCCGTTGCCGAGGTGTTGGTGTTAGTGGAAGCCCATGACAAAATAGCAGCTCCGGGATCATTAGCTAGAATCGTGGCATCGCTGAAAATGCCGGCAAGAACAGTGTAAGTCCATGCTGCATTATTGAACGAAAAAGTAAGCGTATCGCCTTTGTTAATCGTAATGGGGCTTGCTGCGTCGGCTTCCGAAACATTCTTGTTCTTCGCACGCAAGGTAATAGGGAGGATTGCGAGATAAAGTGATAAGAGGAGAGGTGTAAATTTTAATTTCATGCAAAGAAACTTCTATAAAAAAAGAGCGGTGTCAAACTAAAAACCAATAAACCAATCAAAAATAACACGCCAAAGTATCACCATTTCTTAATTAGCTAACACCATTTTTTGCATCGCTACGGTGTCATTTATTTATGAGGCAACGCGCCTCTCGAATTGACTTTTAGTACGTGTTGCACTTCACCTTTGAATCGGCAAGTTATTATTTTTTTATAATTGCTCAACTCGAGTGGGGCGTTGTCCTTCTTCATCGCCTAAAGGCGCTGAAGAAGGTCGAACTTCTATGCTGTCTTTCTAAAGAAGGGGTTGAGCAATTATATTTTTTTATAAAATTCTTTATCACTTCCATCCCTGTGAATTCTTGCCTATAACTTTCCCCTATGGCTACTCCGCTTTCCACTTCCCATGCGCGTCCGAAGATCGGGCTTGTCACCTGCGTTTTTTTGACCGCAGCGATTACTATTGGCAATGGAATCTACACCAGCCTCGGTTTGCAACTTCTCACGATTTCTCATGGCTTTACCATCTTGGCTTTGTGGGGGATTGGCGGCCTCTGCGCGCTTTGCGGCGCGCTCTCGTATGCAGAGCTCGCTTCGCGTCTCCCTCACTCAGGAGGAGAATATTATTATCTTTCCAACATTTACCATCCCTCCCTCGGCACCATGGCTGGCGTGATTACGCTCTTCGCCGGATTTGTCGCGCCAATTGCACTCGCTTGCATGGCCTTTGGAAAATATCTTCACGGCTGCTTTCCAAGCTGCAATCCGCTAGTAGCCTCACTCATACTGATCACCTTCGTTACGATTGCACATCTTTTCAATCTTTCATTCAGCGCTCTTTTTCAAGATCTCATCACAGGGTTTAAATTTTTACTGATCGCGCTTTTTCTTTATCTTGGATTTCGTTACGCCTCAATTTCTCCGCATACACTCTTGCCGACAGCAAGTGCCTGGCAAGAGCTCTTCCAGCCAAGTTCGGGGGTCGCGCTGCTATTCTGCTTTTATGCTTACTCCGGGTGGAACTCAACAACCTATATCGCCGATGATGTCGCCGCCTCTCAGCGTACCGTCGGTTGGTCGTTAGTCATTGGAACCCTCATCGTCACGCTCACTTACTTGCTTCTGAATGTAGTCTTTCTGCTTGCAGCCTCACTGGAAGAGCTTCGCGGAGTGATCGACGTCGCCACAGTTGCGGCCACACATCTCGTTGGAACGACAGGAGGAAAAATGATGGCTCTTCTCATTGCGGGAGGACTTGTGGCGGGAGTGAGCGGCATGACTTGGATCGGGCCTCGCATGACTCAGGTGATGGGACAAAACTTGTCGGCTCTTTTTTGGCTGAGCCATACCTCTTCCAACAACATCCCTTGGCGCGCGACGCTCTTGCAGTATGGACTTGTCATCATTGTACTGCTGAGCTCTTCCTTCAAAATGCTCCTCGTCGCCACACAAATTCCTGTGCTCGTTTGCTCGCTGCTTGGCGTGCTGGGGATCATCGTCCTACGCCGACGAGAAAAAGTTAATTTGAAAGTGAAATCGAAAATTACAAGACTACTCTCTTTTCCAAATTCTACAGAACCTTCTTCCTGCAAAGACGAAGGAGACCCCCTGCTCTTCCCTTGTCCTTGGTATCCGTTGCCCCCGATTCTTTTTGCAACCATCAGCGTTGCTGCGCTCTTCTACACAATCATCAGTGATTTTCAAGAAGCACTGTGGGGGATTTTTATCATCGTGCTGGGCCTAACCTTGCATCCTATTTTTAAAATAAAATTTCGTAGGTAAGATGATTCCCATTGTTTCATGAAAGATTTAAGATTGTCCCGTCAACAAGACTCCATCGATGGGATAGATAGAGCGCGTTCGGATAGAGAGTGAAGTTTTCGAAAATTTTGGAGAGCGCATAGATCGTTACTTTGTTCCTCTCAACTGTAGAATTCGACTTTTAAAAAGATTTTTTCTCAGTAAACTTCTCGCTGTATGCTCAGAAACATCGCTGTTTTAACTTCTGGAGGAGATGCCCCCGGCATGAATCCTGCCATTCGTTCCGTCGTTCGTACGGCATTTGAAAGTGGCTGCAAGATTTTTGGAATCAATAATGGATACGATGGAATTTTTGAAGAAAGTATTGAAGAACTTTCTGGTCGCATTCTCTCCGGAATGATTGATCGTGGTGGAACCATCTTGCAATCGAGCCGCTGCCAACGTTTCTACAACTCTGCTGGCATTGATGAAGCAACTCAACAACTCCGAAAGCTCGGCATTCAAGGCCTGGTGGTCATTGGTGGTGATGGTTCTCTCACCGGCGCACGAGAAATTCATCGTCGTGGATTTCCTGTTATTGGCATTCCAGCCAGCATTGACAATGACATGGTTGGAACGGAAATGGCGATTGGTGCTGACACGGCAGGCAATACGATCATGCAGCTCATCGATCGTATTCGTGATACCGCTCGCTCTCATCGGCGTTGCTTTTTGATTGAAGTCATGGGCCGCAACTCTGGATATCTCGCTCTCACCACAGCAATCAGCTGCGGAGCTGAAGTAGCAGTCATTCCAGAATTTTCTTACAATATGCCTCGCATCGTGCAGCTCTTAAAATCGCGATTCCAACAAATGCGCGACAACTCGATTATTGTTCTTGCTGAAGGAGTCTGTGATGCTGACACATTCATTGCGCGTATGTTGGAACAAGAAAAAGGAGAGTTTGATCAAGAAATTAGAAAAACCGTTCTTGGACATGTTCAACGAGGTGGAGGCCCAACACACTTCGATCGTATCTTGGCAGCGCGATTTGGGGAGCTTGCTGTGATGGGCTTGCTGCAAGGAGAAAGCGGTTCTATGACGGCATTAACACGCAGTCATGTAACGCTCGTCGATTTGGATAACGTCATCGGTCACAAAAAACATCCTTCTCCCGAACTCATTCGTCTTGCAAGAGACTTGCAAATTGAATTCGGAGATCCTATTGAAGTTTGAGTGAACACCCAATGGCGTCAACTTAGTGATGTAGAAGAAGAAAATTGGCCACAAAGAAATCAAAGAAATCAAAGAGAAACTAATAGATACTACCATTTGAAAAAGAAGACGGAACTTTGCTTTGAGCACTTTTTCCGGATGCTTATAAGCATCCGGAAGGAAAAAGATCTTCAAAAAGCACAATAAATTTTCTTCTCAAAGCTTCTTTGGTTTCTTTGTGTTCTTTGTGGCCAATTTCCCTTAAGTTGACGCCATTGAGTGAACACCTGCGCTATTTCAGCTCCTGCACCGCAGGAGCTATAATCTCTCTGTCCCACAGATCCTCATCGCCTCCTAAAATTTTTTCTTCGCTTCCAATTTTAGAATTTGTTGCTGGTTGACGAATGCTATTGGGCATAGGGATTCCAGCTTTTGTCAAAATGGAAACTATCTTGAGATCAATGTTGATCATCGCATTGTAAAAAGTGATGCGAGCTGTTTTTCTGGCAGCAATGACAGTGAGATCTTGCAATCCTTTAGCATGAGCGACCTCTAGTTTTTTTAAATCTGCTGAAGTCAAAACAGCGACTGACGTTGGAGGATAGTTAGCCAGCCAAGAGTGAAACTTCATTCCAAAATGTTTTTTTTGATGAGGAATCTGAAGTTGGTTTTGCGGAGCATGCGCATTCATGTCGGCAAAAATCGTATCGATCGTCGGATCGGCCTTGAGCATGGCCTTGTGCAAGGCCATGCGTGCGATACGTCGTGTGGACTGCACCGCAGGAGTGCGCAGTGCAGCACTGCGTGTTATCTGATATTCCTGAAGTTCCGCAGGAGTGAGCGTGGAGAGGTCGGCAATAGCAAAGGAAGTAGTAATAAGAATTGCAGCAAAGCAGTTGAAAAGAAGAATCATTTTCATACACATTTTCTATTTACAATTGCTCCGGCGCCGTGAGCAACTCTTTCACACGAAGTAGTAATCTTCCTGCTGCTCCGCCATCGAGAACGCGATGATCAAAGCTAAGCGTGAATTGAGCTTCGGTTATTGGCACAAAGGTTTTTGTTGTAGAATCCCACGAAGGAACCGTTTGACCAACGCCCATGCCGAGGAGCAAGGTCTGCTCGGGGAGAGGAATCGGTGTTGCCAACGTTAACCCAAAGACGCCGTAGTTAGTGATCGTAGCAATGGATCCTCCTGTGTCGCTAGGAGCAAGACGCCGAGCACGTGCGAGCTCGACGAGACGGTTATAACGTTCCACTAATTCCGATAGGCGAAATTGGTCGGCATTGCGAATGACAGGGACTAAGACCCCATCCGCAGCTTCAACCGCAAAGCCAATGTCAATCGAACGCGGGTGAATGATGCGGGCTCCCACTAAACGTCCAGCAATTGCGGAATTTTCTGAGAGCGCTACAGCCAGTGCGCGCAGTGCATAAAGTGCAGGGCCTGCTTTTGCACTTTGTTCTTTTCGATGAGCCAGCACCACATCAAGGGGCATGGGCAAGACAACGGTTGCGAGAGGACGTGTCCAACTGCGGCGCATCGCATCGGCAACGGCAACACGCATCGAGGAAGCTGGCGTGATTTCGTTGCGTTCAAGATCTTCTAAAAATTGTTCGAGATCTTCAATCGTCACGCGTCCATTAGCACCACTGCCAGCAACGCCAGCAAGGTCAGCTGCATGAAGACCAAGTTCCGTCATGCGCGCTTTCATGCGAGGCGAAAGAAAGGAGGCTCCTCCCGCATAGGCTGGAACAGGAAGACCTCGAAGTGTCGGTTCCACTTTCGGTCTTTCTTCCAAAGATTTTTTCGCAGTGGGAATCTTTTTTGGTTTTTCTGCAACGGGCTTTGGTGCATCGTGAATGCCGAGTCGCTCTGCATCGGCCTCACTGATTTCTAAATAACCAAGCGTGGCTCCTACTGGATAGCTTTCTCCCGCCACAGCGATGAGCTCGTGCAGCTTGCCTGCACAAGCAGCCGTGACGCCCATCACCGCCTTGTTGGTTTCTACTTCGAAAATATCAGTATCGGCATCAACTTGATCACCGAGAGCAAACGCAACGCGAATAATCGTGGCCTCGGCAATCGATTCACCGAGTTGTGGCATGATGATGGGAAGAAGGGGCATGGAAACAGGTTACAGGTTACAGGTTGCGGGTAACAGCAAAAGAATTACAATTTTAATAGACGATGCAAGGCATCAGCAATCGAAGAAGCCGTCGGCCGGTGCGTTCCCCACAAAGCTGGATGATACGGAATAGGAGTATCCTTGGCATTGAGACGTTGAGGCGGTGCATCGAGTAATCCAAAGCCTTCCGCTGTTACACGAGCGACGACTTCGGCAGCAACACCTCCCCAAGGAAAAGCCTCGCTCACAACCAAAAGCCGACCTGTTCTTGCAACGGAGGCTAAAATCGTATCAGTATCGAGAGGTTTAACGGAACGGAGGTCGACAATTTCTATTTCGTATCCTTCTTTTTCAAGTTCTTCTGCGGCAGCCAATGATTCATGCAGCATGGCGCCATAAGTCACCACCGTGGTATCGCGGCCTGGTCGAGTGATGCGGGCCTTGTTAAAAGGAAGTGCTTCCATTGGGAGCGCCTCTGCCTTGAGGTGATAATAGAGAAATTTGTGCTCACAAAAAATAACAGGATCATCGAGTGCGATCGCTTCGAGCAACATTGTGTAGGCATCTTCGACGGTGCCCGGAGTCATGACAATCAAGCCAGGATAATGAGCATAGAGCGCCTCCAAACTTTGACTATGAAAGGGGCCCGCTCCTGACGTTCCCCCGTAAGGAAGACGAACAGTGATCGGACAAGGAACCTCCGTGCGATAAAATAAGGTGGCAGCGTGATTGATGATCTGATTAAGACCACAAGTTGAAAAATCAGCGAACTGCATTTCTATAATCGGTCGCATTCCTTCAATGGCAGCGCCAATGGCAACGCCAACCATCGCATCTTCACTGATAGGAGAGTCGATAACACGACCTGGAAATTCTTTCGCAAGATTTTTGGTCGCTTTGAATGCGCCGCCGAAGTGCCCGACATCTTGTCCATAAATAAAGACACGAGGATCATCTGCGAGCGCCTTTTGTTGAGCAAGACGAATGGCTTCGAGGTAGGTGAGGTTGGACATGAAAAGATTTAGAAGTGTAAAAAAGGTGGCACTATTTTCAATACTATGGTTGAGATAGTTTGAGTTTTCTAGGCTTCGCTTTATTAAAACAATGCGCGAAGCGCCTAATGAACTCAAACTCAAACTACTTGACTCAACCCTTCGACGTCGCTACCGCGGTGCTCGCGCAAGCGTTCCACTCTTCTTCATCTGGATCAGGAGCTGGCTCGCGCAAAACGCGCGAGGTGATGGTTTCGACTTCTTCTTCCAAGTTACGACGCCAGGTGGCCATTTCTTCTGCGGTTGTTAAATTTTTTTCGAGGAGCACTGCTTCAGCAAGCAACAAACAATCACGACCAAGAGGTGATGCTTTGAGTGCCGCGGGAATGTAGGTGGCATCATCATGTTCTCCATGACCGACAAGGCGCAATAAATCAGCGACAACAAGCTGTGGCCCCTCTCCAGCGCGAGCAGCAGCAACAGCTTTTCCAACGATATCAAGACAATTTTCTAAGTTCACTCCTTCGACACGGTGACCAACAACTCCATACCCAATGGCGCGATCAACGAGATCTTTGCACGCAAACTGGCTCGTGTTGGGAGTGGAGTAGGCGTACTGGTTGTTTGCAACAACAACAACGAGTGGTAATTTTTCTACAGCGACCATGTTGAGCCCCTCATGAAAACTGCCTGTGGAGGTTCCTCCATCGCCAATGCAAGTGGCGCCGACCATGCCTGTTTCACCGCGAAGACGACGTGCGAGAAGCGCTCCAGCAACGGTAGAAACCATAACTCCAAGGTGGCTGATCATGGCGAAGTAACCTTCTTGGGGACGACCGCGATGAATGTTTCCATCACGTCCTCGCATGGAACCGAGCGAAGAGCCGAGATAAGTTCTCATCGTATCGAGGATCGTATCACCAAAAGCAAGACGTCCTGCTTGATCACGAATCAACGGCGCATAGATGTCTCCTTTTCGCAAATGAATTCCCAGCGCGACACTCAAGGCCTCTTGACCACGTCCTAAAAAAACACCTCCAAAAATTTTTCCCGAACGACTCAAAGCTGCTAACTTCTCTTCCGTGAGACGCGCCGCCAGCATTATTTTGTATGCCTGACAATAAAGCTCAAGAGGGACTTTCATAAAAATAGAGTTTAAAATTTTAATATGGAAAAAGTTTGAGTTTATAGTTTGAGTTTGAGTTATGCAGGCTTTGCATTTTTTTATAATAAGCGCGAAGCGCGAATGAAACTCAAACTTCTAACACTCAACCTTAGCAATTCCCTTAGGAATTGCTTGGCAGCGACCTCCAAAGCAGTAGTAAGATCACTAAGAGAACGACGCAAAGAAGAACAAACTGCATGCGGGCAGCACGCCGTTCTGCTAAGCGTTTTCCTCCGGATGAAGAAACAGGTTTCCGTAGCGCTTCACGCTTATCGCGAAGCCTGCTAACACCATCGGCGCGTGTAGGAGCAGTAACTAAATGGAGACGCATTAATTCTTGTTGCTTGCGTTGACGCTCTGCAAGCTCCTTAGGCAGGCTCTCTAAGCGTTGTCGCGCCACCACTTGTTTCTGACGAAGTTTTTCTTCGAGCTTCCGAATTTCTTCTGCTTCTTGATGCAAGCGCTGACGATCAACGTCCAACTTGCGTGTCTGTTGAGGGAGAGAGTTGTTGCGGCCAGAGCGAGAGCGAGAAGAGGAGCGGCGTATCATGGGTTGCTAAGCTAAGAAAATTTTAGGGTCGTAAATTCAAATTTAAACACACGCGACACAATAAGTTTGAGTGCTAGCAGTTTGAGTTTGAGTTAATGAGGCTTCGCTTTATCACAACAAGCGCAAAGCGCCTATTGAACTCAAACTCAAACTAGAAATACTCAAACTATTTCAATGCAATAAGAGCTGTCAATTTTTCAGAGTGATTACGTTAAAAGTTGCTACTTGCCCGACAAAGATTCTACTTCGGTGCCAATGTCAACATATGCCAAATCCAAATACAAATGGCAACCAACCCAAGAACAAGGAGCGGCAAGGTAAAAGCAACACCACATTGCAACCAATAGAGGAAGCTCTGGCCTTTCAATCCTAATTCCTCACCATAGACTTCTTCCAAAATTTCATCCTCTTCGATCGGCGCGATTTTGGCTTGCGTCCGAGCGTAGGTAGCTTTGGCCTCATCGACAATGCCAGTAGCGCGTGTCAACTCACGTGCAAGCTCTTTGCCTCCCCAACTTTTACAATCGACTTGTTCGAGTTCTTTCAAGTGCTCTGCAAAAGAATCTTGAATATTATGCAGTTGTTCTAATCGCCGTTGTGATTCTTCCGTCTCTCGTTGCACCAAGAGTAAAGAGCGCGTCAGCTTGTCGATCATCTCAATACGTCCTCGCTCGAGCTCTTCTTGACGACGACTCAATTCTTCAAGGCGTTGTTTTTCTTTTTCGATTTGGTCTTGGCGGCGCTTTAGCTCGATCAACTCAGATTGTGCGCGTTGCACTTGATCTTGGAGTTCCTCAGCAGAAGGTTCCTCTGCTAAGTCTAATAATTCGTCATGGTCGGTGGTAGTAAAGTCAGGCATATGCTTAATATTTAGCGAAGAAAAGTGAATTTGGCGCGCAAAAAATGAAAAATTTTTATTTTCATTCACGTTTTTAGGATTATAACGGAGACTGAAAAATCACTCGCCCTAATTTCTAATGAGTTACCAAAATCTACCGCTCAGAACTGACGAAGTCGGGTGATCTATGCCTTGTTACCCTGCGTCCTGAATCCCTGCTGTAAAAATTCCTCAATGCGACTCATGGCGATCTTCAACTTTTCCATACTCGTCGCATAGCTGCAACGCACAAACCCTTCTCCACTGGCTCCAAAAGCGCTTCCCGGAACGACGGCCACTTTTTGTTCTTGGAGTAATTCAAGGGCAAATTCCTTACTACTCATGCCATACTTGGTGATGTTAGGAAAAATATAGAAGGCTCCTTGTGGCATCAAGCACGGCAGATCCATGTCGCGACAGGCTGCAACGACAAAATTGCGGCGATGCTCATACTCATTGCGCATCTGCGTCACGCTAAACTCGCCTCGTTCCAAAGCTTCTACTGCGGCTTCTTGTCCCATGATAGGAGCGCAAAGAATCGAGTATTGATGAATTTTCATCATCGCTTCAATGATGTCTGCTGGCCCGCACGCAAAGCCAATCCGCCAGCCCGTCATCGCGAAGGCCTTGGAAACACCATGCAGCAAGATGGTCCGATCTTTCATACCTGGCATTGCTGCAATGGAATGATGAGTTGCCTCATCGTACGTCAGCTCGCTATAGATTTCATCTGACAAAACAATAAGGTCATGCTTTTCACAAAAGCGAGCAAGCTCTTCCAACTTTTCTTTGCTGATGGAAGCGCCTGTAGGATTAGTCGGAAAATTCAGCATCAAGACTTTTGTTTTTTTTGTTACTGCTTTTTCTAAATCAGTAATGTTAAGTTCAAAATTTTCTTCAAAGCGCGTGGCAACAGGCACAGGATGGCCTCCTGCAAGCGTGATGGTTGGCCCATAGGAAACGTAACAAGGCTCATGATAGAGGACTTCATCTCCAGGATTGATCAAGGCTCGCAGCGCTAAATCAATTGCTTCCGAAACACCAACGCTCACGAGGATTTCATTTTTGGGATGATAATCAACATGGAGATGCTTCGCTAAATAAGTTGCTATCGCATGACGGAGGCGCAACGTTCCGAGGTTGGCTGTGTAGGAAGTTTTCCCGCGTTCAATCGCATAGATCGCCGCTTCGCGAATGTGCCATGGCGTCACAAAATCAGGTTCTCCGATGCCAAGCGAGATGACATCTTTCATGGTTTGAACAATGTCAAAAAAGTCACGAATGCCCGACTTGGGAATTTGTTGAACAGTTGTTGCAATACGATTCATAGAAAAACTTTTAAGGTGCTACGGCAAGACGTTCACACTTTTCCTCCATGCCATGAAGGATTCCATTTTCTTTGTAGGTCTTGAGCCGAAAGCGCGTCGTGCAGGATTGAACACCTTCCATCGCACTCAATTTATCGGTGATAAAATTGGCCACGTCACGCAATGACTGTCCGTGAACGATGACCAGAACATCATACCCACCACTCATCAAATAAACACATTCTACTTGTTCAAAGCGAGCAATGCGCTGTGCTGTATGGTCAAATCCCCCTTCACGCTCTGGTTTCACTTTGATTTCAATCACGGCAGTGACCAAGTCAGGATCCATCCGCTCGCGATCAATCACAGCATGATAACCAAGAATTGTGCCATCAGACTCCCAGCGATGAATTTTAGCAGCCACTTCTTTTTCCGAAAGATTGAGTTGCTGCGCCAACTCCGCAGGCGGAGTCCGATCATCTTTTTGTAATAACTCAAGCAAGGGGTCCATAGTAAGTAACGAGTAACGAGTAACGGGTAACGGGTAACGAGTAAATAAAAATCGCGTATCAACGGTACGTTGGTACACTTTTTCTATAGTCAAGTTTGTCATCTTCATTACAACAAATGTCTATTTTCGCTCATCGCCTTCTCTCTATTGTCATCCTCCTTTTTTCTTTTTTGTGCTTTTTTTTATTAGCAGGAAGCCTGCATGAAGCATCTCAATGGGAAACAGTCTGGCGCTATCGCGCTGTCTTTTGGCAAGGCTGGGTGGAGACAGTGATGATTGCGATGGTTGCGCTCGTGCTTAGCAGCTTGATAGGAAGCCTCATCGTCACAGCTCGACGGTCTTCTTTTTCATGGCTTCGCTCAATCGCACTTGGACTTGTCGAGGTTATTCGAGGGACGCCCTTGCTTACTCAAATTCTTTTCCTTTTTTATATCGCTGCTCACGGCATTGGCCTCAACAACCGATTTCTTGCTGGCGTCTTCATCCTCTCGCTCTTTAGCAGCGCCTACATAGCGGAAATGATTCGTGGAGGCATTGAAGCCATTCCTTTATCGCAATGGGAGTCAGCAAAAATCCTCGGATTAACGCGCTTTCAAACATATCGCTATGTGATCTTGCCACAAGTGCTGCGCCAGTTATCTCCTGCCTTAACGGGTCAACTCGCCTCTCTTATCAAAGATTCTTCGCTCCTTTCTATCATTGGAATTCGCGAGTTCACCATGGCCGCACAGCAAGTCAATGCCGCGACTTACTGCACACTGGAAAGTTATTTTCCACTGGCATGCGGCTATCTTCTCCTCACACTGCCGCTTTCTATGGGAAGTCGCTATCTCGAAAAAAGAAATTCCGCATGAAAATTTCCGTCTCTCACCTCAAAAAAAATTTTACGCTTGAGCATCAGCAAACAGAGCTTTTTCAAGATCTCTCTTTTTCTGTTGAGTTTGATCACGTGCTAGCATTGATCGGTCCTAGCGGCAGCGGCAAAACAACATTGTTGCGCCTGCTAGCCGGCCTGGAAAGGCCTGATGAAGGAATAATCACAATCAATGAAGAACGACTTCAATTTCATTCACCAAAGTGGTTGAAACAGTATCAAAAAAAACTTGGATTTGTTTTTCAGCAACAAAATCTTTTTCCGCATTACACGGCATTGGAAAATGTCATGCTCCCTTTGACCTTGGTGCATCATGAAAAATCGGCTACAGCCCAAGAAAAAGCTATTGCCATCATGGAACGATTAAAAATTTTTCAACATGCCGCAAAAAAACCACACCAACTTTCTGGCGGAGAAGCGCAGCGCGTGGCCATTGCTCGCGCCTTGGTGACAGAGCCGCAGTTTTTGCTCTTGGATGAGCCAACAGCTTCGCTGGACCCTGAAATGAAAGTCGAAATCTTAGATCTCATTGCAGCATTAAAAACAATGGCGCGGCCAATCATAGTGGTGACGCATGAAATGGGCTTTGCTCGAACTTGTGCAGAGCGACTTCTTTTTTTGGAACAAGGAGTGATTTTAGAACAAGGCGAGACCACTCCTTTTTTTGATCACCCTCAACATCCTCGCGTCAAAAAATTTCTTTCTCATGTTTTTGCTTATTAATTCTCGCTTGCGCTTCTTCGCTGTTGTCGCATTCCTTTTTTTAACGGCATGTCATCGCACACCACAAGAAAAGCCATTGCGCGTAGGGATGGACCTCTCCTATCCTCCTTTTGAAATGATTAATGAACACGGAGAGCCCGATGGCATCAGCGTAGCCATGGCACGTGCGTTGAGCAATGAATTACATCGTCCACTACAAATCGAAAATATTCCCTTCATTGGCCTTCTTCCTTCGCTGCAAACAGGAAAGATCGATCTCATTATTTCTTCCATGACTGATACCCCCGAACGGCGCAAGAGCATTGCCTTTTCGGATCCTTATTTGACAATCGGATTAGGAGCATTAATACGACAAGGTGCCGCGATTAATCATATCGAAGATCTCAATCGCTCTGACATCAGAGTTGCCGTTCGTCAAGGAACCACGGGGCAGCTTTGGGCTCAAAAAAATTTGCCCTGCGCAACGATCGTTGTCTTTGAGCAAGAAGCAACTGCTGTTTTAGAAGTTCTCCAAAAAAAAGTGGATGCTTTTCTCTACGATGAAATGAGCGTCTGGAAGCATCATCACGAACATCTTCTTGAAACGCGAGCGCTCCTTTCCTCTCTGCAACAGGAGTCGTGGGCGATTGGGTTACGTTCATCTGATGTTGCGCTGCGCGACCAGGTCAATCAATTTCTCCAAACCTTCCGCAAAGAAAAAGGATTCGAACGTTTAGGCGATTATTATCTTCAGGAGCAAAAAAAAGAATTTGCTCAAGAAGGAATGCCGTTTGTTTTTTAGAAACCAATAAAAAACAGCGTTCGTTATTTCAAAACGGATGCCGCTTGTGGTTTTGAATAAGAAAATTATGAAACATAAGGCTTCGCTCTTTCGTCTTGCTGTGCACCAAAACTCTTGCGCCATAAAATCTCATTATTTCTTAAAGATGGTATGAGTCACACATGCGTCTGATCTGCCTTTCAAGCTGATCTGTATTTTTTTTAATATCAAAATATTTTTCTGCAAATTGACGCGCGCCTTTTCTTAACAAAGTTTCTAACAAAGGATCAGTAAAAATCTGTTCGCAAAGTGAGCTCATCTCTTCAGCCGTTCCTGTCTTATGAGTCATCGCCTCCTGGCGCTCTTGAACAAGCAATCCAATATTACAATGAGGAAGAATGGTAGGAATGCCCATCGCCATAAACTCTGCAATTTTACAAGGCAGACGCCCTTCCTCAAAAGGACTCGGCCTCCCTGGTTGCACAAAAACATCAGCCAAACTCATGAGTTCTGGAATCTCTTCTCGCGGTAATATGCCGAGGTCTAAAACATATTTTAAATCTTCTTTTTTAATGCCATCAATAGTTGACAGACTTCTGATTCCACTACGAACCAGCCTTGTACGATACCCTCGTTGATTTAAAAGAGTTACCATTTGACAAAGGTCCTTAATACTTGCTTCTGTGAAAGGTCCTACCCCTCCACAATAAACGATCACCTTTTCAGCAGAATCAAGATGATACTTTTTCTGCAATGATGAGACTGCTGTTCGCGGAAAAAATTCTTTTAAATCAACGCCGAGAGTCAAAACATCCGAAGACAACCCTGCAGGTAATTTTTTTTGAAGTGCTGGAGTAATAACTGCTATAGAATTCGCCACTCTTAGAAAGCTTTTCATCTGTAAAGGATCAGATAAATAGGGAGGAATTTTTTTTATGCAAAAAATATTTTTTATTTTCTCGCAGATCCCTTGCGACGGCAGTTTCATCCATTGCTGCACAAGCCATTCTTCATCATCTTCACTGAAAACAAAAAGAGGCGTTGGTTCTGCTTTTTGATATTTCAAAACAAAATCGACAACATTCTGACGCGGCGTCCAAGCATGAATCACGTCCGCCCTTTTTCCATTTTCAAAACAGATTCCAAGATTTTTTAAAATTTGTTGCGCTTTAAAAACTTTGAGATAGGGCTCCTCCCAAGGTTTCATCTTCCCACGCAGCGGCACGACTGCACAGCGATGCCCGCGTCGATGAAGTTCCTTAGCAAAACGCGAGAGACAAAGAAACGAATTCGTTTCGACACCGCCATAAAGAACGAA
>Ga0233425_10002414_pt1 | contig 36983 bp, 29 predicted proteins | sample Watercolumn_Towu_2_FD_181712 | JGI IMG/M metagenome (GOLD analysis project Ga0233425, IMG submission 181712) | Freshwater microbial communities from Lake Towuti, South Sulawesi, Indonesia - Watercolumn_Towuti2014_140_MG | ecosystem: Environmental > Aquatic > Freshwater > Lake | place... | reverse complement strand
TCGAGCCGTCAGCGGCCCCCGCGGCGTGCGCAGCGTGACGACGTGCGTGTCCCAGTCAGCGCCGGGCAGCACTTGGCTCTCATACCGCACGTCCGGCGAGCTGGTGAGCAGCGGCCCTCCTCCGACGGCCCAACCGATGAAGGGATCGCCGTACTGGCGGACCGCGTCAATGACCGGCGCATAGCTGGGATGGCGCGTCTCCACCCAGCGCTCGTCCCAGAAGTTCACGCCGCGCACATGCAGGGGGACGCGGTCCACCGGCTGGCGCTGGAGCGCGGCGAGGAGCCGCTCTCGAGAGGTCATGGCTTCAGCTCGATCATCTTCCACCCTCGGGCCGGAAGGGGGAAGCTCACTTGGTTGCGCGCGCGGGGCACGGGCTGGCCGGTGATCGGGTCCCTCGCCGTGCAGCCCGGCGGGAGGCGTTCGAGGAGCCTACCCAGGCGAACCTCCACCTCGGCCTCCGCCTCGGTCTGGCTGCCGATCGCGAGGAGGGCGCGGTCGGGCCGGAGGTACAGGCTGCCGAGGGCCTGGGGCGGATTGACGGTGTACAGAGGCGAGCGTTCCCAGTACCCGATGAAGCGCGTGCCGCTGTCCTCGTACGGAGCAAGGGCGCGGTCGACCTCGGCGGGTTGGCCGCGCGTCGCGGTGTCGTGGATGAGCGAGACGGCAAGGGCCTGATCCGTCGTGTGCCGGTTGGGGAGGAAGTCGCCTCGCACGCCGAACTGCTTGCCCATGTAGCCGGTCAGGTAGACATCGGGGGCAAGGCGGAAGCCGGGCTTGTACCGAGCGAGGGTCTCACCATCGAAGTACCCGTCGGTGAAGGCCTGCGTGGCGATGTTGATGCAGCCGCCCGTGTGGGCGTCGAGGAAGAAGTCTGGTCGCCGCTGGGCGAAGATGCTCCGCAGGCGCTTCATGAACTCGCGCGTGGCGCGGATCGTGACATGCCCACGATACCGGCCGTCGCCCAACGATTCGCCGCAGCCCGGATGCGAGGGGTTCTCGCAGTACCACGGCACCGTGGTGCCGTCCATGTAGACCCCGTCGATGCCCGCCTCATCCGCCAGACGCTCGATGCCGGCCAGCAGCAGCTCACCGTATGGTCCGTTCACACAGCCCGTGTAACAGTCCTGCGGGATGTCGTCCCGGTGGTAGTGGTTCGACATGGGGAAGGCCAGCAGATCATCGCGGAAGCCCGCCCACTCCGGCGCCGCGGTCGACATGCTCTGGTTGAAGTAGATCAGGAAGAGCATCCCGTTCGCGTGGCAGGCATCGGCGATCGCCTTCAGCTTCGGCGCCTGCGCCAGGTCGGGGTAGCCCTGAAACCGCGACCAGTTCTCGTGGAAGATGACGATTCGCTTCCCCTCGCGGCCGAGTCGCTCAACGAAGGTCTCCTCCCGCGTGCCGAGGCCCTGGCCGAAGCGTCCCTCGATCAACCGGCCGCCCTCCACCGTGCCCTCGTCGAGCGCCTCACAGCGGTTCACGAACAGCGTCGCCTCGTCTTCGGCGAAAGGCTCATCGGGCACGCCGTCCAGCGGGCGGGGGCGGCTGGATGCGCGGATCTCGTCCACGTTGAAGCAGCCGAGGTCGAGCCTCAGGCCCTGGGGATCGACGGCGCCGACCACGGTGCCCGCGACGGGGAGTTCGGCAGCCTGCCCGTTCACGTTGATCCGCAGCTTCTCACCCCAGGAGAGCCCAAGGTAGCTCCACTGCCCCGCCGGCAGCGGCGAGGGGGCGGAGAGGATGACCGGGTACGTGCCGTCCGCCTTCCGGATGATACACCGGAAGTTGCGGTCATCCGCGTTGTAATACAGGATCAGCATCTCGTCGGCGCTGGTGCGGAGGTTGAGGAACTGGCGGTTGTACTGCGACCGGTCGACGCTGGGATCGTAAGTCTCGGCTGGATCGAAGGTCGGCTTGACCCAGCACTCGAAGGCGCCCTGCCCGGGATCGAGGGCGGCCGCCCCGCTAAGGGTCAAGCCGAGCCCGCCCGGCGTCGACTCCATCCCGTAGAAGGCGCCGTGGTAGATGCGGGACTTCCGGAGCGACACCGGCTTCGCGGGGGTGACGTGGAGCGCGAAGCGGGCAGTGTACGGCTCCGTGAGCGTGGTCGGCGCGTCGATGAACGTCGACCGCCAGAGGGTCCTCGCCTTCCCTGGAAGCACTTCCACCTGTCGCGCGCGGTCCTGGGCCTCCACCCACTCGAGGCTCTCGGCGAGCCACGCGATCCCGCGCTCCTCGTCGCCGAGCCACAGGTTGTCGCCTATCGGCCGGCGGAGACCCAACGGTGAGAGCGCGTGCCCGGCTTGGGCGTGGCCCTCGTAGGCGTACCGGCACGCGTCTCGCCGGAAGGGGACCTCCAGCGCGATGCGGTCGACGGTCACCGCACCCGTGGGGGTCAGCGTAACCTCGTTCCAGGTGAAACCGTCGTACTCGACGCGCGAGGTCGCCGTGAGCGTCAGCCGTGGGTTGCGCCACACGCTCTCGACCAGCACATGGTCCTCGGCCCGCTCGCGCAGACGGAACTCACGAGACCGCCATGTGACCTCGTCTCCATCGCCGACCACCACGAGTCGCATGGGCCCCGCCAGTAGCTCTCCCCCAGCGCTGGTGATCGATGCCGGGAGGGCGAAGTCGTCGTACTGTAGGCGCTTGCCAAGCATCGAGACGGTCGTGCCGTCCGCCTCGATCGGCGTCCAGGGGGGCAGCACTCCCAGGGGCCGACCGGCCTGCGTCTCGCGCCACGAGGGCGGCTCGGGGATCGCGAGGTCGAGGGTCAGCTCGGCGAGGGTCTGCCCGCTCGCGTCGCGGACGAGGAGGTGTCCGACGAACTGATCCCCGGTCCTGCCCCTCACTGGGAGGGTCAGCACGGCGCCCGGCTTCTCACGCAGGTCTATATGCGCTGCCGATGGGTCGCCGCCGGTCGGTCGTAGGGTGAGTTGGGCCTCCGTGGCGCTCGAGGGCCCCGGAAGATGCACCTCGGCCCGCACCTCGCCGGGCAGCGCGAAGTACCTCAGGGAGAGCTCGGGTGGCGCTTGGCGACCGGAGGCAGGCGCCGGACAGGGCACATCCATTCGCGCCCCCCCAAGCTGCACCATGCCCAGCGGCAGCGGGCGGTAGCCGCCGAAGCCGGGGCAGACCCAGCCACTGAGGCGGGGCGGGCGGTAGCGGAACAGGTTCAGACCCCAGACCGCGCCGTCGGGCACGCGCTCCAGGCCAAAGGCAGCCGCCGGGATCGCCATCTCGACGATCCAGGCGCCCTCCTCGCGGCCGACGGCGGCGGCCCACTCCGCGGTCCAGTCACGCACATCGTTCCGGGCCTCAGTGCGACTCCCGACCGCGTTGACGGTGAACTCGTAGTAGGCTTGGATGTCCCGGTACCACGTATCGAGGGAGCCCTCGTAGCCCCCGAAGCCGATCCGCGCCGCACGAGCTGCGCTCGGGTCCTCGGGCGCGACGAAGACCTGCACGCAATCGTCTTCGAAGGCGCGGTCGTCGTGGGCGCGACGGAAGGCCCTCGGCAGCCGTGGGTCCGCCTCCTCACAGCGGAAGGCCAGGTAGATCCCGCGGGCGTCGTGAGCGAGGTAGGCCACCGTGTTCGGGTCGGCCGGGGTGTCCGTGCCCTGGGCGACCAACCCGTCGATCACCGTGGCCTCGCGCCACTCATCGGGGTCGATCCGCCCGTCGATCACCGGCGATGCAGCGACCCGCGGCGCGGTGAGCAAGGCGTTGTCGCCCGGCGTCTGACCCAGCACCGCATAGCAGGGCATGAGTCCGAGAATGAGCATCGTCATCTCCGTTCAGGGCTGGTCCTCGGGCCTGGCTGCGACGACCGTGACGCCCTCCGGGGGCACGCAGACCGTGAGGCTGGTTGGGGTCGGGGTCTCGATCACCGATGGGAAGGGCGTGAGCACCTCGACCGCCGTCGCCGGGCCAGGAAGCTCGACGGTCGGCCGCGCGTAGAACGGCGTCTTGTTCTTGAGGGCGAGGCGGAGGGCTCCGGAGGAGGTCTCTGTCGCCATCAAGCAGACCGATTCGCCCTGTTCAGTCACCCTCGGCGCTCCGCTGACGCGGGTGATCGTCTCGACACACGCCCGCAGGAATTCCTCGGACAGCGGCCGGAACTCGAGGTGGTCCCAGAAGCCGTCCGGCTCCTCGATCGTGAGCGGGTCTCCGGGCAGGGGTGCCGACGCCTCCTCGATCGCCGCCGGTTCCCCCATTACACGGCAGCACCCCGGGTCGATCAGCACCGCCGGCCCGTCCCGGTAGGCGAGCACGGCCTCCAGCTCCGCCGCAGGGAGCAGGTGCGGGTTCAGCACGAGGATCGCGCCCTGCACCGCAGCCAGGTCGCGCACGTTGGCGACAGCGTGAACCGGCGCACCGTAGTAGAGCAGGTGGAACAGCAGGCGGTGCACCGTCCATGGGCGCTGAGCGACGAACTCCTCCAGCTGGGCGTCCATCGCCGCGTTGGACCAGATGAGCGTCGCCCCAAGGGTGCGGCGCGGGGCGTCTGAGAAGGCCAGCGCCCAGCGTTCCCGCAGCCAGGTCCAGGCTTCCGCGCGAAGGCCGTCGCCGAGGCACACGAGAAAACCGTCCGCGCACGGTGCGAGTCCGCCGTCGGAGCGGGTGCAGACCACGTTCGACAGGGCCTCGATCTCGCGCTCCAGCACCGCCGGTCGATGCCGGACGGCATCCCACTCCTCGACGGTGTCGTGGACGTTGTGCAGGAAGATCAGGCGCGTGCCGGGCACACTCGCCTTCAGGAGCATCAGCATCGCCAGGAAGTCGTGGTGCCGGTTCGGGTGGCCCGCGCTCGGCCGAGGGTCCATGCAGAGCCCCGCTGCCACGGTCTCGACGATGATGCCGTCCACGCCGCTCTGGGCGATGCGGCGGTAGTCGACGCCGTAGCGATAGAGGGACTCGAACGGCTCGCGGCCCCAGGCCGAGTTGACGACCGCGCGCTTCCCGCGGGCGTGCAGTGCCGCTACGGTCTTATGCCAGAAGCGTCCCCAGCGCTCGGCGTAGAAGGCGATCCACTCCTCCCGCGCATGGCGCCACAGCCACGCCGCTCGCCGCTCCAGCTTCTCGAGGTCATGGCCGCAGCTCCCCGCGACATGCGGCGGGAGCCGTACGCCGCGCAGCTCCAGGAACTGCGCGACCGTGTCATCCGACACACACAGGCGGTAGATCGGACCACCCAGCGGGCCAAAGCCGTCGGCCTCGTGCCAGCCATCGAAGCCGTAGTCCTCGAGGACCGCCGTCAGCCGCTCGGCCCAGAGGTCTTCGACGTAGCTGCCGTCGGCAAGGCGCGCCAGGACGTTCACCGCCGCGGCCCAGCCGGCGTCCCGCACCACCAGACCGGCCTCCGGATGGTCGTTGAGCCAAGCCTCGCGGAACCGGCCGCTCCACGTGAACACGGTGAGGTACACCTGGATGCCGTGGTCGTGCAGCGCCCTGATGAGCGCCTTGAGGTCCCAATTGGTCCAGGCCTGCCGCCGCTGCAGCGGGTTGCGGTCGTGGGCATTGCGGGCGCAGAAGTCCGGGGGCAGCTCGACCTCCTCCGGCTGGTCCTGATGCGCCAGCACGAAGCTGGGGCAGGTCAATAGCAGGCAGATGCCGGCCGGCACGAAGCCCGCGGCTTCGAGGTACTCCGCGACACCCCGGTCGGGCTGCTCGCGGTCGAACCCGATCAGCTCCGTCCAGACCCATCGCTCGTGCGGTCTCACGGACTGGGCTCCTTCGCGCGGAGGGGCACGCCTAGCGCGGCAGCAGCTCGATTTCGCTGATCTGGGCCGCGTCCGGGAAGCGGGCGCTCGCGGACTTCCGGATCGTCAGGCGGAAGTACCGGGCCTCGATGGGCTCGAAGGCACGCTCATACCGGCTGCGGTCGGCGTAGCCGTTCTCCTCGAAAACGGTCTGCCACGTCTGCTCATCCCGGCTGACCTCGCCCAGGAAGTCGACCGGATGGCCCTGAGGGTCGGCGAAGTGCACCCCCACGCGCCCGATCCGCTTCAGCTCAGGCAGCTGGACGGCTATCCAGTGCGGGTGCGGGGTCAGGGCCGCGTGCCAGCGCTTGCCCTCGAAGTCCCACTCGCTAGCCAGGATGCCGTCGATGGCCTTCGCCGTACAGCCCGCCTCGCGGTCATACTCGGAGTCCGAGGTCACGATCGCCCCCTTGCTCGCGAGAGCGAGGTCGTCGCGGCTCACCGTAACCTCCCCGGCGAGGGCGAAGGGGACGATGCCTCGCCCGGGCCGACCGCGCGGCGTGAGTTCGACCGTCCCGCGCAGGACCGGCCCCCGTAGCTCCTCCACGCGCAACTCGGCTCGCACCACGACCAGCTCATGTCCGAGCGGCGGCAGCTCGAGGGTCTGCGTCGCGGGCTCGGCCGTGGCACCCTCCGGGACGCGCCACGTCACCGTCACGGGCAGCGGCGCGGGGGTCTGATTCGCCAGCTCGATGGCCACGGGTTGCGGAGTGCCCGCGGAGAGTTTCGGCTCGCCGAGCATGTCGAGCGTAGCGCGCACGCTCACGAAGTCGAACGGGATGCGCCATGGGGAGCGCGCCCAGAGCTCGTGGGCCGCGGCCTCGTCAAGCAGCGGCGGGAGGCCTAGCAGATCGGTCGGCCCCTCGCCGATGCGCAGCGGGGCGTTCTGCTCCTGCAGCACAATGCGTCCCATGCGCACGGTGCGGTCGGTCAGCTCGGCGAGGGTCTTGGGGGGCTGGAAGCTGCCGATGGCGACATTGCGGATCTCCTCGCCCACCGGAGCCCGCCAGCGTTCGGGGATGCCCTGCGTCCCGTGGATGATGCCGAGGAGAGAGCCCAGCGTCGCGCCGGTGCAGTCGGTGTCGTCGCCGCAGTTCACCGCGGCACAGATGCTCTTCCCGAAGTCCCCCTCGCCGTAGAGCCATCCGAGGATCACGAACGCCACGTTCTGTGGCGCCATGAACCAGCCGGTCGACTCCGAGGCCTGCACCACGGCCTCGCGCGCGGCCATGAGGCCGAGGCCCTGCGCGTGCGCCGCGAGGGCCGCGCGGATGCTCCGCGCCACGGCACAATCCGGCGGAATGTAGCTCAGCCCGATCTCGATCAGGCGATCGCGGTCCGTCTCCACGAAGGCCGCGCTCTCGATGGCCGCGGTGAACAGCTCCGCGTAGGTCCCCTCGGCCGAGCCATGATCGACGCAAGCGTCCTCGTAAGCGTACCGCGCCGCCAGCGCCGGGCAGCCCGGCGCCACGCACGCCCAGATTTCCGAGCGGATCCACGCGCCATTGCTGTCGCGCCACCTCTCGTTCCGGAAGTGCCCCGAGATCGGCGGCAGGAACCCGTCGCGCATGTTCCGCTTCCCGATCCCGTACTCGTTCCAGTCGACGGGCACGAAGCTCAACCAGTACTCACCCAGGTCCCGCGCGTCGAGCCGCGTGCCGCGCTCTTCCAGGGCCTTCAGCCAGAGGAGCTGCAGGTCGAGGTCGTCGTTCGCGGTCTGACCCGTCGGCAGCGGATCGTAGAACGTGAGGTTGTGCGTCTCGCGCTGCCCTTCGAAGGGCATCCCCAGCGTGCCCCCGGCGCTCTTGCCGAGCCAACAGGCGTACACCTTGTCGCGGTACTCGGCCTCGTTCAGCGTCGCGGCGGATGCGGCGCCGCACGCGGTCCACAGGACCAACCAAGCCGTCATCATCGCAAGCCTCGCCCATGTGGCATTCATCAGCGTCAGCCAGTTCGCCGCCTGAGCTACCGGGCCTCCCCGGCGCAGGCCGCGGGGTGTGCAGGAGCGAATGCGCGCAACGAACCGCCATCCGCCGGGGAGATCGAAGGACCATGCGCACGCCTCTGCTCCGCCTTGCCCTGCTTGTCGTTGTCGGGCCCATCGCGGGCCACGGGTATGCTCAGGACGGCACCGTCATCTTCGACATGGACACGGTTCGCCACCAGCCGACCACGGCGGGCGGCGATCAGCACCCGATCGGAACCGCGGAGGCCGTCGCCGGGCAGGTCGGCGGCGCGTGTCGCTTCACCTTCGCCGAGGGCACGGGCTTCTTCACCGCGAGCATTCCGGGCTCGACGGACTGGAACGGGGCGCAGGGACTCAGCTTCTGGCTGAAAGGGGATGGCTCGCCGAACTGGGGTGGGCTGGAGCTGATCGACCGGGAGGACTACTCGCTGCGGTACGGATACTGCTTCCCGCTCGAGTCCACCGAATGGAGGAAGGTCGTGGTGCCCTGGTGTGACCTCGTCCCGGAGCTCCCGGCGGGGAGGCCGATCGATCCCGAGGGCGGTTACAGGCCGTCCAGCTTCGGCAACCTGTGGTTCGGGAAGTGGTGGTACTGGCGCGACTACCCGCCCGTCTCGTTCACCGTCGACCACGTCGCCCTCGAGCCGATCGTCGAGGTGGACCGCACCGACTACACTCCCGCGCAGGGCGGCACGCCGAAGCTCCTCGCGAAGCTGGAGGCGAAGCAGCCGGTCACCATCGTGACGATGGGGGACTCCCTGAGCGACAAGCAGCACTGGGCGAACCGGGAGGTGCTCTGGTCGGAGGTGCTGGCCGGGAAGCTGCGCGAGCAGTTCGGCAGCGAGGTTACGCTGGTGAACCCGGCGATCGGCGGCACGCAGCTCAGCCAGAACCTCGTCCTCATACCGCGCTGGCTCCGCGAGACGCCGCAACCGGACTTGGTGACCGTGTGGTTCGGGTTCAACGACTGGGACTCGGGGATGCGCGGCGAGCGGTTCGCGGAGATGCTGCGGTTTGCGGTCGACCGCATCCGGCGTCTCACGGCCGGACAGAGCGAGGTGCTTCTGCTGACCACCTGCCCCGCCGTGGAGCGCTGGGACACGATGGCCGAGCTGGCCGAGGCTGTCCGCACGGTCGCGGCCGAGAAGCGGACGGGCCTCGCGGATGTCTCCGCCGCCTTCCATGCCGCAGCCCCGGACGAAGCCGCCCGCCCGGGGCTGTACTGCAGCGACCAAGTGCACCTTGGCCCGACCGGCCACGAGTCGGCAGCCGAGACGGTGCTGGGAGCCATCGCCGGAGGGCAGTAGTGCCGACGTGGCCCTCAGGCCGCCGTGTCGCGTGGCACGACCTCCCGGTCAAGGCGGTCGCCCAGGCCGTCTTTCGCTACCTCCAGATCATAGCCGCTCTGCAGGTTCAGCCAGAAGTGCTCCGTCGTCCCGAAGAAGCGGGCCAGCCGCAGCGCGGTGTCGGCGGTGATGGCCCGCTTCCCATGGACGATCTCGTTTATCCGCCGCGGGGCGACGCTGGTGCTCTTCGCCAGCCGGTACTGGCTGACACCCAGTGGGATCAGGAACTCCTCGAGCAGAACCTCTCCGGGGTGGACGGGTGCCAGCTTCTTGGGCATCAGGTCCTCTCCTCAATGGTAGTCTACAATCTCCACGTCGTAGGCGTCGCCGTCGAGCCAGGTGAAGCAGACCCGCCACTGGTCGTTGACGCGAATGCTGTGCTGCCCTCGCCGGTCCCCCACCAGCTTCTCCAACCGGTTACCCGGCAGCGCCGCCAAGTCCGCGAGGCTCTGCGCTGCGTGAAGCATCCGGAGCTTGCGGAGAGCGCTCCGCAGGATTGAGCCCGGCAACCGCCCCGGGCGCTCCCGGTCGAAGAGCCGCTCGGTGTCTCTGTCGGCAAAGCCCCGGATCATGCCGTCTCCCGATAATAACGCGATACATCATTACTGTCAAACGTCACTATCCCGCCAGCCACCCCTTCACAACCACTGCTCGAACCAGGCCCAGGACTTGCGGCCGCTCCACTCGTGACCGCCGGGGAAGCGATCGCCGACGATGCGGTCGGCGGCGCCGGCGGCGGTGTAGATGCGCTGCACCTGTTCGAAGGCGGCGGTTGCGTCGTCGATGACGAAGCACGTGTCCTGCTCGCCCATCTCGACACAGAGCGGCTTGGGGGCGATGAGGCCCGCGACCTCGGGGATGTCGCCGATGGTGAGCAGCCCGGGCATGTACTGCGCGCCGCAGAAGTTGCCCAGCCCGCGCATGGTGATCGCGTCGCCCTTCACGGTGCTGAGATACCCGCTGATGCAGGCGACCTTGAGGCGCGGCTCGAGGGCGGCCAAGTACGTGGTCATCGTGCCACCGAAGGACAGCCCGCCCACGCCGAGCCGCTCCGGGTCGACCTCCGGCCGGGACTGCAGGTAGTCGACGCACCTCATCCCGTCCCAGATCTGCAGGGCCAGGAGGTGGTAACCCAGGTAGCCCATCGCCATGTAGTTCACATTGCACGGGTCGCGTCCCACGCGTGCCCACTCGGCCGGGCTGGACCGCTCGCCGAAGCCGCGCCAGTCCGGGGCGATGACCACGTATCCGCGCAGCGCGAACTGCCGCGCATAGTCGTAGTTCAGCGTCCGGACGAGGTCGCGCTCCTCGTCCGTCTCGCACACCCCGCACACGTCGATCTTGCCGTGGCCGTGTCCGTGGGCGGCGAGGATCCCCGGCCGCTTCTCTCCGGGCTGCAGGCCCTTCGGCACAAGGACGTACGCGGCGACGGTCGCGTACTTCTCGGAGTTGAAGTACAGCTTCTCGCGCACGAACTCGCCGCAGTCGACCGTCTCCACGACCTCCGGCTCCAGCGGCACAGGATCGGGGCACTTCCCGAGCCACCCGCGCAGCTTCCCCTCGAAGGCTGCCCGCCAGCGCCGCCAGTCCTCCTCCGTGCTGCCCTCGAAGGTCAGCTCCGACCGCTCGTTCGCAATCCATGCCAATGCACCGTCGTACGGCGACAGGTACCGCACCTTGTCTGCCATCATGGCTCCTTTCAGCGTTCGGCGACGACGATCAGCTGATCGCTGGACTCCGGCGCGAAGGGACTGCCGGCGAAGTTGCCCAGGAACTCCACCTTCACGAAGCCTGCTCCCAGCAGCAGGCGCTCAAGCTCTCCGCTCGTCCAAGCCCGATGCTCAGTCTCCCATGCGTCGCGGCTCCAGCCCGCTTCACTCCGCGTCAGGCGGATCATGGTGAAGCGGACCGGGTCGCGATCCAGGTCGAAGAGGCGCAGGAACAGCGTCTCTCGCCCCTCGATGGTGCGCACTTGGGGGCCCATCAGCCGCTCACCCGCCCGCCGCATCGCCTCGTAGTTGAGTTGCTGGAGGATAAGCACTCCGCCGGGCGCGGTGAGCTGGGCGAAGTCGAGGGCGGCTTGCGCGGCCAGGTCGGCGGTGAGCACGTGCGGCCAGGAGTTGCCGAGGCAGGTGACCGCATCGAAGCTCCCACCCAGGCACTGGGAGGTCGTGCCAAAGCCCGCTTCCAGCCACGCGATCCGCTCTCCGGCGTACTTCCGCCGGCAGATCGCGATCATCTCGGCGCTGAGGTCGGCTGCCGTCACCTCCAGCCCCCACGACGAGAACAGCGCGGCGTGCTCGCCGGTGCCACAAGCCGTATCGAGCACCGAGCGCACGCCGTGCTTCTCGAACAGCGCGCGGTAGAGGGGCGCCTCGCGCGCCAGGCGCTCCTCCCAGTTGATGACCGTGTCGTAGCCCTCGCCCAGCTGGTCGTAGAAGGCGTCAGGCATGGTCCGCTCCGTCAGTCGATCTCGCGACGCTCGTCGATCTTGACTTGGTCGAGCTCGATCCCCAGCCCCGGCGTCTCCGGCGGGCGCAGGACGCCGTTCTCGGGCTGCAGGTAACCGCGCATGAAGCGCTGCTTGTGTGGCTGATGGAGGATCAGGAACTCCACCTGCGGCAGCACGTTCGGCGGCATCGCGGCCGCCACGTGCAGCGCGGCGTGCAGCGAGTGGCCGTGCGGGCACAGGGGCACGCCGTAGGTCGAGCAGACCGTCGCGATCTTCACGAGCTCACTGACGCCGCCGCACCAGTCCGGGTCCGCCTGGATCACATCAACTGCCCCCGCCGCCAGCAGGTCGTGCACCTGCCACCGAGAGTAGAGGTGCTCGCCCGTCGCAAGGGGCACGCCCGCCCGTTCACGGATGGCGCGCAGAGCCTCGATCCGATCGCAGGGCACAGGCTCCTCCAGCCAGGCCGGGCGGTACTCCGCGATCCGCCGACCGATGTCGACCGCATACGGGACGTCCCACGAGTTGAATGCGTCGAACATCAGCGCCACGTCATCGCCGACGGCTTCGCGCGCGGCCCGGACCATCGCGACGTTGCGGCTCGCCCCCTCACCGCCGTCGGCCGGCCCATGCCGGAAGAACCACTTCTGCGCGTGGTAGCCGAGGGCTCGGTACTCCCTCGCGCGCTCGGCCAGGGCCGCGGGCTCCAGCGAGAAGCCCAACATGCTCGCATACGCCCGCACCGGCTCCTGCGCCGGCCCTCCGAGGAGCCGGTATACCGGCTGCCCCAGCGCCTTGCCCTTCAGGTCCCACAGGGCGCAATCGACGGCGCTCAGCGCCATCATGTAGTACCCGCCGCGGGCATGGCGGTCGTGCCGGAGCAAGATGTCCCAGAGCGCCTCGATGGCGAGCGGGTCCCGGCCGATCAGCAGCCGCCGCAACTCCCGCGGGATGACGGTCGCGTGGGGTCCATCCACCGGACCGAACAGCCCGGTGACGCCCTCATCGGTCCGCACCTCCACGAACCGATCGCGATGGCGGATGCGCTGGCCCGGGTCGGGGCGGTACGGCGTGAAGGGCCCGTTGAAGTCGGGGTACACGTCCAGCGGGTCGACGCGCCGTTCCTCGCTCACCGGCCCCTCGGCGGCGAACTCGCCAGACACCTCGATGAGCACCACATCCGTGATCTTCATGCGCGCGGAGTTGGACGCCTCCGGGGTGTTCTCCTCTCGCACGAGGGGGAATCGGGCCTCGGGCGGCGAATCCACCTCCGGCAATCATGCGCATCCTGCTCATCAACCCTCCGTACCAGACCTTCACCTGCAACCTCGGCGTGGGACATCATGTCCCGCTGGGGTTGCTGATGGTCGGCGGTCCGCTGGTGGACGCGGGCCATGAGGTGACGCTTCTGGATGCGGAGGTCCGGCGTCTGAGCGACCGCCGGATCGTGGCGGCGGTACAGGCAGCGCAGCCTGACGTAGTGATGACGGGACACTCCGGCTCGACCCCGGCGCACCCGACGGCGATGCGGATGCTCCGCTCGATCCGAACCGTGTGCCCCCAAGTCCGCACAGTCTATGGCGGGGTCCACCCCACCTTCCACGCGCAGGCCATCCTGGAGGCCGAGCCCGCGGTCGATGTCATCGTGCGGGGCGAAGGCGAGCTGACGGCGCTCGAACTCGTCGACGCCCTCCAGCAAGGCTGCGACCTGTCTACGGTACCGAGCTTGGCGTTCCGGACTGGCGACCGGGTCGTGCTTACGCGCGAGCGCGCGCCGCTCGACAACCTGGACGACTTCCGCGTGGGCTGGGAGTTGGTTGAGGAGTGGCGGCTCTACCGGACCCTCGACTTCGGCACTTCGGCGGTCGTCCAGTGGTCGCGCGGCTGCCCCCACCTGTGCACATACTGCGGGCAGCGGACCTTCTGGCGCACATGGCGGCACCGCGACGCGAAGCGGGTCGTGGACGACATCGAGCTGCTCCATCGGCGGTACGGGGTCCGCTTCCTGCATCTTGGCGACGATGATCCGGCCGCCGATCAGGCCGCGTGGCTGGGGTTCCTGGAGGAACTCGCAGCGCGCAAGCTGCCGGTCTTCCTGCACGCGACAACCCGCGCGGACGAGGTCGTCCGGGATGCGGAGCACCTCCCCCTGTACCGCCGGGCGGGCGTTCTCTACATCCTGCTGGGCATGGAGTCCACCGACGGCGACGTGCTCGAGGCGGTGCGCAAGCGCTCGAGCCTCGAAGCCGACGCGCTTGCTCCGACGCTGATGCGCGAGGCGGGCATCTTCTCCGTCGTGGGACAGGTGGTGGGCCTGCGGGAGGAGACGTGGGCCGGCTTCGATGCGGCCCTCCGGCAGCTCATCCGATACGACTCCGACTGGGTCAACGTGATGTACGCGACCCCGCACGCCTGGTCTGAGTTCGGGGACGCCGCTGCGCCCCAGGCGGAGCCGGATCTGAGCAAGTGGGATTATCGCCACCCCGTCGTTCGTCAGGGCGGGCTGAAGCCCTGGCAGCTCGTCCTGGCGGCCAAGTGGCTGGAGCTGCGCTACCATGCCCGGCCAAGCAAGCTGTGGCGGATACTGACAACCCGTGACCCCTTCTACCGGAAGGAACTCCTGTGCGCCCTCTCCCATACGACGCCTATCTGGTGGGCGGAGCTATTCGAGTCCCTCGGCTGGGCGCTCTTCCGTGCGGGAAGAGGCCCCGCCGCGGCGGGCGAGGAACGGTAGCGCCCCTGGCGTCCGGGAGGCACGATGGCATATGTGACCCGTAGGCAGTTTGTGCACGCCTCCGCGGCGGCGCTGGTTGCCGCGTCCACCGGAAGGAGCGGAATGGCACAGCCCCCCTTGCCGCGAAACATCCTCCTCCTGATGACCGACCAGCACCGGGGTGACACCCTCGGCGTGGCCGGTCATCCCTGTGTCCAGACGCCGAATCTCGACCGGATCGCCCGGGAGGGCGTCACCTTCCGGTGCGCCTACAGCTCCACGCCCTCGTGTACACCGGCCCGCGCGGGTTTGCTGACCGGGTTGGCGCCGTGGCGGCACGGGATGCTCGGCTACCATCGCGTGGCCGAACGCTATCCGCGGGAGATGCCCAAGCTGCTGCGGGAGGCCGGGTACTACACCACCGGCATCGGGAAGATGCACTACCACCCGCAGCGGAATCCCCACGGCTTCCATCAGACGATCCTGGACGAGTCGGGTCGTGTGGAGAGCCCCGACTTCATGAGCGACTACCGGCAGTGGTTCCGGCAGGTCGCGCCGGACCTTGACCCGGACGCGACCGGCATCGGCTGGAACGACCATCGGGCAAAGCCCTACGCGCTGCCGGAAGAGCTGCACCCGACGCGCTGGACCGGGGACACCGCCGTAGGGTTTCTGGAAGACTATGCGCGGGAGGAGCCCTTCTTCCTGAAGGTCTCCTTCGCACGACCGCACAGCCCTTACGACCCGCCTGCGCGGCTGATGGAGCTGTACGCCGACGCGGACATTCCGCCGGCTCGCGTGGGCGCCTGGGCGGAGCGGAACGCGCGCCGCGGTGAGCCGTACCCGAACGACCTCGCCCGCGGCGACCTGGGGGCCGCCAAGCCCCGCAGCGCCCGGCAGGGCTACTATGGCAACGTCACTTTCGTCGATGAGCAGGTCGGGCGCATCCTCCGCGTGCTGGAGCAGCGCGGCTGGCTGGAACAAACGCTCATTCTGATGACGTCTGACCACGGGGACATGCTGGGAGACCACCACCTCTGGCGGAAGACGTTCGCCTACGAGGGCTCGGCGCGGATCCCCATGCTGATGCGCTGGCCCGAGGGGATGGTGGCCGCTCCGCGCGGGCAGGTGCGGGGCGAGCTGGTTGAGCTGCGGGATGTGCTGCCGACCTGCCTGGACGCCGCCGGCATCCCGCATGGCGAGGGGGACTTCGACGGGCGGAGTCTGGTGCGGCTCGCACGGGGTGAGACGACCGGCTGGCGTGAGACACTCGACCTTGAGCACAGCACGTGCTACTGGCCCGAGAACCAGTGGACCGGGCTCACAGACGGCCGCCACAAGTACGTGTACTATGCGCCGACGGGGCAGCAGGAGCTCTTTGACTTGGCGAACGACCCCGATGAGCTTCACGACCTCGCGGCCGATCGGGCCCATGCGGGCATCGTGCAGGAGTGGAGGGAGCGCATGGTTGCCCACCTGGCCGAGCGCGGCGCGCCGTTCGTGGTGGACGGCGACCTCGGCCTCCGCGAGAAGCCCATGCCGACCGGCCCGCACTACCCGACGACCGCTGAGTGAGTCTACATGCTGCGACGTGCTCCCGTTCTGCTCCTGGTCTGTTGCACCCCCGCGCTCGCGTGTACGGACGTACTCACTGCCACCGACCCCTGGGTCGTGTCCGCACGGACCATGGATTGGCGGTCGAGTATGCTCTCGCGGGTGGTCATCCGGCCGCGCGGCATCGAGCGACGGGCGGTGGACTGTCCGGAGGGCGCGGAGCCTCTACGGTGGACGGCGCAGTACGGCAGCGCGACGGTGCGGTCCTTCGTGGATGTCAGCACCTCGGAGGGGATGAACGAGCGCGGCCTGTCGGCCGCGACGCTGTGGCTGTCCGACAGTCGTTACGCTACCCCGGCCGCGAAGCCGGTCGTGACGCCGATGCAGTGGACCCAGGTGTTCCTGGACACGTGTGCGACGGTGGAGGAGGCGGTCGCCAAGGCGCAGGAGTTCGACGTGGTCCCGCTCCAGATCCCGCTGTTCGGCAACGTCACGGACCACTTGGTATTGCGCGACGCCACGGGGGATTCGGCCGTGATGGAGTGGCTGGACGGGCGGCTGGTGGTGCACCATCCCGCGCCCATCCCGGCGGTGACCAACGAGCCGCCCTACGCCGAGATGCTCACCCGCGTCGCGGCCTATGAGGGCCTGGGCGGCACGGAGCCGATGCCCTACGACTTCGGGGCCGTCGCCCGCTGCGCTCGGGCCTCGCTGTGGGCGAAGCGCCTGCCCAAGGCCCACCGCCCGGCGCAGGCTGTCGCGTATGCGTTCAACGTGATCCAGACCGTCTGCCGTCCGCCGGGGGATCGCGCGGTGACGCTGTGGACATGCGTGCGTGACCACACGGACCTCACCTTCCACTACCGCACGCTGAACGACCCCCAGATCGTGTCCTTCGACCTCAAGGCGCTGGACTTCTCCCCCGGCCAGCCGGAGCAGGTCCTCGACATGCACGCCGACCAGACGGGCGACATCGGCCCGTAGGCGCTACACCGGCGCGAACCGGATCGTGCGCTCCTCCGGCTCTTCCCCGAACTGCAGCGCCACTCGCACGATCAGCGAGCTGTCATTCGCATCCTTCGCTATCCAGAGCCCCTCCGGGTTCACGATGCACAAGCCGGCAGGCACGTGGACGAACACGTTGCCGCTCTCACCCGCGGGTCGCGAGGCGCGGAAGGTGAGCGCCATCGCGCCAGGGTCCCAGCGGCAGTCCTGGATCTCCGCCTGGCCCTGGCGAACGTGCATGTCGGCAGAGATGATCCACGGGTGCCCGCGGGCGCGGCTGAGCCGCAGCACCGTCGCCGAGAACGGCGCCACCCACGCCTCGAACCCATCCGTCCGCTCCCCCTCGTACTTCTCCCCCCAGAAGTCCCACGTCAAGGCGGGGGCCGCCGCCTGCGAGGCCGGAATCACCCGTCGCAGCGGCTCCGGACCGTAGTTGAGGACCGCCCAGAGGTCCCACTCGTCCCAGGCGGTCTCGACGCGCAGGTGGAAGGTCTTCACGTAGTCCGGCTCGGGGCAGTCGAACAGGTCGACCGGTCGGGCGCACTCGGGCAGTCGGGGGAGGCACTTGCGGATCAGTGCCAGCCGCTCCTCGGTCATCCGGTCGATGTCATCCCCCAGCATCATCGGGCCGCCGTTGAGCCCGAAGATCGTCGCGGCGATCTGCGCCTCCCCCAGTGGGATCGGCTTGTCCACGGTCAGCAAGTTCCCCGAGTCGGCGAGGTACAGCTTCCGGTGGGTGAAGTACCCGGCGGCCATCGCGTCGCTCGCAGCCCGGTGGCTGGTCCAGAAGCCCGCGTTGTTGATGACGAAGGTCGCCGGGTAGAAGCCCGAGTTTGGGTTCAGCGCGCGCCCCTCCCCGTAGTCGTTCCCCACGCGCGCGGCATCCATGTATCCCAGGTTCTGGTAGGTCGGCCCCGTGCTCGACAGCAGATAGGTGTCCTCCCCGGCCGCCTCGCGGAGCGCCTGCAGCCCCCTCCGGTAGGTCTCCGGCCCGGGGATCAGCGACGGGTCGTGGTAGCCGTCCGGGATGAAGTCCCCCGGCGTCGAGCCCGAGACCGCGTGGAGGAAGTCGATCATGTAGTACCGGACGCCCCACGCGTAGTAGGTCTGCAGCACCTCGCCCAGGTAGGCGTGGGTCTTCGGATGCGTGGGGTCCAGGGCGAGCATGTTCGGCCGCTCCTCAACCGGCAGCAATCCGGCCTCGCCGTAGGACCACCGCTGGCTTGTGACCATGGGCTGTCCGTTCTTGAGCAGCAGCGCCTCCCGTAGCTCCTCCATCCGCTCCTTGCTCGCATCCGCCATCCAGAACGCGCCCATCCACAGACCGAGCCGGAAGTCGAGCTTCGCCAGCTCTCCGACCAGGAAGTCGACTCCGCGCGGGAAGAGGTCGGTGTTCCATTCCAGCCAGTTGCCCGGCAGCCCGCCCTTCAGGTTGCCGATGCTCACCCACACATACTCGAGGTCGTGCCCCGGCAGCCGCCGCCGGATCGCCTCGACGTTCCGCAGCACCACGGATTCGTAAGGCTCCACGTTGAACCCGTCCACCCACGCCCAGCCGACCCATCCCGCCGGGACCTTCGGCCAGATGCGCGGCTGGTACCGCGCGACGACGTCGTCGGCCCAGGCCTCGAGGCAGGCTAGTGGGTCGGCGCCCATCCGGAGCACCAGCGTCTCCGTCTCAACCGTCTCCCCCGGCGGTAGCTCCCACCCGGCGAAATCGCAGTAGGACACCACTCGCACGGAGTCCCCACTCCACTCGACCCGGTGCTCGGCGTTCATCCGGTCGAAGGTCACGAAGGCCGCCTGAAACGCCAGCTTCGTTTCCGCGCTGTACAGCTGGGCGAGGGTCTTGGTGACCAGCGGCTCCCCCGAGGGGTCGAGACGCCGCACCCGGCTGGGCGAGGTGGTCCCCGAGCAGCAGAGCATGACAGTATCTTCCGCCTGCTCGCCCATCCTCACGTAGCCGTACCATAGCTCCTGCCGCCCCAACCCGATCGGGTACTCGCCGCGGTTGGTGAAGACCCGCCCGGCCCTGAGCGTGGTACCGTCCGGCGACAGCTCCAGCCACTGTGACGACTCGAGCCCAGTGCTCTTCGAGCCGACCGACCGCACCCGGCGCGAGCCTGGAGCCAGATTCTCCCCCACGACCGGGCCGTACTCGTCGTCCTCGTCCGCGCCGAGGCCGAAGTTGGCCACGAGTGCGCATCGGTCGTCGCCCTCCCGACCTATGCGCAGACTACAGGAGTACGGGGTGACGTCCCCCACCCAGAGCCGTGCGACGCTCCCATCCATGGGTGCAACCTCCCGTGGGGCCGGTTGCCGCCATGCTTCGTCCGGCGTCGGTGCAGACCTTCAGGAGGAACCACCGTCCCCACCACGAAGGGGCGGCCACAACTCCTTCCGAGGTGCCGACCATGGCCGACCCCATTCCCGTCGCCGCTCATCCGTGGGTGTACGCCGCTCGTCGCGAGGGCTACGACATCCTGCCGATCATCGAGGACATCATCGCCGATATGGCCTACGCGGGGCTTGACGGCATCGAGCTGATGCACACCGCCCTGACCCAGGACGGCGCCGTGGAACGCATCGCCGCGGCGAGCGAGAGGGAGGGGCTCCCGGTGGTCGGCTCCTCCTTCGGCGGCGCGATGTGGGACGCGGCGCAGGCCGAGGCGGTCATCCAGAGCGCCTATGTCGTCACCTGGCGGCTCAAGGCCCTCGGCGGTAAGACGCTCGGGGTCTCCGTGGGCAACGCGCCCGCGCCCAAGACGCCGGAGCAATTCGATGTCCAGGCGAAGGTCCTCCGCGAGATCGACTCCATGTGCTCGGTGGCGGGCATTCAGATGAACCTCCACAACCACACCTACGAGGTGGAGAACGGGGAGTACGACCTGCGCGGGACGCTCTCCCGCTTCCCGGAGGCGAAGCTCGGGCCGGACCTGAACTGGCTGACCCGCGCCGGAGCGGACCCGGTGGCCTTCATCCGCAGTTACGGGCGCCGGATTGTCTTCCTGCACCTGCGCGACGCCGCTGCTGACGGCCGCTGGGTCGAGGGCCTCGGCGACGGGGCCACCGACTTCGCGGCCATCGCGGGGGCGCTGCGCGAGGTGCGCTTCCAGGGCATCGCCTGCATCGAGCTCGCCTGGGAGAGCGACTTCCAGCCCACCCGCCCCCTGCGCGAGACCCTCAAGCTCAGCCGCGAGCACATCCGTAACACGATGGGGTGGTGAACGGGCCAGCGGCCGACTACGGACTTCAGACCACAGACCAGGGCTGTCGTGGGAGGGAGGCTCCCAAACGCTCCGATCCCTCGTCACCGGGTCAGTCATCGCCTTGGTCCCGATGTGGGGGGCAGGAGTACGCGGGGGCCTTCCCGCCGCCGGGTGCGCACTGGGCCTGCCACTGCTGAGAGCGCTCGGGGCGGGTCCGAACGCTGGTAGTTGCGGAGGGCAGGATGGGCCAGCGCCTGTACCGCCACATCGACGAGTTGCGCCAGCGGCTGCATTGTCGCGACCCGTGGAAGCGCATGTGGGCCCTTCGGGCCCTCGGCGAGACCCGGGCCCCGCGAGCGCGGGAGGCCCTCGTCGGGGCGCTGCAGGCCGAGAGCCGCCAGATCCGGGCCACGGCGCTCCTCTCGCTCTGGCAGGGGGAGCAGTCCGTCCCGACGCCGGAAGCCCGGGCGCTGCTGACCGATCCGGACGAGCATGTGCGCGCGATGGCGGTCAGGTTCGCGCCCGACCTGCTGGGCCCGGCCGCCGCCTCCGAGCTGATGCGGCACCTGGACGACCCCTCGCCGAAGGTGCGCTCCTCGGCGGTCGACTCTCTGGCCGAGCTTCGCCACGCCCCCGCCCTGCCGCTCCTCCGCCGATTGCTCGCCGACCCGGAGTCAATGGTGCAAGCCGCCGCCTGCCATGCGCTGGGGAAGCTCGGTGACGAGAAGTCCGTCGAAGCCTTGGCCGCCCGGGCCGAGACAGACGAGAACACGTACACTCGCTATCAAGCCGCGGAGGCTCTGTTGCGCCTCGGCGATCCGCGAGGAGCCGAGCGGTTGCGGCGCATGGCCGAGGCCGGGGAGGCCCCCGACTTCCTGAGCCTTGAGCGGTTCCGCTTGGAAGTGCGCTGCCTCCTCGCCACGGGCCGTACTTACCCGGCCTCCCAGCTCCGCGAGCGCTCGACCGCCTTGCGCCAACCGGCGAGCAGCTGGGCCGGGTCGAGGGCGGAGGGTGCGAAGCGGCGGTCGATGCGCCAGTGGGTGGACAGGTCACCTGTGGTGCTCCAGAGACCGACGGCCAAGCCCGCCAGGTAGGCGGCGCCGAGGGCAGTGGTCTCCACGATCTGCGGACGAACCACTGGGACCTGAAGCAGGTCAGCCTGGAACTGCATCAGGAACGAGTTCACCGCCGCGCCGCCGTCGACGCGGAGCTCGGGCAGCGGCGACCCGAGGTCCTCCTCCATCGCCTGTAGCACGTCCGCGGTCTGGTAGGCCATCGACTCCAGCGCCGCGCGCACGAGGTGCGCCCGCGATGTCCCCCGCGTGAGACCCACGAGCGCACCCCGCGCGGTCGGGTCCCAGTAGGGCGCTCCAAGCCCCACGAATGCGGGGACGAGGTACGTGCCGCCGGTGTCGGGGACGGTCGCGGCGAGGCTCTCGGTCTCATCGGCCGAGGCGATCAACCCAAGCTCGTCGCGCAGCCACTGCACCGCGGCCCCGGCCACGAAGACGCTGCCCTCCAGAGCGTAGGTGGTCCCGCCCGGCAGACCCCACGCCACCGTGGTCAGCAGCCCGTGCTGCGAGGGGATGGGCTCGTCCCCGGTGTTCATCAGCAGGAAGCAGCCCGTGCCGTAGGTGTTCTTGGCCATGCCCCGGCTGAAGCAGGCCTGACCGAAGAGCGCGCCCTGCTGGTCGCCGATGGCGGCTGCGAGGGGAACCGCCGCGCCGAAGACCTCCGCATCGGTTGCGCCGTACACTTCACTGGACCGGCGCACCTCGGGCAGCATCGCGCGTGGGATGCGCAGTTCCGCCAGCAGGTCATCGTCCCAGTCGAGCGAGTGTAGATTGAACAGCAGCGTGCGCGAGGCGTTCGAGGGATCGGTCACGTGGAGTCGCCCGCTCGTGAGCCGGTAGATCAGCCACGCGTCGACCGTGCCGAACAGCAGCTCGCCCCGCTCCGCTCGCGCCTGAGCGCCGGGGAAGTGGTCGAGGATCCAGCGGACCTTCGTCCCGGAGAAGTACGGGTCGAGGACGAGGCCCGTCTTGGCGCGGATGGTCTCAGCCCCCACTGCACGGCCCAGTGTCTCGCACAGACCGGCTGTCCGGCGGCACTGCCAGACGATGGCGTTGCCCAGCGGCTCCCCGGTCGCCCGGTCCCACACCACGGTCGTCTCGCGCTGGTTGGCGATGCCGATCGCCGCGAGATCGGCCGGCGCCAGCCCAGCCCGCTGCAACGCGCGGCGCGCGGCCGAGAGCTGGGTCTCGAGGATCTCGTGCGGGCGCTGCTCCACCCAGCCGGGTTGAGGGTAGATCGGCCGGAGCGCCTCCTGCGCCGCAGCCACCGGGGCGCCGGCCTCATCGAAGACGATCGCCCGCGAACTGGTTGTGCCCTGGTCCAGGGCCATCAGGTACTGCGCCATCCACGAACTCCCTCTGCCGAGGCCGGCTCCGGCCGCGCCTACTGCGCCAGCAAGTTGACGAGGACTCGCTCGGCGACCGGATCGTATGTCTTCGAGCCGGACGCGACGTGGTTGCGCAGATCAAGCTGGCAGAAGAGCGCCCTACCGCCGCCCTGAGCCGCCGGAACTTCCGCCGCGACGGTGCGCTTCGGCTCGACCGCCCACAGCAGCGCCCGACCCGCCTCGACCGCCGGGCCCTCGATCGCGGCCACTGCGACCGTACCGGGCAGGCCGTTCCAGCGGATCAGCCAGGAGGGCTCGACGCCCGTCAGCAGCGGGTGATCCACACCGCCGTGGGGATACACGCGCGAGAACGGGCTCGAAGCGGGCACGTGCATGTCGCAAAGGTCGCGCCAGTCCCAGTGCCGCGTACCCAGCACGACGATCCGCCCGCCCTGCGCAGCGAAGTCACAGAGCGCCGGGGCGCTGGCGCGTTCATCGGGCGACAGCCGGGCCGGGTCCCAGACCAGGACGAAGTGCCGCGCCGGGTCCAGGCCGGCCGCGCCGGTGGTCGTCTGCAGGCCCTTCCCAGCGAACCAGGCCCTGGCACCCTCATCCGCTCCGAGCAGCACGAACGTCCGCTCGCGAACCGTGGCCGGCAACTGCGTGGGGCCGACCGCGCGCACGAACCGCTGGCTCAGCACGGGCCTCCCGGGCACGCCCGTCGTCCGCGCGGTGAGCCAGTAGCTGCCTTCCTCCTCGGGGAGCGTCCACGTGACCAGCGTGGAGCGGATCGAGTCGGCCGGGAGGCTGTACTCGAAGCTCCACTGCGCCAGCGGGCGCTCGAGGCACTCTGCCTCCGGGATGTACTCCGGGCACTCCTTCGTCAGCAGCAGATCGACATGGATGCTCGCGTCATGCCAGGAGTCATTGATGAGGTAGAGGTTTGTAGTGACCGACTGGCCCGTCCGGTAGCTTGCGTCGAAGAGGTCGAGACTCGCCAGGACGGGCGACAGCGAGCTGTGCCAGGCGGCAGAGGCCGGCGCCGCGAAGGTGGCCTTCCAGACGGCGCTGCCCTGGCCGGTCTCCCGCACGCGGGCCGCGAGCCGGGTGCGTGTCCAACCCGCGTACATGTAGGGCCAGATGCCGTCCACCCGCGCCCGCCGCATGGCCTCCGTGTGCTCTGCGCCGATCTGCGCGACCGCTAGCTGGTCCGCGCGCTCGTCAGCCACGCCGGACCACTGGGTCTTCGGGTGCCCGAAGAAGTTCATGTACTCCGTGTTCGTCGTCGTCCGGTCGCCGGCGGTCGCGAACCACCCCTGGATGCCGGGCTGCAGGTTGCCCTCGGCAGTGTCCGTGATGTTGCCGCAGGTGTGGACATCGTAGTTGTCGCGCGTGCCCGAGGTCCCGGTGCGCAGCGTGGGGCGCGTCGGGTCGAGGGCGTTCACGAAGTCCTGGAAGGGGCCTTCCTCCCACTCGTTGTCGCGATTCGACTCGTTGCTCAGCACCCACATGATGACGGCCGGGTGGTTCCAAAGCCGGCTCATCCACCCGGCGGCGTCGAGCAGGCAGTTGCGATGCCAGATCTCCAGCTCCGCGGGCGTGAACTGGTAGTCCTGGTAGTTGTAGAGCACCGGGAACTCCGCCAGGATCATCGTCCCGTGCTCATCGGCGATGTTGGCCCAGAGGGGCGGCACTGGGCGGGTGTGAGTGCGGAAGGAGTTCATGCTCATCTCCCGCGCCTCGGTCACCAGGTAGTCGAACTCGTGCCCGGTGATCGTGTCGGCCCAGTCCCACTCGAACACCAGGTTCGAGCCCCGCAGCCACAGGTTCCTGCCGTTGAGCTTGTAGTTGCGCTCCGCGACGCCGATCTCGCGCATCCCAAAGCGGATGGTCGCCTCGTCCAGCAACCGTTCGCCCCGAAGCAGCGACACCTCCGCGAGGTACAGGTTGCAGTCCTCGTAGGTCCAAGGCTTCACCTCCGACAGCGGAACCTCGACGCGGAAGTGCTCCCCGCCCAGGGGGTCCGGATCGGGCACGAGACGAGCCGCGGCCTCGCCGGTCCCAACGACCGCCCCGGCGGGCCAAGGCCGCGCGCGGGCGCGGAGGGTCAGGTTGTCCAGCCGTTCCAGACCGGTCGGCGTCACGCGGAAGGTGACCCGGCCCCCCGCGAGATCGGGAATCGCGAGGACCCACTTCATGTAGGCCCCGTCGGCGAAGTCGATCCAGACATCGTCCGTGACCTCGGGCATCTCGCCCCGGCAGCCGAAGCCCGCCGGAACCAGCAGGAAGCCGCTGGCGGCCTTCGGCGCGCCCAGGGTGCCGGCGATCTTCAGGACGATCTCGTTCGCGCCCTCATGCACAACGCCGGGCGGGATGACCGCCTGGTATGGGCCGGTCGGATCGTGGTGGCCCACCTTCCGCCCGTTGATGAAGGCCGTCGCCCCGATCGAGATGCGGTTCCAGTGCAGCACCGCCAGAGCCCGGGCGTCCTCCGGCGACGCCTGGAACGTGCGTCGCGCCCATACGAAGGCGGTGCTGGAGACCGTCTCCTGGTTCCACGGCATGAAGGCGCCGGGGAGCTCGACGGGCTTCCACGTCAGCCGCGCCTGCCCAGCTGCGGCCTCGGCGTGCTCGTCGCCCGTCCCGACGGCGAACTGCCACGGGCCGTTGAGCAGGACCGAACGCGCGCGTTGGCCTTCCTGCGCTCCGGCGGCTCCTGCCGCGACCGTAAGGGCCAAGACCAACCACAGGTGAGAGGACGTCAGCACGATGAGTCCCTCCCTCACAGCGCCTCTGCGTGCGTCCACCGAAGGTTCGCCTCTCGCGAGGACAGCCCTTCGCGGCTCCGCCGCGTTGACCCCTGAGTCCCCCGCCTGCTATAATCCCCCAACTACACTACCAACGTCCACCCTCCGGGGCAGGCCGGCTCGGCCGCAGGGGGTAGTGACGTGTCTCGGGGCTCACTTTGACCGCCGCCGTGCTCACCGTCGGCACCGAGTTGCTGCGGGGCCGTATCGTCAACACGAACTCCGCGTGGATTTCCCAAAGGCTCACCCAGACGGGCCTCGACGTGGTGTACCAGGCAACGGTCGGGGATGACCTGACCGACATCCTGGACGCGCTGCGGTACGCTGTCGCGCGGGCCAGACTGGTCGTCATGACCGGCGGCCTCGGGCCAACCAACGATGATCTGGCCCGCGAGTCCCTGAGTGAGATGACGGGACGGCCGCTGGAGCTGGATGAAGCCGCGGCCGAGCACCTGAAGGCTTTCTTCGCGCACCGGGGGTTCAGCTTCACCGGCAACAACCTCAAGCAGGCCTCACGTCCCGTCGGGGCGGAGCTGCTGGAGAACACGTGCGGCACCGCTCCCGGGCTATGGCTGGAACACGAGGGGGTCACGTACGTCGCCGTGCCGGGCCCGCCCTCCGAGATGCGGGCCATGATGGAGGCGTTCGTCCTGCCGCGCTTGGCCGAACGCATGGCGGAGGTGGCAGGACAGCGGCAAATCCGCCATCTTCACCTCTGCGACCTCGGCGAATCGGCGGCGGCGCAGGCCCTGGCCGACCTGATGGACCTCGGGGCGAACCCCAGCGTGGCCTCCTACGCGTCTCCGGGGGAGGTCGTGCTCGAACTGACGGCCCGGGCCCCCGCGGAAGCGGAGGCCGTGGAGCTGCTGGACCAGACGGAGGCGGAGATCCGCCGGAGGCTCGGGACAGCCGTCTACGCCGTGGGCGAGGAGAACATGGAGGCGGCGCTCGGGCGGGCGCTGCGGGAGGCGGGGAGGAAGCTGGCGACCGCGGAGAGCTGCACGGGTGGGCTGATTGCGAGCCGGATCACGGACGTGCCGGGCGCCTCGGCCTACTTCGTTGAGGGTCTTGTCACCTACTCGTATGAGGCCAAGACGGCGTTGTTGGGGGTACCGGAGGAGCTGCTGGAGGCCCACGGCGCCGTCTCTGAGCCGGTCGTGAGGGCGATGGCGAAGGGCTGCCTCGAGCGCTCGGGGGCCGACTACGCAATTGCCGTGACAGGGATCGCGGGTCCGGCGAGCGACAACACGAGCAAACCGGTCGGCCTCGTCTTCATCGCGATCGCAGATGCGCAGGGCGTCGAAGTTGTGGAGCAGACGTGGCCGGGTACGCGGTCGCAGTTCAGGACGCGGGTGTCGCAGTTCGCCCTGAACCTGGCGCGCAAGCGCGTGCTCGGCTTGCCGACCGGGTAGGGCAGAATGCGGCTGTTCTTCGGCGTGCCTGTCAACGAAGACGTGCGGAGTCGCGTCGAAGCGCTGCAGGCCCGGCTGCGTCGCTGCGGCGAGAAGGTGAAGTGGGTTGAGCCGGAGAACTTGCACTTCACGCTGCGGTTTGTGGGTGAAGTCCTCGATCGGGACGCGGAGGTTGTCGCGCGGGCGGGAGAGGGCCTGGCCGAGGGCAGTATGCCGGTTGGGGTGAGGCTGCAGGGCGTGGGAGCGTTCCCGAGCCCGCGGCGGGCGCGTGTGGTGTGGGTGAAGCTCACGCAGGGCGGCGACAGCCTGGCCCGCATCAGTCGCGGCCTCGACGCACGGCTTGAGGCGGCGCTCGCCCTGCCACCCGAGCCCAGGGGGTTCACCCCACACCTGACGATCGGCCGGGTGAAGGTCCCGATGTCGGGCAGCGCCCTGGGGCAAGCGATTGAGGAGCTGAGGGAAGAGGACCTCGGCGGTTTCACGGCCGAGGCGTTCATGCTCTACCACAGCACGCTGACCCCTCAAGGGCCTGTCTACCGCGTGCTGAGACGGTACGGCGTCTGACCCAACGGCCCGGCGTCGGCGACTACGCAACTCCAGGTGGCCACCCATGAGTCCGAGTAGACCGTCGAAGGCGCCCCAGGACCGCAGCCCGGAAGGGAAGCGCAAGTCCCTCGATCAGGCGCTGGGCCATATCCAGAAGCAGTTCGGCGATGGCGCGGTCATGCGTCTGGGACAGCGGCCGGAGCGCTTCGCCATCGACGTGATCCCCACCGGCGCTCTGAGCCTCGACATCGCCTTGGGGGTGGGGGGGATGCCCCGCGGCCGCATTGCGGAGATCTACGGGGCAGAGGGCTCAGGCAAGACGACGCTGGCGCTGCACATCCTTGCTGAGGCGCAGAAGGCCGGCGGCACGGCGGCCTTCATCGACGCCGAGCACGCGTTCCCGCTGGAGTACGCCGGCAGCATCGGCCTCAATCTGGACGAGCTGTTGGTCTCGCAGCCCGACACGGGCGAGCAGGCCCTCGACATCTGCGACGTGCTGATCCGGAGCGGAGCGGTGGACGCCGTGGCCATCGACTCCGTGGCCGCCCTTGTCCCCCAGGCGGAGCTCGACGGGGAGATGGGTGACACCCATGTGGGGCTGCAGGCGAGGCTGATGAGCCAGGCCATGCGGCGGCTGAGCGGGACGGTCTCCGAGGCGCGGACGGTCACGATCTTCATCAACCAGATTCGCGAGAAGATCGGCGTGATGTACGGCAATCCGGAGACAACTCCCGGCGGCCGCGCGCTGAAGTTCTGGTCCTCGGTGCGGCTGGAAGTGAAGCGGCGCGATGCGCTGAAGAAGGGTACGGAGGTCTTCGGCAACCGCGTTCGCGTCAAGGTCGTGAAGAACAAGGTTGCACCGCCGTTCAAACAGGCTGAGTTCGACGTGATCTACGGCAAAGGCATCTCGAACGCCGGATGCCTACTCGACCTCGGCGCCGACCTCGACGTGGTCGAGAAGACCGGCACCTGGTTCAGCTACGGCGGCGAACGGCTGGGTCAGGGCCGGGACAACGCGATCCAATTCCTGGAGGAGAACCCACAGACGGCCACTGCCATCGAGCAGGAGATTCGTCAGAAGGCTTCCCTGGGCCCCCGCGTGAGCGCGGAGGCCGGGGACGAGTCCACGGAGGAGGACGAGGGGGGCGACGCCTGGGAGTAGGCCCCCAGGCGCTGCACCGGTCGCTGCATGGACGCGACGCTCCGCACGATCACGCAGGTGGAGGCCCTGAAGCGCCCGCGCGGGTACTGCGCGGTGTTCGTCGACGGCGACGAGGCGCTGAGGGCGCACCGGGAGAGCGTGGCGGCGGCGGGCCTGCGGACCGGCGACCGGCTTGACACGCAGACGCTGGCTCAGAGGATTGACGCCGCACAGGAAGCCGATGCCTTGCGCCAGGCCCTCGACGCGCTCGCGGGCCGAGACCGGACCGTAACGGAGCTGCGGCGGAGGCTCTCCGCCCGCAAGCTCCCGCAGCCGATTATCGCTACAGTCCTCGAGCGGCTGCGTGAGAAAGGACTGTTAGACGATCGCCGATATGCCCGAGAGTATGTGCGGACCCAAGGCGCGCGCCGAGGGTTGGGACCCGACGCGCTCCGCGCGAAGCTCGCGCACCTTGGGATGGCCTCCTCCATCGTGGATGAGGCCCTCGCTGAGGAACTGCCCGACGGTCGACAGGAGTCGATCGCTCAGACGCTGGCCCAGAAGCGGCTGGCCCGTTTGCGTTCGGCCGATCCGCAGGACGTCCGACCCCGTCTCTACCAGTTCCTGCTACGACGGGGCTTCGAACCGGATCTGGCTGCGCGCGTCGTGGACGGAGTGCTGACGGACGACGCCGGCTGATCGGGCGCGCCCTAGTGCCCATACCCTCGTGGCGGAGGTGATCGGAACCATCCGGAGGTGAGCCGCAGCGGTGATTACACCGGGAAACGTCATCGCACTAGGGGCCGCTGCCGCCTGCGTCGTTCTGATCATCCTGTACCTGCGACAGTCCGCCCGGGCGAAGGTGGCCGAAGCCGAGGCCGCCCAATCCCACACGAAGATCGGTGAGCTGGAGGCACAGCTCGTCGAGCAGGACAAGCGAGCGGAGCTGGTCGCCAAGGAACAGGCCATCAAGGCCAGAGATCAGGCGGAGAAAGAGCTATCCGGTCGCAAGAAGGAAGTCGAAGCGCTCCGGGCGCGCGCCGAGAAGAAGGAAGAGACCCTCGACAAGCGCTCCGAGTCCCTGGACCAACAGGAGGCCGAGCTCAAGGCGCGCCAGAAGCAGTTGGCCGGCACCGAGGCCGAGCTGGAAGCGGCCTACGGGCAGGCGCGCAAGGAGTTGGAGCGGATCGCGGCCATGAGCGCCGAGCAGGCGCGCCAGTTCCTGCTGGCCGAGGTCGAGAAGGAGATCCGCCACGATGCCGCCGCTCTGGCGCGCAACATCGAAGAACGCGCGCGCCAGGAGGCCGACCACAAGGCGGCCTGGATCATCTCCCAGGCGATCCAGCGCTGTGCCGTCGAGCAGACCACGGAGACCACGGTCTCCGTGGTGCCGCTCCCCAGTGAGGAGATGAAGGGGCGGATCATCGGCCGGGAAGGCCGCAACATCCGCGCCTTCGAACAGTTCACCGGCATCGACCTCATCGTTGATGACACCCCTGAGGCCGTCGTGCTCTCGGGCTTCGATCCGATCCGGCGGGAGGTGGCGCGGATCGCGTTGGAGCGCCTCGTCACCGACGGGCGCATTCATCCCGGCCGGATTGAGGAGGTCGTGAACCGGGCTCAGCGGGATGTCGAGAGCAGCATTCAGGAAGCTGGCGACGCCGCCGTGCTGGAGGCGGGCGTCAGCGGCGTCAACGGCGACGTCATCAAGCTGCTGGGCACGCTCCGGTACCGCACGAGCTTCGGCCAGAACGTCCTCAAACACTCCCTGGAGGTGGCACACCTGTGCGCCGCGATGGCCGGGGAGCTCGGCACGAGCCGAGTGACCGCCAAGCGCGCCGGGCTGCTGCACGACCTGGGGAAGGCGCGGGACTTCCGCGTCGAGGGGGCCCACGCGCAGCTCGGGGCGGAGTTCGCTGCGCAGAAGGGCGAGTCGTCCGAGGTGGTCCACGCCATCGCGGCCCACCACGGCGATGAGGAGCCCAAATCCATCGAGGCGATCCTGGTGCAGGCGGCGGACGCCATCTCCGCCTCCCGCCCCGGCGCGCGCCGCGACCCGCTGGAGCACTACATCAAGCGCCTCGAGGGCCTGGAGCGGATCGCCCAATCCTTCGATGGCGTCGACAAGTGCTTCGCCATCCAGGCGGGCCGTGAGATCCGCGTCATCGTGAAGCCCGACAAGGTCGATGATCTGGCCGCCCACCGCCTCGCGAAGAGCATGGTCGACCGCATCCAGGAGGAGTTGGAGTACCCGGGCCAGATCCGGGTGACCGTAATCCGCGAGACGCGAGCGGTCGAGTACGCCAACTGAAGACCGCAGACCGTGTTGCACCACACGGCCCGCCCGCGCTTGCGCCGGGCGGGCCGTACCGCACAGGAGCCGGGCGTGAAACTGCTCTTCATCGGCGACATCGTAGGGCGGCCCGGGCGGAACGCGGTGACCGCCTGGCTGCCGGACTTCCGGCGCGACTACGATGTCGCGTTCACGATCGCGAACGGTGAGAACAGCGCCTCGGGCTTCGGCATCACCCGATCGATCTACAATGAGCTGCTCGCCGCCCGGGTGGACGTGGTCACCAGCGGGAACCACATCTGGGCCCAGAAAGAGGTTGAAAGCTGGATCGGGAATGAGGTAAGATTGCTCCGACCAGCCAACTACCCGCCGGGGGTCCCGGGCCACGGGGCCGGGGTCTACGACACCGGGCGCGGCGTGCGCGTCGCGGTCGCGAATCTCTGCGGCCGGGTGTTCATGCAGCCCCTGGACTGTCCGTTCGCCTGGGCCGATCGCGAATTGGAGGCCTTGCGCCGCGAAGCGACGGTCATCGTCGTCGACTTCCATGCCGAGGCGACCAGCGAGAAACAGGCGTTCGCCCGGCACGTGGATGGGGCCGTATCGGCGGTAGTCGGGACGCACACCCACGTTCAGACGGCCGATGAGCGGGTGCTGCCGGGGGGCACGGCCTACATCACAGACTGCGGCATGGCGGGGCCGGTGGAGTCGATCATCGGCACTGAGTTCGGGCCCGTGCTCGCCCGCTTCCGAACGCAGATGCCGCGGAAGTTCACGGTCGGCGACGGCCCGGTCGACATCTGCGGCGTCATCATCGACATCGACGAGCAGACCGGGCGCGCGACCGACATCCGTCGGATCAGAGAGCGAGTCGACGGGACCGACGAAGCGCCGGAGCAGTAACACCAGACCAGGATCCAAGCCAGCCCGCGTTCGAGCGCCGGGGCGACGTAACAGGGCGCTGGACCGGGCAGATGATGAACCTCTCCACACTGGGCGTCGAAGCAAGGGGGGCAACACCGTTGAGCGTCCTGAAGGTGGGTTCGCACTCCGATCCAAACAAGGTAGCGGGGGCCCTCGCCGGAACGATCCGGGAGTCCCGGCGGGCTGAGATCCAGACCATCGGCGCCGGGGCGTTGAACCAGGCGATCAAGGCCATCGCCATCGCGCGAGGCTACCTCGCCCCGGCGGGGGTCGATATCTGGTGCTACCCGGCCTTCGTCGACATTGAGATCGAAGGGGCCGAGCGCACCGGGATCAAACTCTTCGTCGAGCCGCGCTCACCCGGCTGATCGACCGCGTCGGGACCAAGTGCCGAGTAGGCTGCCTCGTCCGTGCTCCGGCCACGGTTCCGGGCGGTCATGCTGCCCCAAGGCCTCCCCATGCCTCACGTCAAGCCCTTTGCCGGACTGCTCTATGCGAGAACGCGCCCTGACGCCATGGCGCGCGTCCTCGCGCCGCCCTTCGACATGATCTCCGGCGAGCAGCAGCGGGCCCTCGTCGCCGCCGACGAGCACAACATCGCGTGGCTCACCGTGGCAGATGACGGACCCGGCTACCCCGGCGTCGCCGAACGGCTCGCGCGTTGGCGTGCCGAGGGTGTCCTACAGGCGGACGCGCAGCCGGCCTTCTACGCCTACCAGCAGTGTCAGGGCGAGCGGCGGCTCACCGGCTTCCTGGCGGCGGTCTGTCTCGGGCCCCCGGCGGAGTCCGGCGTCTACCCCCATGAGAACACCTTCGCCGGGCCGATCTCAGACCGGCTCGCCCTCATGCGGGCCACGCGCTGCGGGCTGGAGCCGGTCCTCGGCATACTGACCGACTTCGGGGGGCAGGTGTCCGAAGTGCTGAGCGACGCAATGGCCGAGCCCGAGGTCTTCACCGCGGACACGCCCGACGGTGCGACGCACCGGCTCTGGCGGGTGACCGATGGGGCTCGACAGCAGGCCCTCGCCGAGGCCGTAGCCGATGCTCGCACGGTCATCGCGGATGGCCACCACCGCTGGGCCGCGGCCAACGCGTACCGCGACGAGCGGCGTGCCGCCGGGGCGACCGACCCCGACGCCCCCCACGAGTTCGCGCTCATGTTGCTCGTGGATGAGCTCCGCGGCGGCGTGGAGTGCGGCGCCTTTCACCGGGTCATCCACCGGCTGCCTGACGGCGTCGATCCGTCACAGCCCGCACTTCACCTGGGTTCGCAGTTCACCGTCGAGGAACTCTCGCTGGGGGGCCTCCCCGGGGAGGCGGCAGCCGCCCGTATGGTGAGCCGCCTCGAGGCCGAGGCAGGGCGTCCGGTGTTCGGCTGCTGCTGGAAGACCGGTGCCGCAATCGTGGGTCTCCGCGACCTTGACGGGCTGTTGGCCGCCACGGACCCGCCGATCGACCCGCTCATTGCCGAGTTCGACGTGGCCCTGCTCCACCGGCTGATCTTGCGTCCGCGCCTCGGCTGCACCGGGGACTTCGGACCTCAGGCCTGCGCGATCACCTTCGAGAAGGACCCGGTGAAGGCCTGGCGCAAGGTGGCGTGCGACCAAGCCGTCATGGCCTGGTTCGTGAACCCGGCGCCCACCCCCGCAGTTCTGCGCGCCGCCTTTGCCGGCCTCACCGTCCCCCAGAAGGCCACCCACTTCCACCCCAAACCCCCCAGCGGCATGGTGATGTACGACCTCGCGGGCTCATAGGGCTTCCCCGCGGCTACCCCAACGCCCTCAGCAGTGCCGCCCGCATGGTCTCGATGGGAGCCCGGGTCCCGGTCCAGGTCTCGAAGGCGAGGGCGCCCTGGTGGATGAGCATTCCGGTGCCGTCGAGGGCCTCGGCGCCGGCGGTGCGGGCGGCCGTGAGGAGGCAGGTCTCCCTGGGATTATAGGTGAGGTCGCAAACGAGCTGGCCGGGTCGCAGCCACTCCGCCGGGACCACCGGGGGCACGTCGACGTTCGGGTGCATCCCGACGCTGGTGGAGTCGATGACGAGATCTGAAGCGAGGACGGTCTCGCGCGCCGCGTCGGAGTTGAGGTCCTGGGACCCGACGGGGTGGCCCGTGTTCGCGGACACCGCCGAAGCGAGTTCAGCGGCCCTCTCGGGGCGCCGGGCGACGACCGTCAGCGCCTCGACGCCCGCCGCGATCAGAGCGTGAGCCACGGCACGCGCCGACCCTCCGGCGCCGATCAGCGTCGCCACCTTCCCGGGGAGCGTTGCGCCCGTCTCCTCGACAGAGCGCACGAAGCCCGGCCCGTCCGTGCTGTAGCCCTTCAGCCGGCCCCCGATGTTGTGGACGGTGTTGACCGACCGCAGCGCCTGCGCCGCCGGGTCGAGTTCGTGCATCAGTTCGGCCGCAGCTTGCTTGTGGGGGATCGTTACGTTCAGCCCGATCATGCCGAGGGCCACCATGCCCCCGAGCGCTTCGGCGACGCGGTCCGGCTCCACGCGGTAGGCCACATAGGCCCAGTCCAGCCCGAACTCCGCGAAGGCGGCGTTGTGCATGGCGGGGGAGAGGCTGTGCTCGACCGGGCAGCCGATCACCCCCACCAGCTTCGTCGTGCCGCGCAGGACTACGCCGCTCACCGCGTCACCTCCAGGGGCACGCGAAGAGGCCCCGCCGCTTGAGGAGCCAGAGGATGACGGCCTCCGCGGCGCGGACGAACTTGGTGCCGAAGAACTCATCGCGCGACACGGGCTTGACGAGGATTGAGTGCGCGCCGATCATGTTGCCGCCGGCAATGTCGGTGATGAGCTGATCGCCGACGACGACGGTCTCCTCGGGGACGAGGCCGAGGTCGGCCGCGACCCGCTTGAGGCCCCACGGCTTCGACGCGAACCCGACGCCTTCGATCCCCAACCGCTCCTTCAGCGTCTCCAGCCGCTTCATCTTCGAGGTGTTGGAGACGATGCAGACGCGGAAGTGCAGCTTCGCCGCTTGCAGCCACGCCGCCATGTCCTCGGGCACTTCCAGCGAGCGCCAGGGCGTGATCGTGTTATCCAGGTCGAGCAGCAGCGTCTTCACGCCTCGTGCTCGGAGCGCTTGCAGGTCGATCTGCGATAGCCGGTCTGCCGTCTCACTGGGGACGAACTGCTCGAGCACGCGGCGCTAGCCTCCTCGGATGGCGCGGATGGCCTGCTGATGCTCCGCGTAGGTGCGGGTGAACAGATGCGAGCCGTCGGGGCGCGCGACGTAGAACAGGTACTCCGTCTTCGCCGGACGCAGCGCCGCCCGGATCGAGGCCTCGCCTGGGTTGCAGATCGGGTGCGGGGGGAGGCCCTTGTGTCGGTAGGTGTTGAAGGGCGAGTCGACCTTCAGGTCCTCGTACGTCACGCGCCCCTTGTGTTCCCCCAGTGCGTACAGCACCGTCGCGTCGACCTGCAGCCGCATCCCCTTCCTGAGCCGGTTGTGGATCACGCCGGAGATCAGCGGCCGGTCCTTGCCGATCCGCGCCTCGCGCTCGATCAGGGACGCGATCGTCACGATGTCGGCCAGGGACCGCTTGCTCCGGCGCAGGTCGTCCGCCATCCCCACCGCCACGCGCGCGCGAAACCCCTCGGCCATCTGCCAGATAACGTCCTCCGGCGTCGAACCGTACTCGAAGACGTAGGTCGCGGGAAAGAGGTACCCCTCGAGCGAGTCGCCCTTGACCTCGAACCCCGATCCCACGACGGTCGCCGGGGTCGCCTCCGCCAGGAAGGCGTCCGCTTGCATGAGGCCCTTCTCGGCGACCCGCTCGGCGATCTGCTTGACGGTGAAGCCCTCGGGGAAGGTCACCTTCACCGTGGCCTGCTTCCCCGAGGCGATGCGTTCGGTGATCTCACGGGCGGACATCGTGGGGGAGAGTTCGTAGTACCCGGCCTGCAGCCTCCCGGCGAGATGCCAGCGCTCGAGGCCGACGCGACACGCGAAGGCGTTGCGGATCAGGCCCTGCCCTTCCAGGCGGGTCAGTATCTCTCCGGTTCCGGCGCCCGTCGGGATGTGAATCACCCGCGCCTCGCCGGGCCCCACTGGCTTCACCTGCGCGTTCACCCACAGGTACAGGCCGAGGCCGACGGCGAGGGCCACGCCCAGCGCGGTGTTGAGGACGCGCGAGGCCACGAGAAACTGGCGCTGCTGCCGCGTTCGAGCCTCTATGTCCGCGAGTCGAGGTAGCTCTGCAACATAACGGCGGCCGCCACCTTGTCCCGCTTCTCCCGCCGGTTCTCGCGGCGCTCCCCCGCCGAGATCAGGGCCCGCTCCGCCACGACCGTCGTCATTCTCTCGTCCCATGTCGTCACCGGCACGTCAAGCTGCTCCGCCAGCTCCCGCGCGAACTCCTCCGCCTGTTGCGCCGCCTGTCCCTGCTCGCCACGCAGGGTCGTCGGCATCCCGATCACGACCTGACCGACCTCGTTGTCCCCGACGATTTCGCGCAGACGCACAAGGTCGTTGGCCCGCCCCCGCGTCTCGATGACCATGAAGGGCGACGCAAAGGCGCCCGTCGGGTCGCTCAACGCGAGCCCGAGACGTTTGGTGCCAAGATCGAGACCCAGGACGCGCACGCGAAACCCCCAATACGCCGGCCCGCCGCCGCCTCTACGGAGCTGGCGCTCCGTCCTACGAGGAGGGCGGCGGGCTCTCGCCCAGCTGCTGCGCGACAATCGCCGCCGCCTTGGCCAGCGCCTCGTCGAGTTTCGAAGCGTCACGCGCGCCCGCCTGTGCGAAGGTCGGCTTGCCACCGCCGCCACCGCCACACGCGGACGCGACCTCGCGGACGAGGTTGCCCGCGTGGGCCCCCTGCTTCGCGAGCACCTCATCGGCCTTGGCGCAGAGCAGGATCTTGCCGTCTCCGTCGACCGACGCGGCGAGCGCGACGACACCCTCGCCCCTCGCCACGAGGTCATCCACCAGGTTCTTAGCCGCCTCCGCCGGCGCGCCGTCCATGCGGTGCACAACGAGGCGCGCCGGGCCGACCTGCAGCGCGTCGGCCAGCAGCGCCCGCACATCCGCCGTACCGGTCACGGCCGCTTGCGTCGCGGCCCTGCGAGCCTCCGCCAACTGGGTGCGCAGCGCCTCGATGCGTGCCGGGAGTTCCTCGACTGCAGCCCCTACCGCGCGGGCGGCCGTGGCGAGGAGCGCATCCCGCTCGCGGGAGCGATGCACCGCCACCATGCCCGTGACCGCCTCGATCCGGCGGACGTTCGCCGCCGCGCTGCCCTCGTGGATGATCCGTAGCGAGCCGATCTCGCCGGTGCGCGAGCAGTGCGTTCCGCCACAGAGCTCCATGCTCGCCCCAGGGACCTTCACCATGCGGACCGTGTCACCGTACTTCTCGCCGAAGATGGCGATCGCGCCCTCGGCCTTGGCCTGCTCCAGCGGCTTCTCCTCGGCAACGACCGGGAGATCAGCCAGGCTCCACTGGTT